>Ga0224555_1001623_pt1 | contig 30136 bp, 29 predicted proteins | sample 714S23034metaG_FD_180687 | JGI IMG/M metagenome (GOLD analysis project Ga0224555, IMG submission 180687) | Peat soil microbial communities from Stordalen Mire, Sweden - 717 S2 30-34 | ecosystem: Environmental > Terrestrial > Soil > Wetlands > Peat | place: Sweden: Norrbotten County, Stordalen...
GTGGTGCACAAGGGCGTGCTGCACTATGGCGATGAGTTTATCGGGTTCATGGAAGGCTGGCGCGGCGTGCTGGACGACCGGACGATGCCGCTCAGCATGAAGACGATGACCGGGATGCTACATCGCGGCGGAACCATCCTGCGGTCTTCGCGGACCAATGTGAAGAGGATTCCGGGCGGGTTCGAGCAGTGCCTGAAGGTGCTCCAGGACGAGAAGCTGGACGCGTTGATCGCGATGGGCGGAGACGATACGCAGTCGATCTCGGTGGAGTTGGCGAAGCGCGGTGTGAACGTCGTGGGCGTGCCGAAGACGATCGACAACGACCTGAGCGGGACAGACGTGTGCTTCGGGTTTGATACGGCGGTGATGATTGCGACCGAGGCGGTCGACCGGCTGCACTCGACCACCGAGGCACACAGCCGGGTGCAGGTTGTCGAGGTAATGGGACGCGATGCGGGCTGGATCGCGGTGACGGCCGGGATCGCCGGCGGCGCGGACGTGATCCTGACGCCGGAGAAGCCGATTGACATGGACGACGTGCTGCGGCTGCTGCGGGCGCGCTGGGAGTGCGGCAAGAAGTTCGCGATCGTCGTGGTGGCGGAGGGCGCAAAGCTGCCCGACGTCGAAGGCCAGGTGACGGTGGGCGACAAGCTGGACTCGTTCGGGCACGCGCGGCTGAGCGGGATCGGGCAGGTGCTGGCGGAGGAGATCGAGAAGCGTACGGGCTACGAGACGCGCAGCGTGAACCTGGGACACACCCAGCGCGGCGGGACTCCTACGGCGTACGACCGGATGCTGGCGACACGCTATGGCATGGCGGCGATCGACATGGTGCACCAAGGTAAGTTCGGACGGATGGCGGTGCTCAAGGGAACTAAGATCTGCGACATAGCAATCGCTGACGCAGTTGCCAGTCCGCGCACCGTGGGCGAGGACCTATTCGACGTGATCAAGGGGTTGCAGCCGAAGTAAGGCAGTTGTCAGTTGCTGGTTGTCATTTGTCGGTCGAAGAACGGCGGCGGTGTCCTGATGGGATGCCGCCGTTTTGTTGATTGGTTGGTTAGCCATTGTTTATCAAAGGGTTAGTAGCGGAGGCGGGGATGGCACGGAAGGGGTAGAGAAAGCTGTTGTGCGGGGGCGGGTTTGGGGATACAAAGGGTATCCCGGGTCTCGTTTGGCAATTGGCCGGGTATCTTCGGGTTTTCAGGAGTAGCTTCCGATGGCAGGGGCGGTCCAGCAGATGATGCGCGAGGTGATGGATATCCGCCAGGCGGCGGACTATCTGGGCATAAGCGGGGACACGCTGTACCGGTACGCTTCGGAGGGCTTCATTCCGGCGTTCAAGCTGGGCAATCGCTGGCGGTTCAAGCGCAGCCTGCTGGATGCGTGGATGGTGCGGATGAGCAGCGCCAAGGCTCCGGCGAATGTGGCCGTGATGCCGCGGCAGAAGAAGCCGGTAGCGCGAGCAAGATAGGGTAGTTCTCAGTTCTCAGTTCTCAGTAAGAGCGCAGACGTGTGCCGCCGACGAACCGTTGAGCGACATCTCAAATCAGTGAGGAAAACCGAACCTTCCAAGTCTCTTACTGTGAACTCAGAACTCACAACTGAGAACTTGTAAGGGTGAACAACGTGATCTCCGGGGGGCAATTGAGGCGGAAGGGCAGGCCGACGGTGCCGATACCGCGGTTGACGTAGAGCTGCATGCGGCCAAGGCGGAAGAGGCCTTCGACGTACTTCCGGCCGCCGGTCGGGGTGTGCAGCGCGCCGATCAGGGGCAGCCGCACCTGGCCTCCGTGGGAGTGGCCGGCGAGCATGAGGTCGACCAGGCGGCCGCGGGGGTGGGCGAGGACGGCGTCGGCGTAGTCGGGGCCGTGACTCATCAGCAGGACGGGGCCGTCGGGCTTCTCGGGGATGGCGCGGAAGAGGTTAGGCACCTGGGTTACGGGATCGTCGACGCCGCAGAGCCAGAGGCGCTGGCCTGCGCGCTCGATGGGGACGTACCGATCCACCAGCAGCGGAATGCCGGCCGCGGCGAGGATGGGCTGGATGACGGATACGCCGAGCATGTAGTCGTGATTGCCCATGACAGCGAAGCGTTGGGGGCAGGCGATGTCGCGCAGGGCCTCGCCGCAACGGTGCATGGCGCCAAGGACGAAGTTGTACGAGAGCGGGAGATGGCTGATGTAGTCGCCGGTGAGCAGGACCAGGTCGGGCGCGAGCGAGTTGACCTGGGCGAGGATGCGACGGACAAACGAGGGCTCCGTGTACTCGTCGAAGTGGATGTCGCTGATCTGGGCGATGCGGAAGTTGTGGAAGGCGCCGGGGAGATTGTCGATGGCGACGGTGTGGGTGAGGACGCTGATCTGGTGGCGGGCGATTTCTCCGGAATAGAGAGCCAGGCCAGCGGCAGCGGCGGCCGAACCACGCAGGAAGGTGCGGCGGGTGAGGCGGGTTTTCTGCTCTAGCAACGGCTGAACGGCCACATTTCCGGTCATAGTCCATGATACCGGGTTTGCTGCAGATTGACCGGCAAGAGCGGCGAAGCGCTGCGCTGTGGGGTGGGTTGGGTAGAATTGGGCGGATGAGTTTTGAGGCGCGAAAGAAGCGAGCAGCGGGTGCGGCGAAGGCGGCAGGGGTAGACGCGCTGCTGGTGACGCACCTTCCGGATGTGCGCTGGCTGTGCGGGTTCACCGGGTCGAATGCCGCCCTGGCGCTGGTGTGGGGCAAGCGTGCGCCTGCGGGCAAACGCGCCGTGCTGTTTACCGATGGGCGCTACACCGCCCAGGCGAAGGCCGAGGCGGTGGGGACGCGGGTGGTGATTGCGGCAAAATCTGCCGCGATTGCGGCCTGCGAGTGGCTGGCCGAGGCGGGGGTGAAACGGTGCGGCTTCGACGAGGGGAACACCACCGTGGCGGCCCTGAAGCAGATGCGGGCGGCGGTTCCGGCGGGGGTGCGGCGAAGGATGTTCGAGCCGGTGGGCCCGCTGGTGGCGAAGCTGCGCTGGGTGAAGGACGCCGGGGAGATTTGGAAACTGCGGGCGGCGGCGGCGCTGGGGTGCAGGCTGTTCGAGGGGGCGGTGGAAACGATGCAGGCGGGAATGACCGAAACCGCCGTGGCGGCGGAGCTGGAGCACGCGGCGCGGATGGCGGGCGCGGAGGCGATGTCGTTCCCGACGATTGTAGCGAGCGGAGAGCGCAGCGCCCTGCCCCATGGACATGCGACCGGTGCGAAGTTGCCGAGGCGCGGGTTCGTCACACTGGATTTTGGGGTGGTGCTGGACGGGTACTGCTCCGATATGACGCGGACCGTGCATTTGGGTCCGGCGCGGCCGGGCGAGCGGGTCGCGTATGATGCGGTGCTGGAGGCACAGGAGGCGGGCGTCGCCGCGGTGCGAGCGGGCGTGACCGCGGGCGATGTGGATGAGGCGGCGCGCAGCGTGCTGCAGAAGGCCGGGCTCGACCAGTGGTTCACCCACTCGACCGGACACGGGGTTGGACTGGAGATCCACGAGGGTCCGAGACTGGCGGCGAAGCAAACGCAGACGCTGGAAGCGGGAATGGTGGTTACAATTGAACCCGGTGTCTATATGCCGGGGAAGTTCGGCGTGCGCATCGAGGACATGGTCCTGGTGACGGCCAAGGGCGGAGAGATTCTGACGCCGAGTACGAAGGCGTGGATTGAATTGTAAGTTCGAGGTTCAAGGATCCAGATTGAAAAAGGAACAGAAGCTAGGCGCCCGGAAGGCGCGGGAAGAGTTGGGCATGGACGAGAATAAGTTGCAAGAGTTGCGCGAACTGGTTGATTTTCTGAAGGCCAACGGGATCGCCGAGTTCGACATGGAGCGCACCGACCTGAAGGTGCGCATCAAGTTTGCCGGTGCAGCGGGGCCGAGCGCGGCAGATCTGGCTCTGGCGCAGCAGTTGCTTGCGGGCGGCGGGGGCGGCGGCATACCGAGCCCGCACCCGCCGGCAGCGGCGGCGCCTGCGGCCGTGGCCGCGGAGGTTGAGGAGAAGTTGCACGAGGTGAAGTCGCCGATCGTGGGCACTTTTTACGAGTCGCCGTCGCCGGGATCGCCCGCGTTTGTGAAGCCGGGAGACGAGGTGGAGGTGGGCCAGGTGCTGTGCATCGTCGAAGCGATGAAGCTGATGAATGAGATTGAGAGCGACGTGGCCGGAGAGGTAGTGAAGCGGATCGCAGCCAGCGGCCAGCCGGTGGAGTATGGGCAGCCGTTGTTTACGATCCGGCCGCGGGGATAGCCGAAACGAAAGCTTTACACCGATCGGAGCGGGCGAGCCCCGATATTGGACCGGCGAAGGACGACCACGAATTTGCACGGATGAACGCGGGGCAGGCAGTGACCAGCGTTCTGGAAGGCTTCGGTAAGCATGTTTCGCAAGGTAATGATTGCAAATCGCGGTGAGATTGCGCTGCGGGTGATCTCGGCGTGCAAGGAGATGGGGATTCGCACGGTCGCGGTGTACAGCGAGGCGGACCGCAACAGCCTGCACGTGCGGTTTGCCGATGAGGCGATCTGCATCGGCCCGCCGAAGTCGGCGGAGAGCTACCTGAACGTGCCGGCGGTGATCTCCGCGGCGGAGATTGCGGACGTCGAGGCAATCCATCCGGGGTACGGCCTGCTGAGCGAGAACGCGAACTTCGCGGAGGTGTGCCGGGCGTCGAACATCAAGTTCATCGGTCCGCCGCCTGAGGTGACGCGGATCATGGGCGAAAAGTCCACCGCGCGGCAGACGATGAAGAGGGCGAAGGTGCCGATCCTCCCCGGCTCGGACGGCATCCTGGAGAGCGAAGCCGGCGCGCTGGACTGCGCGAAGAGCATCGGCTACCCGGTGATCCTTAAGGCGGTGGCCGGCGGCGGCGGGCGTGGAATGCGGATCGTGCGCAGCGCCGCGGAACTGCCGGGCATGTTTCAGCAGGCCTCGAGCGAGGCCGCGGGCGCCTTCGGCAACGGCGACCTGTACATGGAGAAGTTCATCGAGCGGCCGCGCCACATCGAGTTCCAGGTGTTGGCCGACGAGCACGGCAATGTGCTGAGCCTGGGCGAGCGGGAGTGCTCCATCCAGCGCCGCCACCAGAAGCTGATTGAGGAGGCGCCCAGCCTGATGGTGTCGCCGAAGCTGCGCGCGGAGCTGGGACATACGATCGAGAAGTGCCTGAAGGACGTGGGCTACTGGAACGCGGGAACGATCGAGTTCCTGATGGATGAGGACGGCAGGATCTACTTTATTGAGATGAACACGCGCATCCAGGTGGAGCATCCCGTCACCGAAATGGTTACCGGGATCGACCTGGTGAAGGCGCAGATCAGGATTGCCGCGGGCGAGAAGCTGTCGGATATTGTGACCAAACCGGTGACGATTACGGGGCATGCAATCGAATGCCGCGTGAACGCGGAGCATCCGGAGAAGTTCACGCCCAGCGCGGGCAAGATTACGGCCTTCAACCTGCCCGGAGGCAATGGCGTCCGTGTCGACACGGCCCAATACGCCGAGGGCGTCGTCCCGCCGTATTACGACTCGCTGATTGCGAAGCTGATCTGCCACGGCAAAGACCGCGAAGAGGCAATGAACAAGACGCAGCGGGCGCTGGGCCAGTTTGTCGTGCAGGGGATCCATACTTCGATTCCGCTGCACCAGAAGATCTTCGCGGATGCCGAGTTTCGCTCCGGCAAGTTCGACACCAAGTTCATGGAGCGGTTCTTTGAGCGCGAGGGGCACAAGAAGGATGCGGCGGTGGAAGACCACTTCTCGCCGCTGCAGCCGATCCGGGTGGGCGGGAAGATTCACGGATGATGGCGCGGCTGTATGCGATCGCCGACGCGGGGGTGTTGGCGGCGCGGGGCGTGGCGCTGGAGGATTTTGCGCGGGAACTGCGGGCCGCCGGCGTGGAGCTGGTGCAGTATCGCGACAAAGTGGGGTCGCCGCAAGAGGTGTTGCGTGGTGCAGCAGTTTTGCGCGAGGCGATGGCGGGGAGTGGATGCCGCCTCATCCTGAATGATCGCGCGGACCTGGCGGTGCTGGCGGGATTCGACGGGGTGCATGTGGGGCAGCGGGACCTCGAGCCGGAGGATGCGCGGCGCGTGGTGGGGGCTGAACGCATGGTTGGGGTTTCGACGCATACGGAGAGCCAGGTGCGCGCGGCGGAGTTGAGCTGCGCGGACTATGTGGCGATTGGGCCGGCGTTTGCGACGGGCACCAAGGCCGATGCCGAGCAGGTCGTCGGCCTCGAAGGCATCCGCCGCGCGCGCGCGCTGACAACCAAGCCGCTGGTGGCGATCGGCGGTATTACGCGAGCGAATGCGCGCAGTGTCATCGAGGCCGGCGCGGACTCCGTCGCGGTGATCTCGGGACTGCTGGCGCCGGGCGAGAGCGTGGAGCAGGTCGCGCGGGACTTTCTTGAGCTTCTGCGGTAGAACTGAGGGAACGTGACTGCTTCCGATCCAAAGGCAAATGCAGAGATTCTGGGCTCCGCCCAGAATGACGGCGTTGGAGGCGGCGACGGCGCTGCAGCGGCGCCTCACTTTGTGCGCGGGATGGGGCTGTTCTCGGCGACCGCGATTGTGATGGGCTCGATGATCGGGTCGGGCATCTTCATCGTGTCGGCAGACATGAGCCGCGTCGTCGGGTCGCCCGCGCTCCTGATCGCCGCGTGGCTGGTAACGGCGGCGATGACGATCACCGGCGCGCTGAGCTACGGCGAGCTGGCGGCGATGATGCCGAAGGCGGGCGGCCAGTATGTCTATCTGCGCGAGGCGCTCGGGCCTCTCTGGGGCTTTCTCTACGGATGGACACTCTTCCTCGTCATCCAGACGGGAACCATCGCAGCGGTCGGCGTCGCGTTCGGAAAATTTCTCGGCGTCTTCTTCCCCAGCGTGAACGCGAACAACTGGCTGTGGCATATTGGGCATGTGCCGGCGCTGCCGGTGGGACCGATGGTCCTGGGCAACATGGACATCGGGCTGAATACCGCGAACCTGGCGGCGATTGTGATTATCGTGCTGCTGACGGTGTTGAATACCTTCGGCATCAAGCTCGGCTCGTCAGTGCAGAACGTGTTCACTTCGGCAAAGGTGCTGGCGCTAGCCGCGGTAGTGCTGGTGGGAGTGCTGGCGAGGAATGCGAGCGCGATGGCGACGAACTTCGGCACGGGCTGGCATAACTTCTGGGCCGGCTCGGGCTGGCATACGCTGCATGCGGTACAGGTGGGCGTGGGCGGCCCGACGGCGTATGTTGGCCTGTTCACAGTGATCGCAGTGGTGCAGGTGGGCAGCCTGTTTTCGAGCGACGCGTGGAATAACGTGACCTTTACCGCGGGCGAGATTGAGAACCCGAAGCGCAACCTGCCGCTGAGCCTGGCGCTGGGCGCGGGCGCGGTGCAGGTGCTGTACCTGCTGTGCAATTTTGCGTATCTGCGCGTGCTGCCGATGGTGGGCTCGGCCAACGCGGCAACGATTGCGGGGCGTGGGATCATGTTCGCCGCGCAGGACCGCGTCGCGACTGCCGTGATGCAGAGTGCGTTCGGCGGCATCGGCGCGAAGCTGATGGCGGGCGCGATCCTGGTCTCGACCTTCGGCTGCGCGAACGGGATGCTGCTGGCGGGCGCGCGCGTCTACTACGCGATGAGCCGCGACGGGCTGTTCTTCAAGAGCGTGGGCAAGCTGGGGCGCAGCGGCGTGCCGGTGAATTCGCTGTGGGTGCAATGCGTGTGGACCTGCCTGCTGTGCCTTTCGGGCAGCTACGGGCAGCTCCTGGACTACGTGATCTTCGCGGCGCTGGGCTTCTACTTCCTGACTATTGTGGGGCTATTCGTGCTGCGCCGGACCGAGCCGGATGCGGTGCGGCCGTACCGCGCGTTCGGCTATCCGGTGCTGCCCGCGGTTTATATTGCGATGGCTGCGTGGATTTGTGTTGTACTCTTGCGTTACAAACCCCAGTACACGTGGCCTGGACTGATTCTGGTGTTGCTTGGGGTACCGGTGTACCTGGTGTGGAAGCGGTTGGGCACGGCGACGGAAGAAACGGGCAGCTAAGGCAACCAGGAGATCGAACGACGCATGGCGAATTTACTTGTGACAAAGCCGCTGGACACGATCCTCGGCGAGGCTGCTGAAACCGGCACTCATACGCTGAAACGATCGCTGGGTGCGACCAACCTGATCACGCTGGGAATCGGCGCCATCATCGGCACGGGCATCTTCGTGCTGACGGGCGTAGTGGCGTCGGGCTACTCCGGGCCGGGCGTGGTCTTCACGTTTATTATCGCGGCGATCTGCTGCGTGTTTGCCGGATTGTGCTACGCGGAGTTCGCGGCGATGATCCCGGTGGCCGGGTCGGCATACACCTATGGCTATGCGACGCTCGGCGAGATCTTTGCGTGGATCATCGGCTGGGACCTGGTGCTGGAGTATGCGTTCGGCGCGGCGACGGTGTGTTCGGGGTGGAGCGGGTATGTACTGAGCCTGGGGCAGGATTTTGGGATACGGCTGCCGCCGGCGCTGGCGGGTGTTCCGGGCTCCACGTTTGTGCAGTGGCATGGGCATTGGGAGTTGCTGAATATGGCGCTGCAGGACAAACTGGCGCTGGCACATATCGACCCGGCGACGCTGCCGCAGCAGCATGGCGCGTTCAACCTGGTGGCGTTCCTCGGCATCATGTTTGCGACCACGGTGCTGATCGTCGGCATCAAGGAGTCGGCGAACTTCAACAGCTTCATCGTGGTGGTGAAGGTGGCTGTACTGCTGGTGTTCATCGGCGTGGGAGGGTACACGCTGGTCACGCGTCCGGAACTGCTGAAGGCAAACTGGCACCCGTTTGTGCCGCCGAACCTGGGAGGTTTTGGGCACTTTGGATGGTCGGGCGTGTGCCGGGGCGCAGCCGTGATTTTCTTTGCGTATATCGGCTTCGACGCGGTGTCTACCGCAGCGCAGGAATCGAAGAACCCGAAGCGCGACATGCCCATCGGCATCCTGGGCTCGCTGGCGATCTGCACGCTGCTGTACATCCTGGTGGGACTGGTACTGACGGGCCTGGTGAACTACAGGCACCTGGGCGTGCCGGATTCGCTGGCGGTGGGGATGGATGCAACCGGGTTCAAGCGGGGCTCGCTGCTGGTGAAGATCGGCGCGCTGGGCGGCCTGACCAGCACCATGATCGTGATGTTGCTGGGACAGAGCCGGGTGTTCTTTTCCATGTCGAAGGACGGGCTGTTGCCGAAGATGTTTTCGACTGTGCATCCCAAGTTCCGCACCCCGTGGATTTCGTCCCTGACCGTGGGGCTGGTCGTCGCGACGTTTGCGTCGCTGATTCCGTTGGCGAGCCTGGGCGAGATGACGAGCATCGGCACGCTGCTGGCGTTCATCATCGTCAGCGCCGGGGTGTGGGTGCTGCGCAAGCGGAGTCCGGAGTTGGCCCGGCCCTTCCGGGCACCCTGGATGCCGCTGACGCCGATCCTGGGCATCGGGTTTGCGCTGTTGATGATGGCATCTTTGCCATTGATCACGTGGATCCGGTTGCTAGTCTGGCTCGCCGTTGGCCTGGTAATTTATTTCAGCTATGGCAAGTCGCACAGCAAGGTTCAGAAGGCGCTGACAACGGTTCCGTCGAAGTAACGAAGTTGCTTGCGGGCGTTAGCGGGCGCAGTTGCGCATTGCGGTTAGAGCGGGCCGGCGGGGAGCGTGATGGTGTCGGTGGCGGTTGGGTCGTCGCGGAGGCGCAGGTAGTACTGGGCGCCGGTGGGCGGCGGGACCTGAAGTGATGAGCCGACGAATCCTTCGGGTACGCGCGTGGGGTTGGCGAACGACTCGTCGGCTGCAACAGAATCGATGAAGTAGAGGCCGGACCCGGTGAGGGTGCAGGCCGGGGCGGATGGGGTTGGCGCGGCCGCGACGGTGGGCGTTGCGACCGGGCAGCTCAGGCCGGTGATGGTGGGCAGGCGGACCAGCGTGACCAGCGGGAGCCACTCGCCGGCGGTGCCGTCCGGGGCGACCGCACGCAGACGGATGGGGCCGAAGGCCGACGGCCCGAAAGCCTTCAGCGGCTGCAAGGTCGCGAGCAGCGTCTGCGGGTCTTCCAGGATCAGCGAACCGGAGTCTACGCCGAGCTTGGTGTGCAGCGAGCCGTCGGGGCTGGCAATCTCGATCTCGCCGTTGCGCGGAAACGGCCGCACGGACTTCAGCGAAAACATAAGCGCATCGTTTACCGGCAAGTCGGCCTGGCTGGTGAACTTGATAAAGTACGGAGACTGCGGCTCCGTGTCCGGCGGCACATCCGCCCGCGCTATGACGGCGATGGAAGGCCGCGCGGCCTCGACCGTGAGCGGCAGCTTGAGTCTGCGGCCATCCTCGAGCACGACCTCTGCGCTGAGTCTGTCGCCGGCGGGCAGGGCGGGAGGCTTGGCGTCCGCGGGCAGAGAAAGATGGAGCTCCGATTTTCCGCTCGGTTGCAACTCGGGAGTGGTTCCCTGCACCACGGGTTTGAAGGTCAGGCCGCCGAACCCAACCTGGCGGACCTGGTCGAGGCTGGTGCCGGTGAGGATCGCGGTGGTGTCTCCGGCATGGAAGTAGAGGGCGTCGAGCTTCGCCGGCAGGTTGTAGGAGACCAGGCTGATGGTCGCGGGTTTGGGATCGCCAAACTGGCGGATGGCGAGATGCTGCTCGCCGGCGTCGTGCGCGGGCAGGTCCAGCGTCACCTCCACGGAGTTGGGCTTGTCGGCCGGCTTCCACGTCTCCTTCTCCTGCTTGCCGGAAGGTGGATCGAGCGCGATGCTCTGGATGCAGGCGGTCCCGGTGGACGAGATCACGATGTGCCGGTCCTTGCCGGCGATCGGCAGATCGCTATCGCCGAGTTTCCAGTCCTTGCCCGGAGTCTCCTGCAGGGGCACGGTCGGGCCGGTGAAGGTCTCGAAGCCCCAGAATCCTTCGACTGTGCCCGTGAGCTCGGCTCCGGCGGTGGTGTCTGGCAGTGCGGCATCCGCGGCCGGCGATCCATTCTCCGCGGCGGGGTCGCTCGCATCGACAGGCGAGGTGGGCAGAGAGACTTTGGCCGCCGGGCTCGGGAGGGCGCGGCGCTTCGGGGTCGATGCGAGCGCCAGGCCTCCGCGGAAGGCATCGGCGGTGAGCGGGATGTCCTGCTTCTCCGCCGCATCCGGTTTGGCGCCGGCGGGATAGTTCAGGTGCAGCACAAGGTCGTGCGCGAAGCCGGTGGAGAAGACCAGCGGTGCGCCCTCAACCGGCAGCACCACACCGGGCTTTTGCAGGCACGCGACCTGCTCTGGGTCGGTGGCGCGCAGCGGTGGAGGGATGGTCGGCTGGATCGACGGCAGGCCGATCACGATCACCGACTTCGGATTATGAAACGACGGCGGCGTGTTCAGGCGCAGGTTAAGCGACTGCTGCTGTGGTAAGGCGATCGCGGGAATGTACTGGTACTGCGCCGTGTGCAGCGAGCCCATGATGTGGACAAAGTCGACAATGGTGCCGACGTATGAGGAGTACAACCCGCCTCCGGCAAGTTGCGTGGTTGAGGCCGCACCGATCAGGCCTGCGCCCGTATTTCCCGTCAGCGCGTCGACGATCGACTGACCGTGTCCGTCGTCGAGCAGAGTCTGGCTGCCGGACTGCGTGAGGCAGGTGTATTGCTGGTCCGGCGGAAGCTTGGTGCAGGCGTCGTTGGGCTTGAGCGCGAGGGTCGCGGCGATGAGGTTGGAGTGCTCCTGCAACTGCCTGGGATCGGCCTCCTGCTCGGGCAATAACTCACGCATTGATGCGATGTATTTCTCGATCCTGGCCTGCTCGAAGCCGGCGGCGGCGAGGTCCTGCGAGGCGCGCACGAAGATTCCCGGACGGCCCTGCACGGCCGAGCGGAGAGTGGTGAAATCGCCGCCGGTGACGGGCGCGAGGAAGAGCACCGCCTGCTCGGCCTCGCTGGGCACGGTGACTTCGACGCCCTCCTCGCGGACCTTTTTGTCCCAGGTCTCGATGCGGAAGAACCAGTTGTCGGGCGGCGGGTTGGTGGTTCCGCGCAGGAAGGCCAGCACCATCAGGTAGCGGATGGACTGCGTGGGGGGAAGGTCGGGGTGCAGCCAGAGCCGGTCGCCGGGCTGCAGGTTGGGCACGGACGCGATGGGCAGTGTGACCCCGGCGCGGGTGACGCGGACCTCGACCCTGGGGCCGATGAGATCAAAGCGGGCGTTCTGGCCCTGGGCGCAAACGGCGGACAATCCAGCGGCGAGCAGCGCTGCCAGGCAGGCAAGGCGCGCGAAAACCGGGCGGACAGCTTGCTGGGGAACTGTCCGTGGGGGAAAGGGTGCCTCAATGTCTGCCCTCAGGCGGCGAAGCTTCAGCATTCTTCAATGTTAGACGTTCGCGGGCGGCAACACGATGCCGGACGGTGTACGGGTGCTCCGCCAAAGCGTGGAAGCGGCGGTGGAAGTCTAGTCCGGAGAAAGATCTTCATGCGCCGGTTCCACATCCCGTGGTAGCATTCGCTGGTTCGACTCCCGGGTCGCGGCGAATCGCGATCGCGGCGGTCGATGACGCTTGCAGTTCGGGCCCCGCGGTATCTGTCCTGTTCGTCGGCAGATTTGGACCTAAGCGCAACAGGACATGCAAATAATTCAGAAAGAAAAAGGTGCCCTTATGTCTCTATACAAACGCTGCATCGCCGAAATGTTCGGGACCTTCTGGCTGGTCTTCGGAGGCTGCGGCGCGGCCGTGCTGGCTGCCGCTTATCCCTCGCTCGGCATCGGTTTTGCCGGGGTCGCGCTGGCCTTCGGACTTACCGTGCTCACCATGGCCTTCGCCATCGGCCACATCTCCGGATGCCACCTGAACCCGGCTATCTCGGTGGGGCTGGTCGTAGCCAAACGCTTCCCCTTCAAGGAACTTCCGGCTTACGCGGTCGCCCAGGTGCTGGGAGGGATCTTTGGCGCGGCGGTGCTCTACGACATCGCCAGCGGCAAGCCCGGCTGGGTGGCTGGCGGCTTCGCCTGCAATGGCTACGGCGCGCACTCGCCCGGCGGCTACTCGCTGGCCGCGTGCTTCCTCATCGAGGTCGTCTGCACGGCGTTCTTCCTGCTGGTCATCCTCGGGTCGACCGATGTGCGCGCGCCCAAGGGATTCGCGCCGGTCGCCATCGGCCTGGTGCTGACGCTGATTCACCTGATCTCAATTCCGGTGACCAACACATCGGTGAACCCGGCGCGCTCCACGGGCACGGCGCTGTTCGTGCATGGATGGGCGATCTCGCAACTGTGGCTGTTCTGGGTCGCGCCAATCTTCGGCGCGATGGTCGGCGCGGTGATTTCCAACCGCTTCTTCGCCGCGCCGCAGGAGCCCATCCGCGAGGCCATGGCGAAGTAGCGCATCTCAAGCTGTCCGAACGGACTGCTGCACTTCCATGAGTAGCAGTCCGTTCGCTCAGTTTTCGGTGGGGCTCTTCTCCACCTGGTCGACCACCAGCCGATCCACCGGAGCCCGGCCCTTCTCCAGCTTCAGGCCGAGCTTTTCCAGAGCTGCGGAAACCGTGGCGCCGCCCTCCGGATCGGTTGCTCCGCCTGGCCCGCCGCCCGAAGGCCCAGTGGGAATCTCGATGCCCTGGTTGTGCAGACTCGACACCAGGTCAGTCAGCGCAAAGTCCACGGCTGCCTGATAGTTGCCCATGAGCCCGGTCTGGTCCACCACCTGACGCCCCTCGCCGCCGCCCAGGGTATTGATCATCACGGCAAACCCCTTCATGCTGATCGAGCTGGCTTCCATGTGCATCGACAGGGTCTCGCCGTCGAACTTCAGCTTGAACGCTCCTCTCGCGCCCATGTTGTAGGTGGTCGATCCGTCCCCGTTCTTAGTGACGCGAATCGGCCCGTCAATCGCGTCGATGATCGACTCGCCCGGCTTGAGCGGCACGCTCTCGTCGATCGGAACCGAGGCCGCAGCAGCCTCCTTCAGCTTCGGTCCTCCCTTCGCAACCACCAGCGCCAGCACCGGCTGGTCCTGCTTCTCGCGATGGACCGTGAGTCTGAACCGGTCTTCCAGCAGTGTGCGCATCATGTCCGGTGCGGCGTCCTTCGACGACCCCTCCGGCAGCCTCGCCACGATGTCGAACCGGTCGGTAACCAGCCAGTCCGGCCCGTTGATCTCATACGCCCTCATCTTGTAGGCATAGGCAATCAGCTGCTTCAGCGACATGTAGGTGTACGCCGCTCGCGAACCCTCCACATGCGCCGATTCGGGCTTCTTTCCAACCTGCAGGTCGGCCATCATCTTCTGCATGTCGGGCGCAGGCGATGGTCGGACTGAAGCTACGTCGAACGCAGGCTTGGCGGCTGGCGTCTGTGCATACATCGCGATGGGCGCGGTGAGTATGGCGGCGATTGAGATAAGCAAAAGTCGGTTTCTCATTTTCCCTCTTTTCCGTTTGGATCTAAAGAGCCGTGCCCAGCAATTGCTTCAACGCGGCTACGTATGCTGCCAGCGCTTGGCGGCCCGCCGGGGTCATGCGATAGAGCGTCTGCGGCTTGCGCCCCGCGAACCGCTTCTGCATCGCCACGTAGCCCGCCTCTTCCAGCTTCAGCATCTGCGCGCCCAGGTTGCCGTCGGTCGAGCCGGTCTTCTGGCGCAGCCAGGTGAAGTCCGCCTCCTCCACGCCGATCAGCAGCGAAAGCACGGCCAGGCGCAGCTTGCCGTGGACCACGGGATCGAGTTCGGGCAGCTCAGGCATGGGTCTGCACCATTCCCGCGTCATGCCGCTCCAACCACATCGCGTACAGCCCGAAGCCGATCATGCCGAAGCACATCTCCGCGACGAAGATCGCCAGCCAATAATCCACCGGTACAAAGAACATAGCGACGCCGCCCGCCAACCACACACCCGCCACCAGCCCCTGCGCCCACCAGCGCAGAATCACCGCGCTGGTCCCATGAGCCATGCCGACAAACATCAGCATCGCAGCGATAAACGAGATCTGCCATGTCTTGTGCTCAATCATCGCGCCCGCAAAGTAGAGCATCGCCGTCAACCCCATCATGCTCCAAACCGCAGACATGCTTCGCCCACGCATATTGCTGCTGCAGACGACACCGCTCCTGCGACGCAGAATCGCCATTACGATGAACTGAATCGCAACTCCACAGGCAATGGCAATCGGCCAACTCCAGTTCATCACCCAGCGCGAATGCGGCACGACCAACTGCCAGCCAACCGGCGCCAGATCGATCAGCCCCCATAGAACGAAGATCCATCCATAACGCACGGTGGACTTCCGTCCCTCCGCAATCATCTCCTCCATCAGCGCGACGCGTTGCACCAGCTCGTCGCGAGTCTTTCCGTTATCAGGCTCAGGATTCGTCATTCGATCTCTCCTTCAGGACATACTCTGTATTATAGAGTTCTCTATGTCAAGGACTATTTCAAACAAATCTTCGCCCGCCCGGGAAAACCGCACACCCGCTGGCTAAGCCTTTCTATTTCTGTTCTGTAGCGTTAGCGGATCTTCTCCGGGTCCCACCCGTCGGTGCCGGCGAGCCATGTTTTGGTTGCGTACTTGGCGATGTCCGCGGCGGTGATCTGCTTGCTGGGAGCGATGCGCTTGGTTACATCGCCGGCCATGCCATGGGAGTTGTACTCCTCGTAGTCGCTGGTCGCCAGGGCGCCGCTCCACTCCTTCCAGCCGGCCGGATCGAGCGGCGCCTTGAAGTCGGTATTCAGAAACACCACCGTCGAGTACGCTCGCCACGGGCGGCCCAGCAGGATGTCCTGCGATCCCGGGTCTCCGGTCACAGTGCAATCGCGGAAGACGTACCCGGAGTCTTCTTCCGGGCGGAGGCGGCTCTGCGCGGTGAGGGTGTCCATCACGTGGGGCAGGGTGTGAATCTCGCAGCGGTCGAAGACGGCCTTGGCGTCGCCGAAGATGAAGTCCACGTGGCCTTCGATGTAGCAGTCAGCGTAGTACAGGCGCGCGGCATGGCAGATCGGGGTCCCCGACGAGCGCACCTGCTCGTTGGGGTGAGAGATTCCGGGCGTGCCCGGCGCGTGGCACAGCTTGGAGTCGGCGTAGAGCGTGTCCTGAAAGCCGAGGAAACGCACCTTGCGGAAGACCTCGCGATCGCCGGTGACATGCAGCGCGACGGCCTGCGAGCCCTGGTTGCTGCGCTCGTGGCGCTTCTCGAAATCGTTGGCGATGGTCAGGTTTTCCGCGTAGAAATCGTCGCCGGTAAGCATAATCGTTCCTGACCTGCCGGTGCCGAGCTGCCGGCCATCGGGGCCGGGCGTTCCGGCCGAGTTGTCGTACACCAGCACCACGTCCTCGGGAGTCTTGCCCAGCCCGCGCAGTTCCACGCCGTTGGCGCCGATCGTGATCGGATTGCGGTACTCGCCGGGCTTGATGTTGATGCGCACATTGCCGTCGGGGGCGGAGTCGACCGCCTCCTGCACCGTCTTGAATTGACCGGAGCCATCCGCGGCGACGACGATCGTCTTCTTCTTCTTTGCCGCCTGCGCCAGCATGGCGGACGGCAGGACAAGTCCAACTAATATCGCAACCGCAAATCCAGTTCGCAGTCTCATCCAAAAGCCTCCGGATGCAATAACATGTAAATGCTCAACACAACAAATAGCCCTCCCCAGAGCAGCGCGAACGCACCGGCGAGCCTTCCTTTCCAGGGAGATTTTTCGAGATCGGCCGCAAAGTAGGAGCGCCAGTCGCCCTCCTTGCTGCGGCGGCGCAAGAACCTTGCGAGGAACTCCGGCCGGACCAGCAGCGCGATTCCGAAGGCTGCCAGGCCGAGGCCGAAGAGCAACCCGCCTTTCGCCTTTGCCGCGGTGTTGGCGGCCACGTCCATCAGCACCACTGCCAGGAGAATCATGCTTATCCTCGTCCATCCGCCAGAACAAGAGGCATTGAATGCAGGTTCAGCCACCTCCGCGTCCAATGATCGGAACTCGGCAGCCAATATACCTCGCCAGAGCAGTGGGTGGACAGCAGGCTTCAGGTCCGTGCTTCCGCCGTCAGTTTTGGCAACCACGCCACGTGCCGGGCCTGGGCCACACCGAGCACCACCAGTCCCACGATCGCGCTCGCGGCCGCGGCAACCTGGGCGTTGCTCAAAGTGCCGTGGAAGTAGAGCTTGGGGTTGATGCGCACGAACTCAACCAGGAACCGGCCTATTCCGGCCAGCAACAGGTAGAGGCCCGTCAGCCAGCCCACCGGCCTGGCACTCCCCGATCCAGTCCGCTTGCCCAACTGCCAGAGCAGCCAGAACACCACCAGCGAGAACAGCAGCTCGTAGATCGGCGTCGGCTGCACCATTGCGGTCGGAGGAATCGGCGGCACCAGCGCGTTCTTCGCCATGTGCACGCCCCAGGGCAGCGTGGTGTTGATGCCATAGTCGCCATCGCCCGCCAGCAGGCAGCCGATGCGGCCCACACCGTAGCCGATGGCAGCGGCCGGCGCGGCCAGATCGAGCATGCGGATAGCGCCGACGCGCGCACCCGGCACCGGGCCGGGGTCGTCGATGGACTTCCAGCCGGGTCCCTTGAAGCGCGCAAAATGCCCGTTGACCAGCAGCACCGCAATCCCCGCGGACAATCCGCCAAACCAGGCAAAGCCGTCGCGGAACCATTGGAGAAAGCCCAGCCCGACGTCGATGGGATGATGCCAGCCTGGCCGGGCGATGAGAAGCAGCGCAATTTGCAGCTCGCGCACGTTCTCGAGTTCGTGCCAGACCTTGGCGCCGACAATTCCCAGGACCATCGCCAGCGCCACCACGTTCAGCGCATCCGCGTCCACGCCGTTGCGGGCGAAGTTCTTATGCAGCGCAACCGTTGCCACCACCGCCGCCAGCCACAACAACAACCCGAACATGCCAAGGTGCACGGGGCCAAGATTCAGATAGGGATACATAAACCTCGCTTCTACTAGAAGTATATCTGCCGGGGCGGTTTATCCGGGGTTTGCCCGCGATCTCCGGATAAACCCACTCGACCGCTGCCCCGCGCATACGCTACCCTTATCCCCATGTCGACCAGCACTCTTGCCTTCCCCCCCGCCGCGGAGATGGATGTACTTGTGTCCGCAACCGAAATCGCCGACCGCGTTGCGGAGCTCGGCCGCCAGATCACGGCCGACTACGAAGGCCAGAGCACCGGCAACCCGCTGGTGCTGATTGGCGTGCTGAAGGGCGCGGCGATCTTCCTCTCCGACCTGGCGCGCGCAATTCACATCGACAACACGTTCGATTTCGTCGCCGTCTCCAGCTACGGGCGCGCGCGCGTCTCCTCGGGTGCGGTGAAGTTGATCAAGGACATCGACAACCCCATCGAAGGCCGCCACGTCATCATCGTCGAAGACATCCTCGACACCGGATTGACGCTGAGCTATCTGCGCGGCCTGATGTTGCAGCACAAGCCTGCATCGCTGAAGATTGCCACCTGCCTGGACAAGCCGGAGCGCCGCCTCGTCCCCATCGAGGCTGACTATGTCGGATTCAAGATCCCCAACCAGTTCGTGATCGGATACGGCATGGACTATTGCGAGATCTACCGCAACGTGCCGGACATCCGGCTCTTCCCCAACGACGCAGGTCACTGAGAAGGCGACCTGAACGCTTTTAGTGCCCGCCCTCGTTCTGGTGAGTCAGGATCGCGTCCACGTTGGTCTTGTCCACCAGGGTCACGCCGGTGTCCTCAAACGCCGGAAACGAAGCATACGGATCGAGCGCGTAGTCCTGCGCCAGCGGCTTTACCGGGTAGTGATAGACGTCATCGAGCGCCTTCAGCCCCAGCAGCGCCATGGTGAACGGCTTCTGCGAGATGGTTGAATCGATGGTTCCGTCCTTCACCAACTCCAGCGTGGGCGCGTCGACATCCATGGCCACCAGCAGGGTTCCGTTGGCGCCCACGCGCTTGAAGGCCTCGCCCACGTCCTTGCCCGACGTCGATTCAAGGCATACTATCGCGTCGATCTTTGCCGCCCCGGTCCTGGTCAGGTAGTCCCTGGTCTGGTCCATGGCCAGTCCCGAGTCTCCCTTCATGTCGAAGACCTCGACCACCTTGATCCCGGGATAGTTGGCAAACACGTCCTTGTAGCCCTTCAGCCGCTCCTCCAGGTTCGGCTGGCCGGCGATGGAGAAGAAGACAACGTTGCCCTTGCCGTTGAGCTTCGCGGCCACGCGGGCGCCTCCCAGCCTTCCCGCCTGCAGGTTGTTGGTGCCGATAAAGAACAACCGGTGGCTGCTGGGCGCGTCCGAGTCGACGGTAATCACCGGGACTCCCGCTGCGACCGCTGCATCGATCTCCGGCTGCATCAGCTTCTCATTGCCCACGGAGACGAGGATTCCCGCAGGCTTCATCGCGACCACCTGGCGGAACTCCATCACCTCGTCCTGCGGGTCGAATCCATCCGGGCCGCGCATGTCGACGGTGACGCCATACTGGTCCGCAGCCTTGGAGAACCCCGCAAACGCCGACTGCCAGTAGGCATGCTTGACGCTGGTCGCAACCAGGTAAAAGTGCTCGCTCTTGCTGTGCCGCAGACAACCCGTAGACAGTGACAGCAGTCCCATCAAGAGCGCGAAACCGATTTGCTTCTTCAAAGTGCTCCTCATAATCAACCTCCCGCAAACTCTTCCAGCCGACCCAGAGAACTCCGGCAGAATCCGGCAGCAACGCGGAGCGTGCATCTCCACGTGGAGCCAGATATTACTCCAAACATCGCGACAATGGCACGACCCCTGAACCGTCGTCCTCCAGCGTCGTGCCGGTCGGCAGCCCGAATCGATCTATAACCTTTCATCTTGCGCTCAAAGGCAACCGGCGCCGTGTGATAGGCATCACGCGCGACGCAGCCTCCTTGAAATTGCCGCGGCCACGCTTCCCGTTGAGCCAATCGCAACGCGCCTATGATAGAAATTAGCGGGCCGTCCGCGGCCCAGCAGGAGTGCCGCAACCGAAATGAATACGCCTACGCTCTCCATCGCAGAACCCGCGCCATTTGACGCCGCTGCCTTTGCCGCCCATGCGCTTGCTTCTCCCGCAGCCCTCGCGGCCGTGCTCGATCACACTCTGCTGAAACCTGAGGCCACGCGCGCCCAGGTCATCCGCCTGTGCCACGAGGCCGCGGAGCATCGCTTCGCATGCGCGATGGTCAACCCCACATGGGTCGCCTGCGCCGCCGAGACGCTCGCCGGCACCGGCGTTCCGGTCGGCGTAGTCGTCGGCTTCCCGCTGGGCGCCACGCTCTCGGCTTCCAAACGTGATGAGACCGCCCGCGTGCTGAAACTGGGCGCGCACGATGTGGACATGGTGCTGAACATCGGCCTGCTGAAGTCCGGCGGAAAGGAAGACTACGAAGCGGTCAGGCAGGACATTCGCGGAGTGGTTGAGCTCGCGCACGGCTCCGGCGCCATCGTCAAGGTCATGCTGGAGACATGTCTGCTCACGTTTGAGGAGAAGCACCGCGCCTCGGAGCTTGCGCTGAGTGCCGGAGCGGATTTCATCAAGACGTCCACCGGCTTTTCTTCGGGCGGCGCCACGGTCGACGACATTGCGCTGATGCGCGCGGTCGCCGGCAACCGCGCGGGGGTGAAGGCGTCCGGCGGCATCCGCTCGCTGGCCGACGCAAGCGCCATGCTGCACGCGGGCGCAACCCGCATCGGCGCCAGCGCCAGCGTGAAGATCCTGGCGGAGCTGGCAGGGCATGCGACCGCACCGGCTGCTCCTAATGGCTACTGAGCCTGTAGCAAGAACTTAACACAAATGAACACGGATCCAGACGGATAAAGACGATAAGGCAAAAGGAATTGCCTTATCCGCGTTAATCCATTTCATCCGCTTTTATCCGTGTTAAGTTTCTTCTTCTGTAAGGGAGCGTCACAGCACGCGCAGGACAACCAGCGTTTCATCATCAAAGTGGGCGGTGCCGGACTGGAACCCGCTTACCGCTGCAAGGATGGCGTCTACAGTGGCCTGCGCGGAGTGGCAAGCCGATGGGTGCTCGCGCAACACCTCCGTCAGCCGCTCGGTGCCGAACATCTCGCCCTCGGCGTTCTCCGCGTCGACGATGCCGTCAGAGAAAAAAACGACCACATCGCCGGGCTTGGTCGCAATCGTGAGTTCCTCGTACTGCGCGTCCGGGAACAGGCCCAGCGGGAAACCCTCGGTCTGGATGGTTTGGACGGTGAAGCCCTCCGGAGGCCCGTCGCACTCTGCACTGCCGGCGACGGCGGACGAGCGTGCCCGCTTGCCGGCGGAGCCGGCCGGCGGTGGTGCAACGTTGGTCACGTGCAGCGGCTGCACCGAGCCGGCGTTGGCGATTTCGAGCGTCCGCGTCTCGTCGTTCCACACCGCCATCAGCATGGTTACGTATTGCGAGTCCAGCTTGCGCACCTGCAATTGATTGTTCAGCTCGGCGAGCAGGTCCGCCGGCGGCAGGTGGCGTGCGGCCAGCGAGCGCAGGATTCCCGAGACCAGAGCGGCATAGAGCGCAGCCGGGGCGGCCTTGCCGGAGACATCGCCCAGCACAATGGCGATGCGCTTGCGCTGCAATGTCTTGTAAAGCGCGTTGCCCGGCGCGCCGTAGTCGATAAAGTCGTACACGTCCCCGCCGATGGAACGGGCGGGCAGGAACGCGGTTGCAATCTCGGCGCGGCGCGGCTGCGGCGGCGTGCCCGGGAGCAGGCGGAGCTGCACCTCGCGCGCCATCTCCAGGTCGCGCTCCAGCCGCTGTTCCTCTTCGGAGATGCGCTGGTACAACCGCGCATTGGCAATCGAGATGGCCACCTGCGCGGCCAGCGTGGAGAGCGTGGTCTGGTGATCCTCGTTGTAGTAGTTCACGCGCGTGTGCTCGAGATCGATCACGCCGATTACCTTGCCCTTGTAGATCAGCGGCACGGACAGCTCGGAACGCACTTCAGGGTTGACGACGATGTAGCGCGGGTCCTTGCGCACGTCGGGAACCAGCACCGGGGTCCTCTGCTGCGCCGCGTGGCCGATGATGCCCTCGCCCAGCGTGACGTTGTGCTCACGCTTGATCCGCTCGCCAAAGCGCGAGCTGAACCGGTGTTCCAGCCGTTCGGTGCGGTCGTTCCACAGCAGGATGGTGAACATCTGGAACTCGATGACGCGCTTCAGCAGTTGGCCAATGCGCTCCAGCAAATCGTCGAGATCGAGAATGCTGGTGAACTCCCGCGATATCTCGTTCAGCACGGTCAAGGTCTGCGCCTGGCGCGACACCCGCGTATACAGCCGCGCGTTCTCCACCGCGATCGCCATCCGCGACGCCGTCAGCTCCAGCAGGCGCTGGTGCTCTTCGGTAAAGTACCCGACCTGCTCCGACTGCAGATCGATCACGCCGATGACGCGGTTCTTGTGGACCAATGGCACCGCGAGCTCCGACCTCACATTGGGGTTTGCGTCGATGTAGTTATCCACCTTGCGCACATCCTCCACCAGGATGGACCGCCGCTCGCTCGCCGCCTGGCCCACAATCCCGCGCCCAAGCTTGATGCGCATCCGCTCCACCTCCGGCGTGTGCCCGGTCTGGAAGCGCATGCGCAGATCGCCGGTGCGGTCGTTCACCAGCAGGATGGCGAAGATGCGGTAGTCGATGACGGCGCGCACCAAGTCGGCCACGCGATGCATCAGCGTGTTCAGCTCCAGGGTGGTGTTCAGCGCATCCGCGAACCGCAACAGGAAGTCGACCTGCAGCGGCTCCAGGCGAATGTTGGGCAGGGACGGCGACTCGACCTGCGCCGGCCGGTAGTCGCCTTCGAACGACTCGGCTGCAACGCCGGCGGGAGGTTGGGATTGGCGCGTCGAACTCATGTGGGTAGCTTGATTCTACGCGCCCATCCGCTGTGGAGAGTTCGTCAGGGTGCCGCTTTCCTCTACTTGTGCTCTTATTCCAATCGTTAGTCCAGACCGAACCTTTTTCGACCCTTCGCCGTACTATTATCAACGTCAGACGCCCGCACACCTCATCCGCGACAGAACGACGGCACTCCGCCACCCCCGAAAGGAATCCATGGGTTCGCTCCACGCGTTTCATCACCATCCGGTCATGACCGCGGTCTGGTACGCGACCTATGCAGTCTGGGTCGTTCCCGAGATCGTCCTTTCCCGGCGGCTGCGCTCCGCAAATGACGCGCAGAAGGCTGATCGAGGATCGAAGCTGGCTATCTACGTGACGATGTTTGTGGGCATATTTCTCGGATTCCTCGCCGCGGTCGGCGTCCCCAGCCTCTCGGTTAACGCACACTGGAAGACAATGTTTGCCTTGGGAATCGCGGCCTGGTGCGCTGGAATCGTGCTTCGCTTGTATTCCATTCACATTCTTGGCCGCTTCTTCACGTATGACGTAGCGATCTCCAGCGGTCAACATGTCGTGGAGCACGGCCCGTACCGCTGGATTCGGCACCCCTCCTATCTTGGCGCACTCGTGACCATGGTGGGCCTTGGAATGACCATGACGAACTGGCTGGCGATGGCGCTGCCGGCCTGCTGTCTTGCGGCCGCGTATGTATATCGTATTCGGGTTGAGGAGCAAGCCCTGGTACGCGGCCTCGGTCCGGCGTATAGCGACTACATGCAGCGGACCTGGCGCCTGATTCCCTACGTGTTTTGGCGCTGGTGATAGGTGAACGCTCCCCCAATCAGCCCAATTCAATCTATGATGGCGGGCATGCCCACCACCCGGTTCACTCGTCGCCGCCTGCTCCAGTCCGCCCTTGCCGCCGCACCCGCCGCCGCGCTTATGTCCAATGGCAGAGCACGCAAGCTCTTCGCCCAGACGCCGGCCGACGTGCACATTGCGCCCGGCCCCTTCAAGCCCACCTGGGAGTCGCTGACCGCCTGCACCACCCCGGACTGGTTCCGCGACGCCAAGTTCGGCATCTGGAACCACTGGAGCGCGCAGTGCGTTCCCGAACAGGGCGACTGGTACGCCCGCCGCATGTACATCCAGGGAGAGAAGCAGTACGACCACCACTTGAAGACCTACGGCCATCCGTCCAAGGTCGGCTGGATGGAGATCGACAACCTGTGGAAGGCGGAGAACTGGAAGCCGGAAGAGTTGATGAACCTGTACGTCGCGGCCGGCGCGAAGTACTTTACCGCGCTCGCCAACCACCACGACAACTTCGACAACTACAACTCGCGCTTTCACAACTGGAACTCGGTGAAGATCGGGCCGAAGCAGGACATTGTGGGCATCTACGGCAAGCTGGCGCGGCAGCATGGGCTGCGCTTCGCGGTGACCAACCACTCCTCGCACGCATGGCACTGGCTGCAGGTGGCTTATGACTACGACCCGGAAGGCCCGCTCGCCGGGGTGCGCTACGACGCCTACACCCTGACCAAGGCCGACGGCAAAGGCAAGTGGTGGGAGGGCTTCGACCCGCAGGAACTTTACACCGGCCGCAACCTGGTGATGCCCGACGGCATCGCCACCATCGCCGATGCCAACAAGTTTCACGCGGCCAACGATGGACATTGGCATGAGGAACTCCCGGTCGAGAATCCGGAGTTCGCGCACAACTGGTTCCTGCGCTGCCAGGACCTGGTCGACACCTACAAGCCCGATCTGCTTTACTTCGACGATTCGGAGTTGCCGCTGGGACAGTATGGCCTCGACATCGCCGCGCATTTCTACAACGCCAGCGTCCGCGACCAGGGACACGTCGACGTGGTGCTGACCGCCAAGGACATCAAGCCGGAACACCTCGGCGCATTCACCCTGGACATCGAGCGCGGCAAGGCCACCGGCATCCTGGCGCAGCCCTGGCAGACCGATACCTGCATCGGCGGCTGGCACTACGACATCGCGCTCTTTGAGAACCACAAGTACAAGACGCCCAAGTCGGTCATCCACTCGCTGATCGACATCGTCAGCAAGAACGGGAACCTGATGCTGAACATCCCGGTGAAAGGCGATGGCACGATTGATTCCGATGAGCGGGCGTTCCTGCAGGCCATTGCCACATGGATTCCCAAGCACGGCGAGGCGATCTACGGCACGCGGCCGTTTGCGGTCTTCGGCGAGGGGCCACCGGACGTCGTCAGCGGGCGATTCAACGAGCGGAGCCAGCGCGCCTACACCGAGCAGGATGTTCGCTTCACCCGGAAGGGCGAGACGGTGTACGCGTTCACGTTCGCGTGGCCGGCCAGCGGCAAGTACGTCATCAAGACGCTGGCGAAGGGTTCGGCGGCACTGCCCAAGCCGGTCCAGCGCGTCGAGCTGATCGGCGCCGGCCCGATCAAGTTTGCGCAGGATGCTGCGGGCCTGACGCTGACGCTGCCCGACAAGGCCCCCAACGAGTACGCCTACGCGTTCGTCATCCGGACATAACTCGCTTGCATTGCGAACTCGCCCACTCCCCTGAGCGACCGGCTCAGGCAGTGCGGCGGCGGCCCGCGGCCAGTTCGCGAACGTGGTTGAGGAAGATGGAGCGCTGCAGTTCGTTGAGTTGCGAGGTGTAGGCGGCGATTTCGGCGAGGAACGGATCGGCGGTGAGCACGGCGGTCTCGTCGGAGTGGCGGGTGTTGGCGTCGCGCAGCAGCGAGGCGATATCCACCTTCAGCGCCCGCGCCAGGCGATCCAGCGAGTTGAGCGTCGGCATGGCCTTGCCGTTCTCGATCTTGGAGATGTAGGTGCGCGGCACGCCCATGCGGGCGGCGAGCTGGCGCTGGGAAAGATTGCGGACGTGACGAAGGTCGCGGACCGCAGTGGCGACCTGAAGGCCTTCCTGCTTCTCTGGCTGGGCTTGGACAAGCGCCATCTGCGCCGGTTCAGGCTCAGGCAACTCTACTTCAAGACACTTGTGGCAACGCCGGCACATCGCGTTGGCTGTGCGGAATTGCACCAGATTGCAGTGGTCGCAACGGAGTACTTCCCGTTGTTCGACAGGCGCCATCATGGTTGCCATAGGTTGTAATTGCGGGCGGACCCAGAGCAAGGACCGCAGCACACGTCCGATAACGCCAGTCGAGTGATGTGCCTAGAGTGACACCGGGTAGCCAGAGAGTCAAGGGGTATTGCCGAAGATTCCCAAAGAAAAAAGGAGAAAACCCGAAGTGGAACCACAGGAGTAAACAGGTGAGTGGGATGTAATCTGGCAGGGACGGAGGTTTCGATGGCTGCGGAGTATTCGCGCGAGCGAGCGTTGGCGCTGCTGGAAGAGTGGACGAAGGGCGAGAGCCTGCGCAAGCACGGCCTGGCGGTCTCGGTATGCACTGAAGGCTATGGCGTAATGGAGGCGGCGCGGCTGGGGTTGGCCGGCGATGAGGCCGCGGAGTTTGTCGCCCTGTACGCGAGCGCCGGGCTGCTGCACGATATGGACTACGAGCGCCATCCGACGCAGCAGGAGCACCCCTTCGTGGGGGTCGCCGCGCTGCGCGAGCAGGGATGGCCGGGGCCGGTGTTGCACGCCATCCTGGCCCATGCGGAGTACTCGGGCGCGGCGCCGGAGTCGCATCTGGACAAGGCACTCTTTGCGTGCGATGAGCTGGCCGGCTTCCTGGTGGCGTGCGCGCTGGTGAAGCCGACCAAGTCGATTCGCGACGTCGAGGTGAAGGGCGTGCTGAAGAAGATGAAGGATAAAGCCTTCGCGCGCGCGGTAAAGCGCGAAGACATCACCGCTGGCGCCGCGCTGCTGGGGCTGGGCCTGGAGGAACATGTAGGCAACTGCGTCGGCGCGATGCAGGCGCACGCGGCGGAGTTGGGGTTGGCAGGCGGCGAGTCAGCCGGCTAGCAGGTCTTCGGCCTGGATGCGCTGGATGCCAGCCTCCTCGAAGGCCTGGTCGGTCGCCAGTACGCTGCCGGGCAGGTTGACGGCGCGGGTGGCGTCCTCAATCACGACGCACTCGAAGTCGAGCGCGGTGCCGTCGATGGCGGAGAAGCGCACGCAGAAGTCGTAAGCCAGCCCGCAGAGGAAGAGCCGCTTCAGGCCTCGCTCGCGCAGATAGCCGGCGAGACCAGTGGGGGTGAAGTGGTCGTTCTCCAGAAACGCCGAGTACGAGTCGATCTCCCTGCGAAATCCCTTCCTCAGGATCAGCTCGGTGTGCGGGATCGAAAGCGCGGGGTGGAACGCGGCGCCGGGAGTGTTCTGCACACAGTGATCGGGCCAGAGAGCCTGCGGGCCGTAGGGCGCGGCAATGGTTTGATAAGGCTGCGCGCCAGGGTGGGCGCTGGCAAAGGAGATGTGCGCGGGCGGATGCCAGTCCTGCGTCAGCACGACGTGCGCGAACCTCCGCGCGAGCGAGTTGACCACCGGCACAATCTCGTCGCCGCCCGCAACTGCCAGCGCGCCGCCGGTTCCATTGACAGCGGGGCAGAAGTCGTTCTGCAGGTCGATGACGAGCAGCACGTCGGTGGCGGAGTTGAGCACCATGTCTAAGTTTGGCACGATCCCTTGCGCCGCGGGAGACGATTCTGCCGGCGGTCTTGTAGGCTGGTGCAGTGTCGATCGGGGGGGGCAGTCGTGATGTCGCGGGTGACCTTGTTCTCGCTGCTGTTGGCGCTGCTGCTGGGAGTGGGAATACGGCTCTGGTATGACGGGCAAAGGGACGCCTGCACGCCTTACCTTGCCGGCGACGCGAAGGCACAGAAATCCGAATGGGTGATGTCGGGGACGCGGACGATCGAAGTCTCCTGCAACGATTGGATCATGCGGCAGCCGCTGCGGGTGCAAGTGCTGTGCCTGCTGGACGTGGTGTTGACGGTGTTGTTCGTACTGAATGCGCTGTCGGACCTGCGCGAGTGGCGGGAGATGCGGCGGCGCATGCGCCAGATGGGGTGACATTTCGGTCCCTTTGCGGGAGCGGGCCGAGGTTTCTGTAGACTCATCTGCATGAGCGAACATGCAAGGACGCACCCCGTCAAAGGCCAGACACGGGTGCGCGTACGGTATGCGGAGACCGACCAGATGGGCGTGGTCTACCACGCCAACTACCTGGTGTGGTTCGAGGTGGGCCGGGTCGAACTGATGCGGCAACAGGGACTCAACTACAAGCGGCTGGAGACCGAAGAGGGCTGCTGGATTGTCGTAGCCGCGGTATCGGCGCGCTACAAAGAGCCGGCCCGCTATGACGATGAGCTGATCGTCGAGACCACCGTGCGCAGTGTGCGCGGGCCGGTGATCCGCTTCGGCTACAAGATCCTGCGCGCCGAAAACCGGCATCTGCTGTGCGAGGGCGAGACCGTCCACGTTGTGCTCGGGCGCGACATGAAGCGTCGGCGAATCCCAAAGAAATATGCGGAGCTTCTGGGCGCTGCTGCATCTCATCGCCATGTCTGACTCTTCAGGCGGAGATGAGTGGCGATGGGCGACACGACTGCGAAGGTCGCGCTGATTGCCGGCGCGAACAAAGGCATTGGGCTGGAGACGGCGCGGCAACTGGGCGAGTTGGCAAGACGGAAGTCACGACCGACCGCGCGGATGCATGATCTCGGGGTCAGATTCTATTTATGCGAACTCTGCCGCGGCGAGACGGCCAACCCGCTAGGTGCGCGCCATCCGGGCGGCCTGCCAGGCCTTGGCGTACTTCCAGCTGGTGTAGGTGGCGTGATAGAGGTGCAGCAGCAGTCCCTCGCGGCCGTCGAGGAAGCCCAGGCGGAAGACATAGTTCCACAGGAAGGTCAGCTGCGGAATCACAAAGACGTTGAAGACGAAGGCCGGCCACGACCGGCTCACCTTGCCGGCGGCAATCAGGAGTTCGCAACCCAGTGTGCTGTACCGGTCCATGTGCTCGAGGTAGCTTTCCAGCGTCGGGTAGGCGTGGTGGATGAGGTCATAGTCGAGCGTGGCGGCCTCGCCGTCGAAAGCGATGGTTTCGTGCACGGGGCGGTTCTCAAATTGCGGCGGGGTCGTGAAGTTGGCAGCGGTGCGCCGGAAGAGGCGCAGCTTGGGGTCGGGATAGAAACCGCCGTGTTTGATCCACCGTCCGAGGAAGAGATTGCGGCGGCGGATGTAGTAGGCGTCTACGGGCGGGTTCGTTGGCAGCAGCATCCTGATCTGGTGCTGCAGCTTGGGACTGAGTTCCTCATCGGCGTCGAGCGACAGGATCCACGTGCCGGTGCACTTGGCGATGGCGGAGTTCTTGGAGCCGGAAAATCCCTTCCAGGGCTCGTCGTACACCTTGGCGTTGAAGGAGCGGGCGATCTCCGCCGTGCGGTCGGTTGATGCGGAGTCCAGGACAATGATCTCGTCGGCAAACTGGACGCTGGCCAGGGTGCGCGCGAGGTTCGCCTCTTCGTCCTTGGTGACGATGGCGACCGAGAGTGTTTGCGGCGGAGACAGTGGCGTCAAAGTCCTCTCCCGATTGCTCGCTCCCGGTGCAGGCCTGTGAGGTGAGGGCAGATTCGTTCAGGCAGGACTGCGCATTCTCCGGCCAGGGACGATGCAGCGTTCTTGGTACGTACAGCCTTTGACGGGAAACTACGGCAACTAGACGCAGGAATCGTGATCTTTATGATTCGCTTATGGTCGCTCGCATCGCGTCCGGCAACGAGTTTGCGCGATCAAGCACAGTCTATCGGATGAAAGGCGCTCGCAACACAGGAAAGTGTGTACGCGGAGGGTTCGCCGATGAACTTCGTCGCCGATTCACGCCAGGTTAATCGAGGGGTTGCCGAGATGTTCGCGCAGCAGCCGCTCGGTGAGCCGGATCAGTGCCTCGCCTGTCTTCGGCAGAACGAACGCGCCGGTCGTCTCGGACCACTCCAGCTTGAAGCTGGTTGCCTGCGCCGAGATCCATATCTGGCGGACGGGCGTGTTTGGCGTGACCACGAATTTGCTCGATCCGTTCTCGAAGATAATGTTCATCACGCCGTTGTTGTCTTCGAACTCGAAGCCGCCGGACCCGTCTTCGGCGGCAATCAGCGCCTGCTTCAGGGATTCGAGGGCGTTGTCGGATTCGCGGCGAAAACTGGCTTCGTCAAGCATGGCTTTAGTGTAGCGGCTCGGACCGGTCCGCCGCGATGAGTCAGCCGTTTACGGCAGCGCTCGTAGAGTAGGCCACTGATTTGAGGTAATCTCCTCAGCGGCCCCTCGTCAAACCGTGCATGCGGTTTTCCCGCACACGGCTTTCCTACTATCTTCTTCCTGCGGCTTTACGACGGCACAAGGCGGCCA
>Ga0224555_1001624_pt1 | contig 30135 bp, 18 predicted proteins | sample 714S23034metaG_FD_180687 | JGI IMG/M metagenome (GOLD analysis project Ga0224555, IMG submission 180687) | Peat soil microbial communities from Stordalen Mire, Sweden - 717 S2 30-34 | ecosystem: Environmental > Terrestrial > Soil > Wetlands > Peat | place: Sweden: Norrbotten County, Stordalen...
AAACTGCACAGAAAGCTTGCTATAAACTACCAACGGGATTACTGCCTGCGCGCCCCTGTTCGAACACCAACCATGCAAACCGCTGAATTGGCCTTAGCAAAACGCTATGCCCGACAGACTCCTAGCTGGGCAACTTGCGGAGCTGGATCATGAAGGTGCGGAGTATCAATCCGTGGCCGAACGCTACTCCCTTTTGCAGGATCGCTTTCACGCCCTCGACGGCTATGCGCTCGATGCGCAGGTGGGCAGCGTGCTTACGGGCCTGGGATTCGGCAAGGAAGATTGGGCGCGGCAGACGGATGAGTTCAGTGGCGGATGGCAGATGCGCATTGCACTGGCCAAGCTGCTGCTTGCCAAGCCCAACCTGCTGCTGCTCGACGAGCCCACCAACCATCTTGACCTGGAAACGCGCAACTGGCTCGAGGACTATCTCAGGAGCTATCCGTTCGGATACATCCTCATTTCGCACGATCGCTATTTTCTCGACGTCACCATCGACCGCACGGTGGAGATCTGGAACAAGCGCCTGACCATTTACCAGGGGAATTACACCAAATACCTGAAGCAGAAGGACGAGCGGCGCGAGCAGCTCATGGCAGCCTACCGCAACCAGCGCGAACGGATCGAGCACCTTGAGGCCTTCATCAATCGGTTCAGGTATCAGGCCACCAAGGCCAGGCAGGTGCAGTCGAGGATCAAGGAGCTGGAAAAGATCGAGCGCATCGAAGTTCCTGAGGAAGAGGCGGTCATCCACTTCAAGTTTCCCCAGCCGCCGCCTTCGGGCCGCATTGTTGCCGAGGCGCAGGGGCTGGCGAAGAGCTACGGGCGGAAGCAAGTATTCGAAGGCGGGCGTTTCACGATTGAGCGCGGCGATCGCGTGGCGCTGGTGGGCGTGAACGGAGCGGGCAAGTCCACGCTGATTAAATTACTGACCGGCGACGAAGCTCCCACCGCCGGCTCGATCCGCCTCGGCCACAATGTCATCGCCGAATACTTTGCGCAGGATCAGTACAAGGTGCTCGATCCCGAAGCGCGAATGCTTGACGACATGAGCCGCGCCGCCCGGCGCGTCCCGGAGGTTGAGCTGCGCTCGCTGCTCGGTTGCTTTCTCTTTTCCGGCAACGACGTCTTCAAGCCACTGGGCGTGCTTTCTGGCGGCGAGCGCAACCGCTACGCGCTGGCGCGGATTCTTGTATCGCCGGCGAATTTCCTGCTGCTCGACGAGCCGACCAACCACCTGGACATGCGCGCCAAGGATGTGCTGCTCGAAGCGCTCGCGGGCTACAGCGGAACGGTGATCTTCGTCTCCCACGACCGCTACTTCATCGATCGCCTGGCCACGCGGGTGCTCGAAATCGAAGGCGGCGCGGTGACGGCGTACGAAGGGAACTACGAAGATTATCTGCGACGCAAGTCGGCGTTGGACGCGCCTGTGCCCGCTCAGCCGCCGGCCCTGCAATACGAAAAACCCACGTCGATTGGAGCCACGATCGTCATCGAGGGCGGCCCCGAGCCGTTCGACGGCGCGACATCGTCACTGGCCCCGCGGGCTCGCCGCCTGAATCCCATCAAGCAGAAGCAAATGGAGGAGCGCTGCGCCTTTCTCGAAGAAGAGATCCCGCGTATCGAAAGCGCCATTGCGCACTCCGAAGACCAATTGGCTGTTTATGTCTCCGCGGCCGAAACCCAGCGCCTCACTGTTCTCGCCGGGGAACTCCGCGCGCAACTCGCCGCACTCACCGCGGAGTGGGAAGAGTTGATGGCTCAATTGGAAGGCGAGCCCACCTGATCCCGAGACGATCCCCGAATCCCGTCGTGCATAATCGAAATACGATGGCTCTTTTGTGGAATCCCCAGAGCTGGTCGCAGCGGCTAGCGGAGCTGGAAGCGCAGACTGGCGACCTGAAGGAAGCGCCGCTTCGCCGCGACGTGCGCTCGCTGGGTACGCTGCTGGGCGTGGTGCTGCGCGAGCAGGCCGGGGACGAGCTTTTCGCGCAGGTTGAAGCGCTGCGGCAGGGCACCATCCGCCGCCGCGATGCGGACGCGCGCGGTCATGGCGAAGAGGCTGCCCGGCAGGACTCTGCCGCGATGACGCTGGTGCACTCCCTGCCCGTGGAGCGCGCCATCCTGCTCACGCGGGCCTTTGCGTTTTACTTCGAGCTCATTAACCTGGCGGAGACCAACCATCGCAAGCGCCGCCGAGTGGCGCTGCGCCTCAGCGGCCAGGCCGGCCGGCAGCGCGGGTCGCTTGCGGGTACACTCAGCGAGATGCGCCGCGTAGGCATCGGCGCGGAGGAGGCGCTGAACTGGCTGCGCCGGGTGCTGATTGTGCCTGTGTTTACCGCACACCCCACCGAAGCTGCGCGTCGCACCGTGATGTTCAAGCGCCGGCGTATCGGTGAATTTCTCGAGGCGCTCGACCGCATTCCGCTGCCCGCGCAGGATATGGCGCGTCTCGAAGAGCTCGTGCTAGCCGAAATCACCGGCCTCTGGCAGACCGACGAGGTGCGTTCGCGCCGGCCCACTGTCTACGACGAGGTCAAGATGGGCCTCGACTACTACGATGTCTCCATCTTCGAGACGCTGCCGGAGCTCTACCGCGAGATCTCAGCGGCTTTGATGGCGAAGTACGATCTTGAGGTCGAGCCGCTTGAGTTGCCGCTGGTGTTGCGCTTCGGCTCGTGGATCGGCGGCGACCGCGACGGCAATCCATTTGTCACGCCTGAAGTGACGCGCGCCGCTCTGCAGTTAGCGCGTGGGCATCTGCTGCTGTATTACGAGCGCCAGCTTGACGGCATTATCGATCTGCTGACAACGAGTGCGCAACAGCGGCCGGTAAGTGATGCGCTACTCGAACGCCTGCGCGCCTACGTGGCGCAGGTTCATACGCCGGAGGCGCAAGTCTTCGGATCGCAATACGAATTCGAGTATTACCGCCGGTTCGTCATCTGCCTCAAGGCACGCATCCAGCGCACGCTGGAGCGGGCAAGCGAAGGGACGAGCATGGGCGGAGGGCTGCCCGTGACGCCTTACACGCTGGCGCGCAGCCACGACAAACTCACCCAGGTGCTCCCCGCCTATTGCTCGGTTCAGGATTTTATCGATGACCTGGAGACGTTGCGCGCATCGCTAGCCGGCAATGGCGGTATCCGGATTGCGCGCACGCTCATTGATCCGCTGATTCTCCAGGTGCGTACTTTCGGCCTGCATTTGCATACGCTCGATATCCGCCAGCACGCGCGCATTCACGCTGCTGCGTTGCGCGAGGCCATCAGCGACACTATCGCGCCCGCGCTGCAAAGCGGGCTCTCACAGGAGACGGCGAGCGTGCTTGAGACGTTCCGTGTGGTGGCCGAGGTGAAAGGGGGATGCTCGCCGGAGGCGGTTCGCCAGTACGTGATCAGCGGCGCATCTTCCGTTGAAGACGTGCTGGCCGTGATTCGCCTGGCGCGGCTGGGTGGCGTAGCAGTGGAGGGCGCGGGCGAGGAGCCAGGCCGCGATCCCGGTCTGATGCCGGTGCCGCTCTTCGAGTCGATCGAAGATTTGCGCAACGCGCCATCGATCTGCCGCGAGCTGTGGAGCCGGCCCGACTACCGGCGGCTGCTCGCGTCCTGGGGAAACTGGCAGGAGATCATGCTCGGCTACTCCGACTCGAACAAGGACGGCGGAATGCTGACCTCGACGTGGGAGATCTTCCGCGCGCATCGCGATCTGCACGTGGTGGCGCGCGAGGCCGGCCTGAAGCTGCGCATCTTCCATGGCCGCGGCGGCACGGTGGGCCGCGGCGGAGGGCCAACCCATCGCGCCATCTTCGCTCAGCCCTTCGACTCCTTCGATGGCCAGTTGCGCATCACCGAGCAGGGCGAGGTGCTCAACTTCAAATACGCCGACGAGGTTCTGGCTGAGCGCAATTTGGAGCTGATGATTGCCGCCTCGCTCGATGCATTGACGCGCCCCAACGCGCGCGACCCCGAAGGCCACTTCACCGGCGTGCTCAAGCCGGAATGGGAGGCCGCGCTCGAGGAGCTGTCGAGCCTGGCATTCGGCTTCTACCGCGAGCACATTCTCGAAGACCCCGGCGTGATCACGTACTTCGAGGAGAGCACGCCCGTCGGCGAGCTGGAGAACGCCAAGATTGGTTCGCGCCCGGCACGGCGCAGCGATTCACCCAAACACCCCAACGACATGGACCCGTCGTTGGGGACCCCGTTAAGCCTCTCCGATTTACGTGCCATTCCCTGGGTCTTCGGCTGGACACAATCTCGGCTGCTGGTGCCCGCGTGGTATGGCGTGGGTTTTGCCATCGACGAATATCTCGCCCGGCCAGGCGCGCCCCCCGGAGCGAGTCTTGCCCTGCTGCAAACCATGGCCAATGAATTTCCGCTCTTCATCGATCTTTTGCGGAACGTAGAGATGGCCCTAGGCAAAGCCGACCTGGGCACGGCGAGGCTTTATTCCACGCTGGTAAAGGACGAGAAGCTGCGCGAGCGGATTTACGACATGTTCGAAGCCGAGTTCCATCGCACCGTGCGCGGGGTTCTCGCGGTCACGCGCCAGAAGGAACTGCTCCAGACCAACCAGGTGCTGGCTCATTCGATCAAGCTGCGCAATCCCTACGTCGATCCAATGCATTTGATCCAGGTGGATATGCTGCGCCGCAAGCGCGGTGGCGAAGACACCGCGGAAGTGAATCGCGCTATCGCCGCGACGATCAACGGGATTTCGGCGGGCTTGCGCAATACGGGCTGAATCCGCGATCCTGTCTTCAGAGCACAATCTGCTCGATTGCGGGATTTATGAGGGATCTCTTGCATCCGCGCAAGGCCAGAGCATCCCTATCTCTTGCAAATTGATCGGAGAGTAACAGGTAGGGTCCGGTTTTCCGGCCGCATTTCCGTGGGGAACAAAAGGTCTTGCCATACCGGGCGCGTTGGGTCTAGGCTATCTGTATGCATCGATGTCGCTAACACCGTCCTGGTGCCAGTTCCGATGCCGAAGTGCGCTTGATGGCGCGCGATTTTTCCCACCTGACAAGCTGCACCATTCCCCAAGAATCCGTTCCACAAGCAGTCCAGACCTTAGGCCTCGGAAAAGGAGATCATCATGGCGCGCATTGCCGCGAATGTTTCTGAATTGATTGGCCGCACTCCTCTGGTGCGGCTGAACCGTGTGGCAGCGGGATTGCCCGCTACCGTCGTGGCCAAGCTGGAAAGCCAGAACCCCGCATCGAGCGTCAAGGACCGCATCGGCCTGGCCATGATCGAGGCCGCCGAGAAAGCCGGCAAGATCGCGCCCGGTAAGACCACGCTGATCGAAGCTACCAGCGGCAATACCGGCATCGCGCTGGCGTTTGTTGCCGCGGTCAAGGGCTACAAGATCATCCTGACGATGCCCGAAACCATGAGCCTTGAGCGCCGCGTAACGCTGCTGGCTTATGGCGCCGAGATTGTGCTCACGCCGGGTCCCAATGGCATGAAAGGCGCGATCGCCAAGGCCAATGAGATTCTGGAGAAGACGCCCAACGGCTATATTCTTCAGCAGTTTGACAACCCGGCGAACCCTGCGATCCACCTGAAGACCACCGGCCCCGAGATCTGGGACGACACCGACGGCAAAGTCGACATTTTAATTTCCGGCGTCGGCACCGGCGGCACCATCACCGGCGTGGCGAACTATATCAAACCCAAAAAGCCTTCGTTCAAAGCCATCGCCATTGAACCCACCGACAGCCCAGTGCTCTCCGGCGGCAAGCCCGGCCCGCACAAGATCCAGGGTCTCGGGGCTGGGTTTATCCCCAGCATTCTCGACACCAAGCTCATCGACGAAGTGGTCCAGGTGACCAACGACGAGTCAGTGGAAATGGCACGCCGGCTGGCGAAGGAAGAGGGTCTCTTTGTCGGAATCAGCTCAGGCGCGGCGGCCGCAGCGGCGCTCAAGGTGGCCGCGAGACCCGAGAATGCGGGAAAACTGATCGTGGTTGTGCTGCCCGACTTCGGCGAGCGCTACCTGTCGAGCATCCTCTTTGAGCCGCTGCGCCAGCAGGCGTTGGCGTTGCAAGCCGAGCCGATCGCGGTGACGGCGTAAGAAAGGCAGGGACATAGGGACATAGGGACTAAGGGACTCAGCAAATCCGCATGCGCCCTTCGCACTCTTAGTCACTACGTCCCTGGTCTCTATGTCCCATGAATGTCATGTCGACCTTTGGCCGAATGCGCGACGAGATCAACTCCATCATGGAGCGCGATCCGGCTGCGCGCACCCGGCTGGAGGTCCTGCTTTGCTATCCGGGACTTTGGGCGGTGTGGATTCATCGCGTGTCGCATTGGCTTTGGCGTCACCACTTGCGTCTGCTTGCGCGCGTGCTCTCGCAGGTGGGCCGCTTCTATACCGGCGTCGACATCCATCCGGGCGCGCTGATCGGGGAGCGCCTGTTTATCGACCACGCGACCGGGGTGGTGATCGGCGAGACGGCCATCGTGGGCAGTGACGTGACCATGTACCAGGGAGTGACGCTTGGTGGCACTGGCAAAGGCCACGGCAAGCGCCATCCTACGATTTGCGATCACGTTTTTATCGGCAACAACGCCAACATTCTGGGCGATCTGACCGTGGGCGAAAATTCGCGCGTCGGAGCCGGCTCCGTGGTTCTTTCCGATGTGCCGCCGAATTCGACGGTCGTCGGCGTTCCCGCCCATATCGTCTACCGCAACGGCGAGCGCGTGCTCCTCACCGATCCCCACGACATCAAGGACCCGCTCTCGGACGCTCTGATCGCGCTGTCAGCCCGCGTGGAGGAACTGGAAGAGCGGCTTGGCGCCGAGCCGTGCCCGCCCGATCCGTTTGCAGCCGAAGAGGCTGAGCGCACTGCGTACCGCGTGGAGCTGGAACGGATGCGCGTTTACGTCACCATGGGCGAAGGTATCTGAAGGCCATCGGCGGCACATTGCAAGAAGCGGCTCCGACCTCATATTCTTGTGGACGGGTGAAGTGAACGTTGCCGGGGTTCTCCGGACGTGCTTTCTTCGCTCATCTCTGCTCCACAGGATTCGCTCCGGCTTGATGGCCCCCTCACTCTCGTTTATCGGATTTGTCTGGAAGAATCTGCAGCGTCGAAGGCTGAGAACCTTGCTGACTCTGGGTGGAATCAGCATGGCGGTGGGCGCATTCGTGGGTCTGGTGGGCTTTTCGCGGTCGTTCGAACAGCAATGGATGCAGATCTACTCCAGCAGCCGGACCGACATTGCGGTGATCCACGGGACGTTTCTGAACACTTCCCTGGATGAATCGGCGACGGACAAGGTGAAAGCACTTCCTCTCGTGGCACAGGCCGCGCCCTCGATCTTTGACGAAATGGATCTGACCTCGGAGGAGAATGCGCTGGTCTACGGCTGGCAGGCCGACGGATACCAACTTGATTCATTGCAGATACTCTTAGGACGCCGGTTTCGCGATGGCCAGCCGGAAGTGATGCTGGGCGATGTTCTGGCGCAGGAGTTGAAGAAGAAACCCGGAGACACCCTGGAAATTCAAGGGACGTCGTTCACCGTGACGGGCGTTTATCACGGCGCTTCGGCGCTGGAAGCCGACGCTGTGATTATGCCGCTCGATGAGCTGCAGCGGCTGAGCAGTGTGGAAGGAAAAGTGTCAACGATTGACGTGCGCCTGCGCCCGGCTCCTCGCGGCGAAGCGTGGGATCACTACATAAAGCGCGCGCAAGCGGAGATCGAAGCCGCTTTGCCGGGCTTGCGCGCGGTTCCCGCGGCCGAGCGCGCCAGCGACAATCAGTTCGTCAAGCTTGCCCAGGCCTCCGCATGGGGAACATCCACACTTGCCCTGTTGATCGGAATTCTGGGGATTGCGAACACGATGGTGATGAGCGTGTTCGAGCGGACGCAAGAGATCGGCACCCTGCGCGCCATGGGATGGAAGCGGCGGCAGGTACTGGCGCTGATCGAGCTTGAGTCGGCCACGCTTGGGCTGTGCGGGGGAGTGCTCGGCCTTCTGCTGGGATGGTGCGCTCTGCGCGTGCTGTCAAGCCTGCCGCAGACGGCAAGCTTCGTTTCAGCTTCAGTCGGGTGGCCGCTGCTTGTGCAGGCGATGGGGATCGCTCTGATAGCAGGCGTGATCGCCGGCGCCGTTCCAGCCTGGCACGCCGGAAAGCTTTCTCCCGTGGATGCGCTTCGCCACGATTAGGATTTTAGGTCGGCCGCAAATCGCTCGCGCAGAATACGGCGCATCAGCTTGCCATTGTGAGTCTGCGGCAGGCTGCCGGTTTCGACAATCCAGATGCGGCGCGGTGCTTTGTAGGCGGCAAGGCGCTGGCGGCACCACGCCAGCAGAATATCTTCAGTTGCTGGAGCTCCGGGTTGCAACTCGACCGCGGCAACCGGAACCTCCCCTTTTTCGGTGTGCGGTAAACCAAAGGCGACTGCCCGCTCGACCTCGGGGTGAGCCAGTACGGTTTCTTCCAGTTCGCGGACGTAAACCGAGTAGCCGCCTGATTTGATGACGTCCTTGATGCGCCCCACGATCTGGATCAGGCCAAGCCGGTTGCGCGTCGCCAGGTCGCCGGTGCGCAGCCATCCATCGCCCGTCAAAAGGCCGTTGTTGCTGGCCTTGTCCTTCCAATAGTGCGGTGTAATGCCGCGGCGGCGAATCTGGCACTCGCCAGGTCTGCCTGCCCGAACACGCCGGCCGTTTTCATCAGCTATGCGAACACGAAACGGGGGCACGGGAAGGCACATTTGGCCGCTACCCGGGAAGAGGGACAGTTCGATGCCCATCATGGCGAGTCCGCCTAATTCGACCATGCCATACCCATTCAGGATGACTGGAGGAATGCGCAGGCCGCCCGGCAGCTTGAGGAGAGCGCCGAATTCACGCAGGCGATCCCGAACTTCGCCGGGCAAATAGTCGCTGGCCGAAAGCCACACGCGGACGCTCGCCAGCCGGCCGGGGTCGGGATTGCTGTTGACCAGCCGGGCGAGCATCGCCGGAACGCCAACAAAGGCGGTTACGTGGAATCGCTCGACCAGATCGAGAGCATTCTCGACGTCGAAGCGCTCGAGAAGACATCCGGGGACTCCGGCCATCAGGCCGTACAGCGCAATCCCGACGCCCATAATGTGCGACCATGGCAGCGCGATGAGCGCAAGATCCCTGGAGCCGAGAAAAAGCCCGGCAAACACCGCGGAGGCGCGCGCTCCGAGCAGAGCACGGCTGGAAAGAGCCGCTCCTTTCGGAAACCCCGTGGTGCCGGACGTATGGAAGACCGCGACAGTCGCCGCAGGATCAATAGTGGCCGGCGGAAGCTTTGCTCCGCAATCGGCAACGCGCACAAATCCTTCCATCGTCTCCGCTGCATTGTCATCCTGAATCCAAGCCCGGATATTCAGCGCGCTGCGGTCCACGATGCTGCGCTCGAAGACCGTTTTGTCAGTGACCAGAATCTGCGTGCCACTATCGGCAAGGATGCGCCGCACCTCACTGAGGGACAGTTGAGGATTCAGCGGGACGGCAATACCGCCGGCGCGAATGATGGCCAGGAACCAATGGAAGCAGTTGTGATTGTTAGTGCAATAAATGGCAACCGGTTCGGAAGGGCGCAGGCCGATGGAATGGCGCAGGAATCCGTCGATCCGGCAAATTGCCGCGTGGAGGCCGGAAAGATAAAAGGGGCCGTTCTCGCTGACCGAGACCTCGCAATCTCCATTCCGTCGAAGCAGTTCGTCCACTAGGTTGGCAATTGTGACGCTGCGGTCTCGAGAGAGCTGAATGCGGCGGAAGAGATTCATAGTGCCGGAACTTCCTTACGGCCCCAATCGCTGGCCACGCAATAGTGAAGCAGGCGGTCAAGATACTCCATCACGGGTGGCGGAAAGATACCCGCGGGGCCGAGCAGCCGCTCGGTGTTGGTGGTGTCGAACTGCATGCGCATGGTGAAGTAGTCGCGGTAGGCGCGGCCGTCAATCAGCACGCGCCGCTTTTTCCCCCCCAGCGCAAGCGACAGCAATGGCCGCACGGCGGCGAAGAAGATCTTCGGATCGACGTAACGCGGCTCGCGAACTTTGAAATATTCCGCGGCACGCTTCGCGATCTGCTCGATTGTGGCGCTGCCACGGGGCCCGGCGCATAGGTGAACGGTGCTGCCCAAGGCGCTTTCATCGGAAGCAAGCTGCGCGACGGCTCTTGCCACATAATCGACAGGCACAATATCGAGCACGGCATCGGGAAATCCCGGCACGGTGCGCCACAGCCTTCTGGAGTAGATCTTGAGCGGCCAGTACAGCATCTTGAAGCTCGAGGTGACGCCTGTCCGCGAATCTCCCACAATGATGCTTGGACGCAAAATGACACCGGGAAGTGAGCCCAGCCTTGAGCGCACCAACGCCTCGGCCTCGGCCTTGGTTTGCTCGTAGGTGTTGCGGAAATGCTGGCCCACGTCGAGCTCGCTTTCGCGAACCAATCCTGTTCGCTCGCCCGCAACATATGCGGTGCCGACGTAGACAAAGCTCCTGAGAGAGGGCATGGCGGCTGCGAAGTCCAGCATCTTCCGCGTGCCCTCCACGTTCATTTGCCGGGCCTGCTCCAGAGAGTGATCGAAGCGCACGGTAGCTGCACAATGAATGACGCGTGTGACCTCAGCACAGAGGAGCTGCCAGGTGGTAGCGTCCAAGCCGCAGTTGGTCTCGCTTACGTCTCCGGAATAAACCTGCGCCCGCGACGAATCCGCGGACTGGAGAATCGATTCTGCGCGCTGCTGAGGAGCTTGACCAGGACGCGGGCGAATAAGCAGGGCAAGCCTGGCACGAGGCTCGCGTTGCAACAGCTCCCGGACCACTTGCGTGCCCAGAAAGCCCGTCGCGCCAGTCACCAGGATCAAGTCGTCTTGATTCATGAGGTGGACAGCACCCGTGCGCGGTTCACTTGCAGACCGGCGCAAAGACACTGAGCGCGTCGGAATGAAAGGGGACCTAAAGAGATTATATTTGGAAACTAGCCGGCGCGTTGGTTCCGGGTACACTTCGCGCGGCCCCTGGATGACGATTTATTCATACAGAAGCACTACGCGCGCCTCAATGCACATCGACTGACCGGTCGCCCTCGTATTCCATGATGTGGAAGTATCCCTCCCATCCGCTCCACGAGGCCGGTGCAGGCAGCTTCGCCAAGGGGTCCTTCAGGTGATCGGCATAGGCCTGAACCAGTTCGCGCGTGCGATAGACGCCAGTCAGCCAGTCGCCGCGATACCAGTTCTTCCATTTGCCATACTCGGTGGCGTGCATGGAGGCCTGAATTGCGTCGAGTGCACGCAGCGCTTCGGCTGTCTCGCCCTGTGCCTTCGCCGTGTCGCCGGCATTTGCGTCCTTCACGGCGCTGGCCACCTCAAACAGCATGTGGTTGCTCTCGCGGTTGATGGTGACCATGGTGAGCACGGCTTCCTGATAATAGTTGCTGGATGCCGGATCGATCAGGCTTTTCGCCGCAACCGCATCCTTCCATACCGCATCCCAGCGCGGCTGAGCGTCGGCGCAATCTTTAATGTCGCGATCAATCAGGGAAGCGCGCACCTGCGCATCCGGCTCCGGCATCACGCGCGGGAGTGTCCACTTAGGCGACTGACTGGGAATCGCAATCACCTGATGCTCAGAAAGCGTATCCAGGATCAGCCGGCGTGCCTCGGAGTGATAGTGGTTATCGCCCTCGACGAGAGGAACATTGCTGCGCGGCATTGGGGGCGGTGCGTTGCCTGCCGAGGTCAGACGCGGCGGTCCGAACGGCGGCCGCAACGAAGGCGCGGCAAAATACTCCTTATACGTTTTGGTTAACGCATCGACGGAGCGCGGGCCAAACTCCTCGGTAATCCAGCGGCGGTAGTAGGTGTCGTCCGCATCGCCCTTCGCGTCCGCGCCTCCGGTGGTCGCGGGCGCTCCGGTCAAATTACCGGTCAAATTTCCACTCCAGGCCATCTCCATTACCGCGCGCGTTGTCATCACGACGGGCCGGATGTCGCTCGTATTCACCAGAAAATACGAAGTTGCGCCGGCCTTGATGTAGCGCCCGATTTCGGACTGGATCGTCTTCACCGAGACCATCTCAGAGAGTTGATTCGCCTGGCCGTTCATCATGGCCACATGAAAGTACATTCCCTGTCCTGCCGCTACGTTGCCGCCATCCTGCATGTCGCCGTAGCCGGTGTCGGCCCACACCAGCGTGACCTCCGGCGGAATCTTCAGGTAACCCTCCTGCATGAGCCGCGCGCCTTCCTGCCAGAGATCGGTTACGAATTGCGCATTGGGGTACTTCGCACGCACAATCTTCATCTGGTCGGCGATAGCCTCGCTGATTCGCTGTCCGAGAAGCGGATCGTTGTTGCGTACGCTCTCGTCAAGCGATGCATAGCTCGAATCCGAAAGCCCGCGCAGGCCTACACTCCACAGGATTTCTTCGTCGGGCTTGTACTCGTTCACTGCGTTGGTCCAGGCGCGCTCCAGGATCTCAGGGTGCGTGGAGTAGTTGTAGGGCACATCCGCGGGCCAGCGCGCCACGTTCACACCGAGCGGGATCGCGTGGTGCTGGTTGACGATCAAACCGCGTTCAGTAGCCGCATGCACCTGGGCGTCATCGGGAAAGATCCACGTTCCAGGCACCACCATGTTGCCCTTGAGACGCAGGGTCGTCTCGAACACCATGTCCCAGGCCTTGAGCGAGATTCCTGTTTGATCGCCCTTCGCCGGCGGGATCCACCCGCTCAGCAAGTCTTCGTCGTTGGTAAAGAAGCCGCGATATTTGAAGACGGGGCTGGGGTAGGTGCGAGCGAAATCCGCAGGCAGGGTAATAGACGCGCGCTTGGCGGGCTGCTTGTCGGTCCACAAATACATCGGGTCCACGCCGAGGATGCGTTGCGAGAACTCGTAAGTGGCGAAGATGGTGCCGCGCATGTCCGCGCCCGTGAGGCAAACGACGCGCTGCCGAGTCGGCCCGACTCCGGCTCCCACAAGCGAAATTGCGAATGCCTCAGTGCCGCTGGCTAAGGTGCAGTCCATGCCGGCAGGCAAGTTTTGATTCTGCGCGATGAGGATCGTGACCGGGCCAGCGTCGCCCAGACTCGACACCAGCTTCGGTTCCTGCCCGAAGACCTTGGCGAAGTCCTGGCGCAGGTCTTCAGTAGCGCGATGGATGGGGCCTGGCTCCTGCGCGCTCTCCACGATGGTCACGGAGGCGTTGATGGCGATGGGCTTGGTTTGCGCAGGCGCCGCGGACGCGGAGGCAAGAACGCCGAGCGCGATCAAGAAGAGAAGGGAAGAATCAAACGCTGGAGCAAGACGGGAGAGCGGCATTTGGGTCACCTCGCGCAGATTTGGCGGAAGTTGCGAATTTATTCGCGTCACGAATTATACATACCGGTGCGCCCTAGTGTCGCTCATAGTGGGCTCTCCAAGCCAGGGTGCTACATTGGTTTGGTTTCCAGAATCTTTTCTGAGGGTTTTGCCTCTTGCCGGGTTTTCGCGCGCTGCTCGTCTCCCTTTTTGTGCTTTCGAGCGCTGACTGCGCCGCCGCGCAGGTCCAGGCCGCGCCCGTCCCCGACGCGATGCGCAACAGCTTTTTTGCTATTACCGTGAACAACCAGCGGGTTGACGTGGCTCACGCCGCTTCAAACTACGAATTCGCCAGCTTTGACGCTGCTGGACCCGTAGATATTTCAATCACTGCCGCCGACAGGCATTTCTGGGATAGCGGCGTCGACATCGAGCCATGGCGGCTGGGCCTGCGGGCCTTGCACCCGGAAGGCGAGCCGCAGACCATCCGCTTCCGCCTGCCCGGTCCGGCCAAGCTCGCCATCTCGCGGCCCGGCGACTTTCTGAATCAGGCGCGGATGCTATTTCTCTTTGCCGGCTCGCCGCCTCAACCACCGCCCAGCGGACCCAACGTCACCATTGTGCCCGCAGGAGTGCACAGCGAGAGCCTGAATCCCAAAAGCGGCGACACGATTTACCTTGAGCCGGGTGCATTTGTGTTTGGCAGCCTGAATCTGTGGCAGGTGGACAACGTGAAGGTACTGGGCCGGGGAACGATTGTGTATGACGGCCCGCAGGACCCGAACGGCGACGAGGGCTGGTATCAGAAACCCGACTGGCATTGCATCGTCGCCAACCAGGCGCACAATGTGGAGATCGACGGCCTGACCTGCATCATCCGCTCGCGAACCTGGTCGATCCAGATGAAGGATTCGACGGGATTTCGATTTGACGATCTGCGCGTGATCGGCGGCGACACCGGCAATGCCAACCAGGACGGTATGGACTGGCTGGGCGGCGGCGACACGGTGGTGAATCATTCCTTCTCCCGCGCGTCGGACGACGACCTGGCGGCGCTGGGCAATTGGGACGGCTATACGGAGGCCGCCATGGTGGCCCCCGGAGCCAGCGTCGAAAACATTCTGGTCGAGAACAGCGAGTTCTCCACAAGCATTTCTAACGTGGTGCGGTTGGGATGGCCGCAAAAGACTTATAACCTGCGTAACTTCACTTTGCGCGACTCCGACATCCTGCACGGGGGCATCGGCGCGTGCGGCCAGACCTTCGGCCTGCTCGGCTTCTGGGGCGCGAACGGAGCCAGCGGCGACCACTCCGGCGTGAGGTTCGAGAATCTACTTCCAGACAACTGGTATTCGCTGGTGCAGATGGAGCAGGAACAGCCCAGCCTGCACGGATTCGCATTCCGCAATATCTGGGCGCTCGATCAGCCGCCGCTCGCCGATTCGACCATCACCGGCGACGTGAGCGATGTGACCTTCGACAACGTGAAATACGGGCAGACGCGCGTGACCAGCGACGCGCAGGTGCCGCTTGTAATTTCGGGTGGCGCAGCACAGCCTGTGTATGCGCCCGCGCCCGCACTGACGGCAGCCTTTGGTGCCGATCCGCTTGTGTTCGCGCCGCGGCAGAAAGTGACGCTCACCGCCAACGAAGCGCCCGGCGCACAGTACACATGGCTCTTTGGCGATGGAACCGCCGCGCACGGCCGCCGCGTGCAGCATCGCTTTCCGGATGCGCTGGGGACTGAACTTGATGGAAGAAATGGCGCGGGCCGATTCCGCGTTCTGTTGCATGTGACCGACAAAGCCGGCCATCAGGATTGGGCGGCGCAGGGAATCGTGGCCGTCGGGCAATGGCACGGCGCAGCGGCGGGGCACGATGCGGCGACGGCGGTGAGAGCAACGGAGCCTGGCTTGAATTGGAAAATCTATTCGGGCGCATGGACTGAGCTGCCCGATTTTTCCGGGTTGCAACCGGCGCTCGCCGGTCAGGCACCGAATCTCACGACCGGAGCTCAGGAGGCCGGCGCGCAAGGATTGATGCAGCGCGCAACAGTGTGGGACGGATGGATCAACATTCCCGCTGACGGTGGCTACACGTTTCATTTGATCGACCGCGACGGCGAACGGCTGGTGATTGACGGAATGGAAGTGGCGAAAACCGGCCCCCCTTCGGGCTGGTCTGTGGCGCGGCGGGCAACGCGCTGAGTTACGATCGCGGCTCGCTCGGCCTGCGAGCCGGCCTGCACACGATCCACGTTGAGGCCCTGAATACCGCTACCGAAGGCGCTCCGCGGCTTTTGTGGGAAGGGCCGGGGTTGGCGCTCGCGGACGTGCCCGCGGGAGCTTTCGAGCATAACTCCCAGTAGACTTCCGGTAATGCGGAATGCTGCTCCCAATTCCCCTACCCCATGCTTCTCACGCTAAGACTGCTGTCAGCCGGACAATGTTTACTTTTGAATCAACCCTAGCCCCTCCCCCGTATGCCATACCTCCATATTTGATAACAAAGGGCTTATGAGCCCATCCATACCTCCCCTTCATACCTCCATATACCTCCATATTTGATAACAAAGGACTTACAAGGTCACCCAATCTTCCATATTTGAAAACAAAGAGCTTACGAGACGCCGGTATCCGAAGAACAGTGGTCAGTGGCCAGTGGTCAGAGACCGGAGAGCAAAGATCAGATTGGCGCCTGCGGCCGCCCCAAATTGTTTCTGGTGATCCTGAGACGATGTTAGCGATTTGCGCGAAATAATCGGCAAACTTGGCGTACGATTTTTGCGCCTTTTTTCCAATGGTTTACCGGTGAATCGATGGTGGCCGGGGCTTGACTATTCGCAAAACCCCGGGGGAAATGAAGGCTGCTCCCCATGGGCCATGGGTCAGTTTGGCCGATCCCTCGGGGCCTAAAGCCCGCGACTCATCTCGTCGAGCCATGGTGATATACAGGGGATAGGCGTTGGTCTCAAAGGAAACCACCGCGACTCAGCTTGCGTCTCCACTTCCCTCCCCGCCTACCAACAAGCCTTCCAATCTTTGAGTACGAAACTTCGTACGAGGACAAACCATGCAGGTTCCGAATCAGGTGCAAGAACACATCGACACAATCGCCAAACATGAGCAGGAGTTTCTGGCGCGGAGATCGCCGGCGGAAAGACTGGGAGATTTAACGGCGGCCATCGTCGGCAATCTCGGATTTGTAGCCGTTCATATCTGTGTCTTCTTTTTCTGGATTCTCGTAAACACCTTGTATTTGCCGGGAATTCGGCAATTCGATCCGATGCCCTTTTCGCTTCTCGGAACCGTTGTTGCCATGGAGGCTATCCTTCTGGCCAGCCTTATCCTCATGAGGCAATCGCGGCTGGCCCGCCGTGCCGATGAACGGGAACATCTCGTGCTCCAAATCCTTCTCCTCACGGAAAAAGAGGTGACGGCGGTGATAGGCATGAACCAGCAAATTGCGACTAAGGTGGGGTTATCGGATATGGAAAACAGCAAGGAAATCGAACAGCTCGGCCAGAATACTTCAATCGATGAAGTCGCTCAGGACATACAGCGAAGTCTGTCAGAAGATGTGAAGTAGGCGTAGTTGCCGGGCGGTGCCCTGGCACTTCGAGCCGGTCCTGATCCAGACAGCCCCACTGCCTTCCCCTGTTCTTACGGCAACTGCGTTACGTCCCAGCCGCCGCCCAAGGCGCGCACGAGGCTCACGCTGGAAGCAAATTGCCGGCTCACGATGTTGATGGCGGTCACCTCGTCCTGCAAAAGGGTCTGCTCGGCGGTGAGCACTTCTAGGTAGCTGGTGACGCCGCCTTTGTAACGCGTGTTGGAGAGCTCGAAGGAGTGCCGCGCAGCGTCGACAGCGCGCTGCTCTGTGGCCGCTTCCTGCTCCAGAATGCGCAGCGCGGAGAGCTGGTCTTCCACATCGTCGAACGCCTGGAAGACGGTGTTGCGATAGCCGTCGGCCTGAGCCTCGTAATTGTGGCGGGCCGCATCGGTGAGCGCGTGGCGCTGGCCCGCATCGAAGAGGAGCTCGGTGGCCTGCGCGCCCAAACTCCACAGCGAACTCGGACCCTGAATCCACGTGCCGGGGTTCGTGCTTTCAAAGCCGCCCGATCCGCCAAGCGTGATCGTCGGATAAAACGCGGCGATGTTGATGCCGATCTGCGCATTGGCCGCTGCGGCGAGGCGCTCTGCTGCGGCGATGTCGGGACGGCGCTCAAGTAATTGCGAGGGGACGCCCACCGGTACCTTGGGCAGTGCAAGATCGAGCGGCGATGGCGGAATGTTGAAGTCCGGCAGGTTGTCGTTGGCGAGAGTGCCGATGGCGTGCTCGAACTGCGAGCGGGCCACGCCGAGGTCAACGAGCTGTGCGCGAACGGTCTCAAGCTGCGTCTGCGCCTGCGCGACGTCCACCTGGGTGGCCACGCCGCCAGAAAAGCGCCGCTTCGTCAGGTCGAGCTGGTGCTCGAGATCGGTCACCGTGTCTGTCAGCAGCTTGATCTCGGAATCGAGTCCGCGGAGGGCAAAGTAGTCGGTGGCCATCTCGGCATGCAGCGTGAGAGCCACGTTGGCCTCATCGGCAGCGCTGGCCTGTGCATTTTCGCGCGCCTGCTCCACGGTGCGGCGAATGCGGCCCCAGAAGTCCGGCTCCCAACTGGCCTGGCCGGCAATGACGAAGTCGCCGTAGGTGGTGACGCTGCCGGGGACGGCCAAGGGACGGTTGGCCGAGACGCGATCGCGGCTGATTGAGGGGCCGGCCGAGAGCGTGGGAAATAGATTGGCGCGGGCGGCTCGCACCTGAGCTTCAGCGGCCAGGTAGAGCTCCATTTGCTGGCGGAGCTGCATATTGTTCGAGTCGATTCGCTCTTCCAGGTTGTTTAATTGCGGGTCCTGGTAAATTTCCCACCACTTGCCCTTCAACATTCCGTCGGAGGGATTCGCGGGCTGCCATGCGCCGCCCTTCGGATTGGGCGGAGGAACGACTACGGCTGTTGCGCCGGTTTCTTTATAAGCTGGCGGCGCGTTGTAGCCGGGGCGGTTGTAGTTGGGTCCGACGGGCTTGCAGCCGGCGAGGAGAAGGCAGGGAACGAGGCAACAAGGGAACAAGGGACCAAGCCAGCGAGTTGCGCGGCGCACTTGCGCAGCCAAAAAGCAGCCGCAGATCCTTCGACTCGTCCGCCTGGGGCGGACTCGCTCAGGATGACAAGCGTGGGATTGTGATGTGCTCCTGGTGCGGGAGAACAGCGGCGCGGCCATGGTCAGAGTCCTCCCGCGCCAAATGCACTGCCTTCGGACGATTCCAAGGTCACCTTTTCCCCGTCGATGAGAGAGTCGGGCGGATCCTGGATCACTTTGTCGCTGGGAGTGAGGCCGCTGACGATCTGCACCGTGGCGCCATCGTCCTCGCCGATCAGCACAGGAATCAGATGTGCGACGGTCCCATTGCTGCCATCGGTCACGGTCGCGACCTGCATGCCTTCGCGCCGGAAGATCAGCGCCGATGCGGGCACGATATACGCAGGCCCGGCAGACGGAGTCTTGAAATGGACCTGCGCCAGCGCGCCGGGCATGAGCTGGCCGGAACGGTTGTCCACATCCACTTCCACCAGCAGCGTGCGGCTCACGGGATCGATGGCGTCGGCCGTGCGGACGAGCGTGCCATCGAAGGTCTTTCCAGGGTACTCGGGAAAGGTGAGGCCGACCTTCATTCCGCGCTTCATGGTTTGCGAGAAGAGCTGCGGCACGTTGGTATAGACGCGCAGAGTTTGCAACGCCTGCATGTGGAACAGCTCGGTGCCGGCGGTCTGGCCGGAGCCAGAGCTGATGAGCTGGCCGGTATCGACCTCGCGCGCCGTCACCACGCCATCGAATGGCGCATAGACCTTCTCGAACGATTGCATTTCGCGCAGACGCTGCAGGTTGGCCTGGCTCGACTTGACTCCTGCCGCGGTTGCGGCGGCCTGGTTCACATACGTGTCGGTGTCCTGCTGCGAAACGGCGTCGGATTTGACCAATCCCGAATACCGATCCGCCTGGATGCGCGCGTTGTTGGCGGTGGCCTGCGCCGTAGCCAGATCCGATTCGGCCTGCGCCACCTGTTTGTCCAGTTCTGGCGTGGAGATCACGGCCAGTAGCGCGCCCTTCTTCACCTTGGCGCCAATGTCCGCGTACCAGTGGTCCAGGTAGCCGTCCGTGCGGGCGTAGATGGGTGAGTCGGTATACGCAGTCACATTGCCGGGAAGCACGAGCGTTTCCACTGTTGCGCCAGGCTTCGCGGGTGCCACCGAGACTGTGGGCGCGGCCAGAGAGTTGGTGCGCTGGGCAAGAACCGTGCCGGCATGAATCCGGCGAAGGATGCCAACAGCCGCGAGCACCACCAGGATGAGCAGAACCACGGCCACGCCCACCATGGCCTTCCGCGGCGAGAGAGGAGTTGCCTCCGGAGCAGTTTCGTGGCTGGCCGCGGCGGGTTGAGAACGTGGATTCGGTTCCTGCGTCATGAGCACCTACTCCGGTTTGGCGTCGAATTCATCGAATCGAGCGGCATCGGATTCGACGTCCCGCTCGCGTTGCCGCTCGATGCGGCCGTGAATGAAAGAGAAGAAAGCTGGCACAAAGAAGAGCGTGGCCACGGTGGCCAGCAGCAGACCGCCGATGACAGCACGGCCCAACGGCGCGTTTTGCTCACCGCCGTCGCCGAGGCCGAGCGCCATGGGCACCATGCCAATGATCATGGCCAGCGCAGTCATCAGCACCGGGCGCAGGCGGACAAAGCCGGCGTTCAGCGCGGCGCGCCGGGCATCGCCGACAAGAATCTCCATCTGCTCGCGCGCAAAGCTCACCACCAGAATGGAGTTGGCGGTGGCCACGCCCATGCACATAATGGCGCCGGTGAGCGCGGGCACGCTGAGGCGCGTCCCGGTGAGGAAAAGAAACCAGACGATTCCCGCCAGCGCCGCCGGCAGGGCCGAAATGATGAGAAACGGATCCAGCCACGACTGGAAGTTGACCACGATGAGCAGGTAGACCAGCAGGATGGAGAAGGCCAGGCCACTGAGGAGGGCGAAATAGGAACTGTACATCGTCTGGCTCTGGCCCCGGAAGATGAACTCCGAGCCGCGAGGTAGATCCTTCTGGTGGCTGGCGACGATTTTTTCCATGGCGCGGGTCACGCTGCCCAGGTCGGTGCCTTCCACGTTGGTGTAAATGTCGATCACAGGCTGCACATCGTAATGGCTGATCGTGCCCTGCTCGGCGCCGGGGACGATGGTGGCAACATTACTCAACACCTGTACCGGTTTGGGGACGCCCGGTGCAGCCGTCGTGGCGCCGGGAGTCTCGGCGGGGGCGACGCTGCCGAGCGGCGCAGCGCCGGGCGCGCCAGTCGAAGTGCTGGTGGAAGGTTCGGTCATAGCCGCGTTGGTTGCCGAACTGGTGATGGGCAGACTTTCGAATGCAGCCATCGTGTCGAGCTTGTACTGCGGAGCCTGGATCGCGATATTGTAGGAAACCCCGTTGCGCGGATCGAGATAGAAATTGGGGCTCGTCTGGAAACTGCCGCTGAGCGCGACCAGGAGGCCTTGTGCGACATTCTGCTGCGTAAGGCCCGTGCTCGTGGCGCGCGTGCGGTCCACGTTCACCGTCAAGTTAGGTTCGTTGAACGGCTGCTGGATGCGCGCGTCGGCCGCGCCGCGAACATAGCGGATTTCGTTGAGCATGTGTTCGGCCAGGGCGCGATTGGCATAGAGATTGGGGCCGACGATTTGAATGTCAATGGGCGAGGAAAGCCCGAAATTCAAAATCTGGGTGACGATGTCGACTGGCACCACATAAAACGTGACGCCCGGGTAATCGCGGGCCAGCACCTCGCGCAGACGCTCAACGTACATCTCGCTGGGATGGTGATCGCGTGTCAACTGCACCTGTATGTCGGCGTCCGCCGTGCCCACCGGCGCCGAGGTGGAGTAGGAAAGGTTGAGCGAAGAGTACGGCAGGCCGATGTTGTCGAGGACCGTAACGAGCTCATCGGACGGAATTTCCTGGCGGATGGTCGACTCGATGTGGTCGCAGAGAGCAGCAGTCTCCTCGATGCGAGTGCCGGTGTGCGCGCGCACGTGAATCATGAACTGGCCGGAGTCAACGGAAGGGAAGAAGTCCTGCCCGAGGAACGGCGTCAGTCCCAGCGAGAGGAGGGCAAACGCAAGAAAGAAGATCAAGAAGGCGCCGGCGTGATCGACGCACAGAGTGAGCAGGCTCAGGTAGCCGCGACGAAACCGGTCGAAGGCATGTTCGAATCCGTGTTGAAACCACGTGAACGGGTTGCGGCTGGCTTGTTTTCTCGCTGTCTCCGCGTCGTCGTGCTCCTTCAGCAGGTACTTGGCCATGGTGGGCACAAGCGTGCGCGACAGGAAGTAGCTGGCGAGCATGGCAAAGACCACAGCCTCGGCCATGGGAACAAACAGGTAGCGCGCCACGCCACTCAAGAAGAACATGGGCACGAAAACGATGCAGATGGCGAGTGTGGAGACGAATGCGGGCGTGGCGATTTGCGCGGAGCCTTCAAGGATGGCCTGCTCCAGCTCGCGTCCCGTCTTCAGAAAGCGGTTGATGTTCTCGATGGCGACGGTGGCATCGTCCACCAGGATGCCCACGGCCAGCGCCATGCCGCCCAGAGTCATAATGTTGATGGTTTCGTGCAACGCGTCGAGCACGATGAGGGAGCAGAGAATCGAAAGCGGAATGGAGACGGCGATGATGATCGTCGACCGCCAACTGCCCAGGAAAACCAGAATCATTGTTGCGGTCAGGCAGGCGGCGATGATTGCCTCGCGCACCACGCCGCTGATCGCGCTGCGGACAAAGATCGACTGATCGGAGAGAGCGACGATTTTCAGTTGCGGTGGCAGTTGGCCCTTCAAACTCGGGCTGGAGATGATTGCGTTCACGTTCCTGATGATGTCCAGGGTCGACGACGAGCCGGTCTTCATGACGTTCATCATGATGGCGCGGCGGCCGTCGACCCGGACAATGTTGGTTTGTGGCGGACTGCCGTCGCGCACGTGGGCCACATCGCGGATATAGACCACCGCCCCGTTCACTGTCTTTATGGGCATGTTGTTCAAAGCATCGAGAACCGCGGGCGCGGAGTTGGTCTCCACCTGGTACTCAAAGCGATCGAGCTTGATGGTGCCGGACGGAGCGATTACATTTTGCGCGGTGATGGCGTTGACCACGTCGACGGGCGATAGTCCCCGAGCCTGAAGCGCGTTGAGATCGAGGTCGACCTGGATCTGGCGTTGTTTGCCGCCATAGGGAAAGGGGGTTTGCGCGCCCTCGACGGTAGACAGTTGCAAGCGGATGGTCTGCGTGGCCAGGTCGTACAACTGCTGCTCATCCAAGCCCGGGCCGGAGAGACCCAGTTGCAGGACGGGCACGCTGGAGGCGTTGTACTGGATGATGAAGGGCGGCGTGGTACCCGGCGGCAGCGAGCGCAACTGCACCTGACTGATGGCGCTCACCTGAGCCACGGCCTGGCCGATATTGACATTGGGATGGAAGAAGATCTTGATGATTCCGACGCCCACCAGCGACTGCGACTCGATGTGGTCGATATCGTTGACCGTGGTGGTCATGCCGCGCTCGGCATTGCTCACGATGCGGTTGGCAATTTGATCCGCCGAAAGACCGCCGTAGTTCCACACCACGGTGACCACCGGTATATCGATGTTGGGAAAGATGTCCGTCGGCATCGTCTCGATGCTGTAGACGCCAAGGATCAAGATGAGCAGCGCGAAGACGACAAAGGTATAAGGCCGCCGCAGCGCAAGCCGGACAATCCACATCATAGTGCTGGTATTCGCTCCTCGGCCGCCGTGTTGATGGTGTTTCGGGCAGTTACTGACCCGCCATCAACCGCAGCCGCAAACCGGGGCCGGTTTTGAGCTATGCTCCGGCGCGCGCCGGCTCCTCGCGTACCGGCCGGATGGCACCGAAGGGTCAGTCCGGCCAAGTGTTTCATTGAACATACTATGGTAGCTGATTAACCAAGACGATGAGAACGAGCGTGGGAAACAGGTCGTTCGAATTGGCGCCCACAGTGATAGGACGCCCGTGGGGCGGAAAAGATTCGGCTATTGGAAACGGTCAACTGGCGGAGGATGTCCAGAACCCGGATTGCGCGTCTAAGGAGCATACCGCCGGGTTCCGGTAGACTGTGAGATGGATTCTAGAAAACGGGATTCATTCTTGTTTCAGGCGACAAGCACGGCAGGGAAGTTGCGGCAAGGACCGGTCGCGTGCCTAAGCCAGCTCGGGAGTTTCCGGCCACGCGGAAAACAGGCGCCTTTTGTGGCGTCTGGAGTTTGGGGAGGATGGGCGCGGTCCTGTAGAATCGATCTTTCCTTAAGGAACGATCATAGACTCCGAGGAAAGACGGATTTTCAGCGAATGAGGGTGTGCAAATTCTTCCTGTGAAGCCGAACTTTGGTACGAAAGAGACTTTGTGCTCGCCGCAGGGCTCATACCCGGTGAAGATCAGGCACACTTCCATCTCCGGCGCCGGATCGACCGTCCGGCGCCTGTTGCTCGGCCCGGCGCGCGTCCTTATGCTGCTGGCGCTGGTGACGAGCGCAGGATCAGCATTCGCGCAGACATCCGATACCATCGATCAAATCCGCGTCATCGGCAACCGGCGCATTCCCAAGGAAACCATTCTCGCTCGCATGTTTACCCATCCGGGGGACACATACGATCCCATCTCGATCGAGCGCGACTTCAACTCTCTTTGGAATACCGGCTACTTTGAAGACCTGCGGTTAGAGCGGGAGGACTCAGAGCACGGCGTGATCCTCGACGTTTTTGTCCGCGAGAAGCCGACGATCCGCGACATCATTTACAAGGGCAACAACTCGGTGACCAACTCCGACATTCTTGACCGCTTCAAGAAGGAGAAGGTCGGCCTTTCGGTGGAGAGCCAGTACGATCCCACGCGGATCAAGCACGCCGAGAACGTGATCAAGGAACTGCTTGCGGAGCACGGACACCAGTTCGCGACAGTGAAAACCGACGTCAAGACCGTTCCCCCGGCCTCGGTGCAAGTGACATTCAACATCAAGGAAGGCCCGGTGGTGAAGGTGGGCAAGATCACCTTCGTGGGCAATCAGCATCTGAGCGCGCTCAACCTGCGGCGCGCGATGAAGAACCTCAAGCCGATCGGAATTCCGTATTCAATTGTTTTTGAGGATCTCTTCCCCCAAACTTACGATTCTTCAAAGCTCGAGGAGGATACGGAGCGCGTGCGGCAGGCCTACCGCGACAAGGGCTATGCGAGCGCCGCAGTGGAGCAGCCGAAGACCCAGATTCGCGATGAAGGCGGCCTTAACTGGTTCACATTCAGGCCGAACAACGGCAAGCGCATCGACATCCAGATGACGATTGAAGAGGGGGGCCGCTACCGGCTGGGCTCCATTACGTTCACGGGCAACAAGCAGCTCAACAACCCGAAGGCATTGCGTTCCACCTTCCCCATCAAGGACGGCGACTGGTTCAGCGCAACCGAGGTCAGCAAGGGTCTTGACAACCTGAAGAAGGCCTATGGGAGCCTGGGCTACATCAATTTCGGCGCCATCCCCACACCCATCTACGACGACCAGAAGAAAACCGTGTCGCTGAAAATCGACATCGACGAGGGTAAGCAATTCTTTGTCTCGCGCATCGAGTTCACGGGCAACACCATTACCCGCGATAAGGTCATCCGCCGCGAGCTGATGCTGGACGAAGGTTCGATTTACAACTCGCAGTTGTGGGAGTACAGCCTGCTGCGCCTGAACCAGCTGGAATACTTCGAGCCGCTGAAGGTCGATCAGGACTCGGAGGCTCACCAGGATCCCGATAACGGTACGGTCGAGCTGCTCTTGAAGGTGAAAGAGAAGGGCAAGAACTCGATCGGCCTCAACGGCGGCGTCAGCGGGTACTCCGGCGCCTTCCTGGGGCTGAACTACTCGACCAACAACTTCCTGGGATTGGGCGAAACTCTCAGTCTCCAGGCGAATCTGGGCAGCATCAGCCGTACCTTCCTTTTCGGCTTCACGCAGCCTTACTTTCGCAACCGCCCGATCAACATTGGATTCCAGATATTCAACAACAAGCAGGACTACAACGCGGCCAAGAATTACCAAGCCACCACCGGCGCATCGCTGAACCTGTCCAACGCGGAGAGGTCGCTGACGCAGAACTACAACGTGGGTTCGGACGGCCTGAATTTCTCCGTCAGCTACCCGCTCAGGAGACATGCGTTCCAGCGCGTGGGCATGACCTACTCGCTCACCAAGTCCACGATTACGGCCTTCAGCTCGGCGTCGTCGACGTTTTTCCAGACCATTGCCTTCCGCTCCGGAGTGCAGGGATCGAATCCGCTGGCCGGCATCATCAACAGTAATCTCTCGCTCACCTACACCTACGACACGGTCAGCAATCCGCTGCGCCCGCGCGAGGGCAAGCAATACACGGCGTTTGTGCAGACTTCAGGCATTTGGGGCAGCGTCCGCTATGTCAACCCGGTTGTGGCGTACAAGCAATTCATCCCCATGCATTACCTGAAGTTTTCGAAAGAAGGGCACAACGTGCTGGGGCTGCGCGCGCAGTTGAGTTATATCACCGGGTATGGCGGCGCCGTGGCTCCGCCCAACAACCGTTTCTACGCCGGCGGCGAGCAGGAGTTGCGCGGCTTTGACGTGCGCGGCGCGACGCCCTACGGCTATGTGCCCACCCGGGTCAACTTCCAGCTCACCAATCCGGATGGCAGTTGCGTCCCCCGCGACCCGACCAACCCCCAGGACAACCAGTGCATCCAGGTGCCGCTCCCGGTCTACGGCATTGCCTCGATCGGCGGCGATACGAGTTTAACGACCAACGTGGAGTACCGCATCCCCGTGGTCGGCCCCTTCATGTTCTCGTTCTTCGACGACTTCGGCATCGATACCGCGATCAGTCATGGCCAATTGATGCAAAGTCCCGAGGGCTTCGCCAGCCTGACGGCTCCGCTCTATGGCTGCCCGGTCTACAACAACGGATCCTGCCAGGGCGGGATACCCGGCTCCCAGGTCGGGTTCAGGAAGGATATCCGGCCGGTGAGCGGCACCAACTTCGTTCCGCGCATGTCGCTGGGGACCGAGCTTTCGGTGATCATGCCGGTCATCAATGCTCCCTTCCGCCTCTACTACGCCTATAACCCGCTCCGCTTGTATGAGACGCCGTATTGCAACGAAGTGAATCTGGGCCAGAAGCAACTGAGCTGCTCGGCAGAGTTAATCACGCGCGCCATGTTCCCACCGGGCGGCGCGGGCGATTTCTCCTACGGGGAAGCGATCGAGTCGTACGGCGCGCAGAACATCTTCCGTGAGCCTCGCAAGACGTTCCGGCTGACCGTGTCGACGACGTTCTAGCAATAGCCAGTAGCCAATAGCCAATAGCTGGTAGCACGCGGGAAGGTCGGCCTTCAGCAATCAGCCCTGGCATTCGGCACAGAAGAGCAATTTTCAGCGGCTTTCAGAAATCGGCTGTTTTTGAGCGATTTTCAGAGATCGGTTTTTCGCGATCAATTTGCGACTATCCATTTTATTGTGAGCCGTTTAGACGCCATTTTATGGTGTTTTTCGCGTTGCTCCACAGTTTCACAGTTTCTGTGAAACTGTGGAGTTAGTGGCTGTAAGGCATTGATTCCAAAGACTTCACAGTTTCACAGTTTCACAGTTTCACAGAACAGGTAGGGGGTGGGGTAAAAACAGGGAGCAAGGGAACGAGGGAACAAGGGAACACAGAAGCCGGGACCAAAGGGATGAGGGAGCGATTCTGGTCTGCACGGTTCCTGAGTAGAAACGGATCATGGAATGAGTATGCGCCTGAAGGGAGAAATGATCGGCGAACTTCGCGAAAGCTTTTGCGGAGTGTTTTCAGCGGGTTGCGAAGCGGCGGCGGTGGTGAGGGGTTGACGGAATACAGCGGTCATTGATCAGTGGTCGGTGATCAGGATTTCGCGCGAGAGTAAGGTTCGTGCGATCCCACCCTTCGCCAGAAAGAAAGCGAAGGATGGGGCACCCACTTTTGTGGTGAGACCGAAGATAGGGGAGCCGGGCCTAATCCCCAAGATTCATGGTGAGGGGGCTTGACTCGCGGCGAGCACAGGGCCAAACTGGCGTGCATGCAAACACTAGGGTTGTCTGGCGAGAGCCGCCGCTCCGACGGCCGCCTCAAGAGCATCTTTTGGCCCACGGTCGAGAACGCGTGGGACGTGAACTACCTGGGCCAGCAAGGATTCTGGATTTGCGTGCTCGTCGCCGCGCTTCAACTGACACTTGCGGCATTGGCGGTTGCGGCGTTCTCCGGCAGTCCTATTCTGCTGGTCTTTTACGCGATCTCGGCGCTCGTATTCTTTGTGGGCGGGATGGGCGTACGTGAGGCAAGCTGGCCGGCAGCAGCCATTGTCTTCGGCATTTATTTCACGGGGCTGCTCTATACGGTTATGATGGGGCACCCGCCGGGAGTCATTGACGTCCTTTTTGCCGCAATCCTGATGTCAAACGTACACGCGGCGTTTCTGGCGTCAGAGTGGAAGCCTGCCGGCGAAGGCGAGGACAGGCCCACGCGCTTTAGCGAAACCATGGTGGACAAATTTGTCGATCAACTGCCGGCGAAGCTCTGGCCGCGGATGCAGCCGTTTTTCTTTGCGGTGGGCGCGGCGTTTTTCGCACTGGAGTTGCTCGGAGTTGGAGCTGTTGTGTCGCACCGCCTGAGCGGCCTGGTTGTGCCTCCGCATCCATAGCGGCAATGGAGCTGCGATCCCGAGTGCGCGTTCCGCGACCAGGCTTTTGCGTGCTGTCCACGGGCGGTTTGACGCTCCGAATTGAGGCACCTATAATCCCTCTAGTTCCCGGCGATGACCCAGTGCGCAGGTGTTGTGAGCAGGACTTATGCCGGACGGGCCTGGAAAGCATGGCACGAAAAACTTTGGCCCGAAACCGCCGCGCCGATGGGACCGGCACGCGGGAACTCCGAAGGAGTTATTGAATCGCATGAAGCGTCTGCCCATATCCGTTCTTATGTTCGTTCTGGCGTCTGTCATTCCTGCCGCCGGCCAAACTTCCGCCGCACCGGCTGCGCAGAAACCAAGCGCAGCTCCAGCCGCCGGCCCAGCCAAGGTTGCGGTGATCGCCTTTCAGGCAGCAGTGATGAAGACCAACGAGTTCCAGCGCAACTTTGCCGATCTGCAGAAGAAGTACGACCCGAAGCGCCAGCAACTGAAGACCCTGAGCGACGAGATTGACACGCTGACCAAGCAGTTGCAGGATCAGAGTGCGCAGATGAGGGAAGACGAACGCATGAGCAAGACCCGCGCGGTCGACGACAAGAAGAAGCAGTTGGACCGCGATACCCAGGATGCGCAAAGCGACTTTCAGACCGACATGCAGCAGGTGCTTAGCGGAGTGGCGCAAAAGGTGGGCGCGTTGATGACGGACTACGCGGAGAAGCACGGCTACACGCTGGTGCTTGACGCAGGCGACCAGCAGACCGCGACGGTGCTGTATGCGGTGCCATCCACCGACATCACCCAGGTGATCATCGACGCCTACAACGAGAAGTCGGGCATACCGGCGCCTCCGGCACAGGGAGATGCAGGGGGCCAGCCTGCGGTGGATGCGCCTCAGCCACAGCCGGCGCATTGAAACAGGGACGTAGGGACTAGGGATTAGGGACTAGGGACTAGAGCTGTTGACCGTCGACCGGTCCCTGTATAATCGACCTAGTCCCTGCTGACGTCTCCGTCCGCTTTTTTTTCAAACCTTGCGCCGACCGGCGCGGAGTTCCCGTGGAAAAGCCGTGAGGTTAGTCAGAAGAGTCAGGCACGGTTTTGCGTCTAAGTGAAGTGCCGGCCCCAGGAATTCCGAAGGAGTATTCAACCGAGATGAAACGTTCGCTAACACTTATTCTTCTGATGGCCTCAGGCATGGTTCTGAGCGCCGCTGCACAAACGCCGGCCGCGCCGGCCGCAACGGCCGCCGGTCCAGCCGCTGCTCCAGCCGGCCCCGCCAAGATTGCGGTCATCAACTGGGAGCTTGCGGTGGCGCAAACCAACGAGGGGCAGCGCGACTTTGCCGATTTGCAGAAGAAGTACGCGCCCAAAGAGGCGACCCTCAAGACCCTCAACGACGAGATCGAAACCCTGACCAAGGAGTTGCAGGGCCAGGGGCCGACCCTGAGCGACGTGGAGCGCGCCAACCGCAGCAAGGCGATCGACGACAAGAAGAAGCAACTGGACCGCGAGACAGAGGATCTGCGCAACGACGGCCAACAGGATATGCAGGACCTGTTCAGCGGCCTTCAGGCGAAGGTTTACGACGTGATGCAGTCCTATGTCGAGCAGCAGGGGTTCACGCTGGTTCTCGACATTTCGCAGCAGCAAACTCCGGTTCTCTATGCCAACAGCGCGACCGTCATTACCAAGCAGATCATTGACGCCTACAATCTCAAATCGGGCGTACCGGCTCCGCCGGCGCAGCCCGCGGCTGCTGCACCCCAGCAGGCGCCGAGGTCGAGGGGGCTGACGCCGCCATCGCATGCTCCAGGATCAGCGCCTTCCACCCACTGAGGAGCAGCAATTATCCTGAAACGAAGGCCCCGTTGATCGGGGCCTTTGCTTTGTGTGCCGAGCATGTTTAACAGCTTTGGGGTGCAAGTCCCCTTCACATCCTGATGGAGGAGAAGTGATAGCGAAGCGCAAGGGCGTCGTCGCGAGGCGGGGTCCGAAAGAAGCG
>Ga0224555_1001625_pt1 | contig 30104 bp, 30 predicted proteins | sample 714S23034metaG_FD_180687 | JGI IMG/M metagenome (GOLD analysis project Ga0224555, IMG submission 180687) | Peat soil microbial communities from Stordalen Mire, Sweden - 717 S2 30-34 | ecosystem: Environmental > Terrestrial > Soil > Wetlands > Peat | place: Sweden: Norrbotten County, Stordalen...
TCGTATGGCTCGGCCAACACGAGTTTCAGCGGCACAGTGACAGGTTTTGTTTACAGCGACACCCAGGCCAGCGCCACGACGGGCGCGCTGTTGTTCACCAGCGCGACGACAACGTCCAGCCCGGTGGCCAGCTATGCCATCAACGGATCGGGGCTGTCGGCCAGCAATTACACCTTTGTGCAGGACGCGGGCAATGCCGCCGCGCTGACGGTCACTACGGCGACGCTGACCTATGTGGCAACGCCAGCCAGCCAATCGTATGGTTCCGCCAACACGAGTTTCGCCGGCACGGTGACAGGTTTTGTGGCCGGGGATACGCAGGCCACCGCCACCACGGGCGCGCTGTCATTCACCAGCGCGACGACGGCATCCAGCCCGGTGGCCAGCTATGCCATCAACGGCTCGGGTCTGTCGGCTCCCAATTACACCTTTGTCCAGGACCCGGGCAATGCCGCCGCGCTGACGATCACTACGGCCACGCTGACCTATGTGGCAACGCCAGCCAGCCAGTCGTATGGCTCGGCCAACACGAGTTTTGCAGGCACGGTGACAGGTTTTGTGGCCGGCGACACGCAGGCCAGCGCCACGACGGGCGCGCTGTCATTCACCAGCGCGACGACGGTTTCCAGCCCGGTGGGCAGCTATGCCATCGGAGGCTCGGGTCTGTCGGCTCTCAATTACAACTTTGTGCAGGATGCGGGCAATGCCGCCGCGCTGACCATTACGGCCGACACGGTGACAATAGTTTCGGGGCTGACGGCGAACGACAAAGTCTATGACGGCACCAATAGCGCGACCTTGACTTTGTCGAACACGGTGGTTTTGGCGGGCTTGGCGGGCGGGGACGCGGGCAGCGTGACGCTGTCCACCAATAACTACGTGGCCACCTTTGCCAATTCCAACGCGACGAGCAACATCACCGTGACGGTGACGGGTCTGACCTTGAGCGGCGGCGATTATACCAATTACACCCTGACCCAGCCGGTGTTGATCGCGGACATCACCCCGGCGCCGGTGACGATTAGTTCGGGGTTGACGGTCGATGGGGTGGTTTATGGCACGTTGACCGGTTTGGACGCGGCCAGCTTAAGTTCCAACAGCGTGGTCTTGCTGGGTATTTTGGGGCAGGACACCAACAGCGTGTATTTGGAGACCAACGGCTACACGGCGGTCTTTACCGACACCAACGCCAATCCCGCGGTGCCGGTGACGGTGGCTGGCCTGACCTTGTCCGGCGGCGATTATACCAATTACACTCTGGTGGAACCTTCCCTGACCGGGGCCATCACTCCGGCCATGCTCACCTACGTGGCGACACCGGCCAGCCAGTCGTATGGCTCGGCCAACACGAGTTTCAGCGGCACAGTGACAGGTTTTGTTTACAGCGACACCCAGGCCAGCGCCACGACGGGCGCGCTGTTGTTCACCAGCGCGACGACAACGTCCAGCCCGGTGGGCAGCTATGCCATCGATGGTTCCGGGCTGACGGCCAGCAATTACACCTTTGTGCAGGACGCGGGCAATGCGACCGCGCTGACGATCACCATCAATGCCACGCCGATCAATGTGTCTTTCAGCGTGTTAAACAACCAGATCACCCTCTCCTGGCCGGCGGACCACCTGGGCTGGACGCTGCAAACCAATTCGATGGACCTATCGAACGAAGGCGACTGGTTTGCCTATCCTGGCTCGACGACCAACACCAGCGAGAGCATCACGATCGACCCGACACAGGTCAACGTGTACTTCCGTTTGGTGGATCAATAAGATATTCCAAGGGCGCGGCCCGAACGGCGGGCCGCGCCTGAATTCAAAGGGGCGATTCTGTCCCGACGAAATTTCTGCCACAGGCCGTGGCAGATTTTGTCCGTCCAATTCTGCCATTCCGTTCACAACCGCTCTGAACCGATCCGGAGAATCACATGGCGTGGTGGCAGTTGCACGCCGGCCCCTGGCCGTCGGAAAACTGCGGGCTGACGTAAGGGATGCCCAGCGACAGGCCGCGCAGGATCAACAACACCCCGGCGGCGGTCACGCAAACCAGAACCACTCGTCTCATCCGCGGCGGGTTCACCCATCCAAACGCCTTCCCGGCAAAGCCAATGGACAGCAGCATCGGCACGGTTCCGAGGCCAAACGCCAGCATGGCCGCGACTCCGCCCCGCACGCTTCCGGCGGCGGCAGCGGCGGCGCACGCGACGTAAACCAGGCCGCAGGGCAGCAAGCCGTTCAAGCCGCCCAGCAGGGCGGCGGCGCCAAGTCCGGGGGTGCGCAGCAGCAGGCCAAACTTCGTCTTGACCACGGACACGGCCCTCCCGGCCAGGCCGTTCCACCGGGCGCGGAAGGAGGCGAAGGCCCCCAGCAGGATCAGGCCGCCCGCGACAATGGAAATCCAGCGCTGGAACCCGGCGAAAACGACCGCCGCGCCAATCAGCCCGGAAACGGCCCCCAGAACACTATAAGTGACAAGCCGCCCGCCGTGGTAGGCGGCGGAGTAAAATAGACCGCCACCGGGAAACCGGGCCGCGGGGCGGCCGGAATGCCGCCGCGCCGCGCCGACGGCCAGGAGCAGCGGGCCGCACATCGCGGCGCAGTGCAGGCTGCCCGCCAGGCCCAGTAGAAATGCCGCCAGGAAATTCACGAGGCTGCCGTCCGTTCGATCACAATGGGTTTCTCAAAAAAATACTCCCGGCCCGCCGTCGTCCATTGCACCCGCACCTTCCACAAGCCGGCGCGCAGGGCGCGCACGCTCAGGCTTTGGCGTCCGGCCTCGTCCAACCCAAGTTTGGCGTTGGTGTCCAGATCGGCGTCTGAAGGGCGATAGAAGGATACCGTGCCGGAAATATCGTCGCGCTTGACAGAAGGCAGGGTGACGGTCACGAGGTCCCCGGCGGGGTCGTAGTCGATGCCGGCGTCGGCCAGGACGGGCGCGGAGCGCTGGACGCGGTCGATCTGCTGCTGGAAGCGGATTTCCTGGTCATAATAATCCGCGCGAACGAGGTCCATTTTCTGGCAACTGGCGAAAATGACGAATCCGATGATGTAGCTGGCGAAGACGATGAAAAACGCCACCAGCGCCACCGGCCAGGGGTTTTGAATTTTGGGGAGCCATTTCATAAAGGGCGGCGGGCCGGGTCAATCGCGCGGCCCAATAAAGGTGGTGTGAACGGTCTGGAGGCGGCGCCCTTGGGAATAGACGCCGACATCGAACTTCTTCGGGCCGTTCTTGAGCAGGGCCGGCGCCAGTTCGATCAGGACGGAAGTTTCGGCCAGTTGTTCCCCGGGCACGATCAGCGCGGGGTCGCCCATGATGGAGATTTTGCCGGGAATGCCTTCAAGCCTGAGCTGGACAGGGACGGGCCGGGAAGTTTTATTGACAAGCTGGACGGTGTAGAGGTTGACGAGGTTGCCGTCGGGCGTCCGCTCAAAGAGCGCGCCGGGCGCCCGCAGGAAGGTGGCCTCGACGTTGGGGCGGGTCAATACGAGAAACAGGAACAGCCCCATCAGGACCGACAGGACCGCCGCATACACGCCCATGCGCGGCGTGAAGCGGAACGGCTCGCCCCGCTCAATGCCGTTGAGCGACGCGTAACGAATCAGGCCGCGCGGCCGGCGCAATTTGTCCATGACGCCGTCGCAGGCGTCGATGCAGGCGGTGCAATTGACGCACTCCATCTGGTTGCCGTTGCGGATGTCGATGCCGGTGGGGCAGACGGCGACGCAACAGCCGCAATCGACGCAATCGCCCTTGCCATCCTGGCGGCGCTGGGCGGGGGATTGGCGGCGCGCCAGGCCCGCGCGTTGTTCGCCCCGTTTGTAATCGTAGGCGACGGCCACGGTGTTTTCGTCCAGGACGGTCGATTGGAAGCGGCCGTAAGGGCAGATAAACGTGCAGGCCTGTTCGCGGAAGCGGGCGAAGATGGCGTAAAAGACGCCGGTGAAGGCCAGAAGATAGGCCAGCCCCTCCAGATGGCGCGCCGGGCTGTCAGTTACAATGGCCAGGAGCTGATCGATGCCGATGACGTAGGCCAGGAGCAGGTTGCTGATGACAAAGGACAGGCCGAAGAAGAGGGCGTGCTTGGCCAGCTTGATCCCGGTTTTGCGGGCCGTCCAGGGCGCGGCGGCCAGGGCGCGTTGCGCGCGGGAGTCGCCTTCGATGCCGTATTCGATGCGGCGAAAAACCATTTCCATGAAGAGAGTTTGCGGGCAGACCCAGCCGCACCAGAGGCGGCCATAAGCGGCGGTGAAGATCATGATGCCGGTGAAATAAAGCAGGAGCGCGATGGCCAGCAGCGCCATGTCCTGCGGCCAGAAGATGCGGCCCAAAATCGAGAACCGCCGCGCCACCACGTTGAGCATGAGCATCGGGTTGCCGTTGATCTTGATGAAGGGCACGGCAAACAAAATGCCCAGCAGCAGCCAGCTCAGGCAGATGCGCCGCTGATAGAACCGGCCCCGCGGCTTGCGGGGATAAAGCCAGCGCCGCCCTCCCTGCTCGTCCGACGTTGACAGGAAATCACGGAAATCCTTCCGGTCCGGCTTCCGGGAGGGCGGCGGCTCCTGAACTGGCGGCGCGGCGTTCATCAGGGTTTACTCATAAATGTTGGGCGCGGCGGGCTGGGACTGGTTCTCCGGCGGCTTGGGATTGGGCGGATGCGTGCCGCGCAGGGTGTAGATGAAACTGGCCACCGCGTGGATTTCGGACGGCTTGAGCACCCCGCGCCAGGTCAGCATCCCTTTGCCGGGCACGCCGTTGACGATGGTGCGGAGGTTATCGACAAAATTGGAGCCGTGGATCCAGTAATCGTCGCACAGGTTGGGACCGACCAGTCCCCCGCCGTCGGCGCGGTGGCACGGGGCGCAGTTGCGCAGGAAGATGGCATGGCCGTGGTCCAGGATGGCCGGGTCCTTGGAAGGCGTCAGCGTCGGCAGCGACTCTTCAAAGGATTTGAGAGCGACGGCTTTGACCGCTTCGCCCTGCTTGTTTTCCCGGACATATTGGGCGGCCTGCAAGTCGCCCAAATGAAAGACATGGTAATACCCCAAGTAGCCCACCGCGAAGAGAATGCAGATGTTAAACAGCCAGACCCACCAGCGCGGCAGGGTGTTGTCCAATTCACGGATGCCATCGGCCTCGTGGTCGAGCAGCAGGGGGTCTTTGAAGGGATCGTAGGGGTCGCTCATAGCGGGGGGGTGTTTGAGTTTTTTGCCTGGGCGGGGCTGTCTTCTTCCAGCGGCAGCGCGCTCATGCTCTTGAGAAAGGGTTTCTTGAGGCAAAACGCCAGAATCATCGAGGCGGAAAAAACCACCACGAAGAGGCAAATGGAGAATATGCCGAAGGCTTTGATGCCGCCCAGTTTGTCAATCAATTCGTTCATGGGCTTGGCTCAGTTGGCGGCGCGAGGCGCGGTGGCGGACTCGGCCACGGGTTTGGGGGCCAGCTTGATGTCCGTGCCCAGCCGCTGCAAGTAGGCGATGACGGCTATGATCTCGCGGTCGGGCGCGGCCTTGATCTGGCCGACTTTGAGATTGATGACGACCTTGCCGGCCTGTTTGTTCAGTTCATCCAGGGCCTTGCTTTCGTACCCCGGCGGATAAGGCACGCCGATGCGGCGCAAGGCGCCGATGCGGGCGGTCAGCGAAGTGGTGTCAAGTTGTTGCGTGAAAAGCCAGGGGTAGCGCGGCATGATCGACCCGGGCGAAGTGGCGCGCGGATCGTCCAGGTGGTTGTAATGCCAGGCGTCGGGGTACTTGCCGCCGACGCGGTGCAAATCCGGGCCGGTCCGTTTGGAGCCCCAGAGGAAGGGATGGTCATAGACAAACTCGCCCGCCTTGGAGTACTCGCCGTAGCGCTCGGTTTCAGAGCGGAACGGGCGGATCATCTGCGAATGGCAGCCGACGCACCCTTCCCGGATATAGATGTCCCGGCCCAGCAGTTCCAGGGCGCTGTAAGGTTTGACGCTGGAGATGGTGGGGACGTTCTCCTTGACAACGATCATCGGGATGATCTCGATCATGCCACCGATGAGGACGGCGACGAGGGCCAGGCCCGTCAGGAGGATGGGCTTGGATTCCAGCCAGCGATGGGTGAAGGCCGGTTCACTGTGCGCGCCGGCTTGCGAGCGGTAGGAGACGGCCCGCACTTCCTCCTCGGGCACGAACACGCCCGCCCGCGCGGTCTTCCAAAGGTTGTACGCCATGAGCCAGACGCCGAAAATATAGAGCGTGCCGCCTATGGCGCGGAGGCGGTAGAAGGGCAGGATTTGCTGAACCGTTTCCAGGAAATTGGGGTACTGCAGGAAACCGTCGCGGGTGAATTGCTTCCACATCATGCCTTCGGTGATGCCGCTGACGTACATGGGGATGACGTAGAACATCATGCCCAGCAGGGCGATCCAGAAATGGTAATTGGCCAGCCTGACAGACCAGAGTTTGGTGCTGTAGAGGCGCGGGATCAGCCAGTAGAGGACGCTGAAAGTCAACAGCCCGTTCCAACCCAGCGCGCCGGTGTGAACGTGGGCGATGGTCCAGTCCGTGTAATGCGAGAGGGAATTGACGGTTTTGATGGCCAGGGCCGGCCCTTCCAGCGTCGCCATGCCGTAGGCGGTGACGGCGGCGACCATGAATTTGAGGACGGGGTCCTGGCGCACCTTGTCCCAGGCTCCCCGCAAGGTGAGCAGGCCGTTGAGCATGCCGCCCCACGACGGCGCGATGAGCATGATGGAGAAGACCATGCCCAGCGATTGCGCCCAGTCCGGCAGCGCCGTGTAAAGAAGATGATGCGGCCCGGCCCAGATGTAGATGAAGATCAGCGCCCAAAAGTGAATGATCGAGAGCCGGTAGGAGAAGATCGGCCGGTTGGCCGCCTTGGGCAGGTAGTAATACATCAGCCCCAGGTAGGGAGTGGTCAGGAAGAAGGCCACCGCGTTGTGCCCGTACCACCATTGCACCAGCGCGTCCTGCACTCCGGCGTATATCGAATAGCCCTTCCACAGGCTCACCGGCACTTCAAGCCCGTTGACGATGTGCAGAATCGCCACCGTCAGCGCCGTGGCGATGTAGAACCAGATGGCGACGTAAATATGTTTCTCGCGGCGCTTGACGATCGTGCCGAGCAGGTTGACCGTGAACGCCACCCAGATGAGGGCAATGGCAATCTTGATGGGCCATTCGAGTTCCGCGTATTCCTTGCTGGTGGTCAAGCCCAGGGGCAGCGTGACGGCCGCGGCGACGATGATCGCGTTCCAGCCCCAGAAATTCAGCCAGCTCAACTTGTCGCTGAACATCCGCGCCTTGCACAGCCGTTGCAGCGAGTAGTAGATGCCGGTGAACATCCCGTTGCCCACGAACGCGAAGATCACCGCGTTGGTGTGGACGGGGCGCAGCCGGCCAAAGGTGATGAATTGGAAGTTGAGGTTGGCCGCCGGGAAAAACAACTCCACCGCCGCCAGCAACCCGGCCGTCATGCCCACAATGCCCCAGATGACCGTGGCGATGGCGAACGCGCGCACAATGCGGTTGTCGTATTTGAACGTTTCCACCGTCCCGCCTTCGGGCCGCGGCGGCTGTTGTTGGCTGGCTGCTGCTGCGTTCATCATTCTTTTGCTTTCTCGTCTTTCTTTGTGTTCTCATCCATCAGCGGGCGCAGTGAAGGCGTGCAGGTGTCTTCGTACTGCCCGGACCGCACGGCCCAGATGAAGCCCGCCAGAAAAATGGCGGCGGTCATTATGCTCAAGGGAATCAAGAGGAAAATCACGATCATGGCCGGGTCCCTTCGTTGAGGGATGTTGCAACGTCCAGGCGCCCTCCGTGCCACGCCGTCAGCCCGCACGCGCAGGCCACGACCGTCACCGAACTGAGCGGCATCAGGATGGCGCAGACCACCGGCGACAACAGCCCGCGCGCCGCGATGCTGATGCCCACGAGGTTGTAAAGGGCGGAAATGAGAAAACTCAGGCGCACCACCCGCACCGATGACTTGGCGAAGCGCAGCACCTCATGAAGACGCGGCACCATGGAGGCCGACATGATGACATCGCTGGCCGGCGAAAAGGCGCCAATGCTTTCGACAACCGCCACCCCGACATCGCTCTGTTTGAGCGCTCCGGCGTCGTTGAGGCCGTCACCGACCATCATGACCGTCCTGCCCGGCGCTTGGAGGTCGCGGATGAAATTGAGTTTGTGCCGCGGGCTTTGGTTGAAATGGAGGCGGCCGGCCGCGCCGAACAAGTCCTCAAACCGCGCGCGCTCCTTCTCGTTGTCGCCGCTCAACAGGGCGAGGTGGCAGGCGGCCGAAAGTTTGCGGATAAGTTTGTCCGCCTCGGGCCGCAAGGCGTCGGTGAGCGTGTAGCGGCCGCGGTAATGCCCGTTGACGGCCACATGAACAACGCTGCCGGAGGCCGCCGGCGCGCCGGGCGGTGCCACATTGCGCGACCGCAGCCACTCGGCGGAACCCATCCATAATTCGTGACCGGCGACGATGCCTTCAATGCCGCAGCCGGCCGTTTCGGAGAAGGACCGGACTGGCTGGGCGGGCTGTTCACCCTGGAGCGATTGTGCAATGCGCGCGGCCAGGGGATGAGTGGAATGTTGCGCCAGCGAGCGGATGCGCCCTTGTTCGTCTGTGTCCAGCGGCTCGCCCCAAAAAACAATGGCGCCCGCGCCCGGTGCCGTCAGAGTCCCGGTCTTGTCGAAGACCACGGTGTCCACCCGCGCAAGGGTCTCGATGACGGAGGGATTTTTGACGAAGACCTTCCGCCGCGCCAGGATGCGTTGGGCCGCGCCGAGGGTAAAGGGCGCCGCCAGCGCCAGGGCGCAGGGGCAGGCGACGATCAACACCGCCACGAACGCGCCCAGCGCGCGCGTGCTGTCCCGCCACGCCCAGAACAGAGCCGCGCCCACCGCCACCGCCAGGACAATTCTGGTGAACCTCCGGCTGTAGCGGTCGGTCAGCGTGTGAATCGTGCCGTTCTTCTCCTTGGAAAATGTTTCCTGGTTCCAAAGCGATGTCAGGTAGCTTTGTGAGACTTCCTTGACCGTCTCGATTTCAATGGCGCCGCCAATTTGTCGCCCGCCCGCGTAGATATGATCCTCCGCAACCTTGGCCACCGGCTCGGATTCGCCGGTGACAAAGCTGTAATCGATCATCGCCGGCCCGGACACCAGGCGCGAGTCCGAGGGGATCAATTCGCCGTTGCGGATGATCAGCCGGTCCGCGGCCCGCAACTGCTCCAGCGAAATGCGCTCCTCGCCCCGCGCGCTCTTGCGCAGGATGGAGAGCGGGAAAAACGACTTGAAATCGCGGTCGAACGCCAGCCGGTCATAAGTTTTTTGTTGAAACATCCTTCCGCACAGCAGGAAAAAGAGCAGGCCGGTCAGCGAATCAAAATAGGCCGGGCCGCGATTGGTGAAAACTTCCGTCGCGCTCCATCCTGTCAAAGCGGCGATGCCCACCGCGATGGGAACGTCAATGGTAATGATGCGCCGGCGCACGGCCAGCCAGGCGGCCCGCCAATAGTCGGCGGCGCTGTAAATGACGGCCGGCGCCGCCAGCGCCAGGCTGATATACCCGAACATCTTCCGCAATCCCGGCCCGCTAAAGGCGTCCAGCCCCAGATACGACGAGATGCTCAACAACATGATGTTGCCGAAAGCGAACCCAGCCACCCCCAGTTGCAGCCACAGCCGCCGCGACACCGGAAAGCGCGGACGCTCTTCCAGGTCGGATAAGTTGAAATCGGGCGCGTAACCGAGCGACGTCAGCAACGCCACCACTTCGCTCAGCTTGACGCCGGCGTTCTCAAAGGTGATGAAAACTTCCCGGCGCGGAAAATTCACGCGCGAATAGCCGATGCCCGGTTTAAGGCGGAACAAGTTTTCCAGCAGCCAGACACAGGCTATGCAATGGACCGACGGAACCCGGAAGGTGACGCGCGTCATCCGTGCGTCGGCAAAATCCACCAGGCGCCGCCGGAGAACCGGGTCGTCCAGGTAGCTGAACTCCTCCTCCTTGGGAACGGCCTTGGCGCGCACACCTGCCGCCCTGCCAAAACGGTAAAAATCGGCCAGCCCGTTTTCCGTCAGAAGTTCAAAGACGGTCAAACAGCCCCGGCAACAGAAGGATTTTCCCTGACTGCTGAAATCCGCGCCGCGCAAAGGTGTGCCGCAGTGGAAACATTCGCCTGCAAGTACGTCGGATTCAAGGACTTGCGCTGGCGGCGCAAGCCCCTCCAAAGCGTGGTTGGCGGCTGATGTCGTCAGGCTTTGCATTGGCAATGCGCGAAAAATATCGGCGAAATGGTTCAACACGGCTCACCCTATTTTGCCGATGTATGTACCGAAATTGGCGTGGTGAGGGGGCGGGCGGTTGGCGTGCTCATCAAGGACACGCTCTCGGCGTCCCACGGGCATGACGTGGATCGTCTTTTCGCCGACGCCCGCAAACGGCAAAAGCTTTCCGGCCATCCGGTCGTGAACCTTCAAAACAAACGCCACAAGGCGTCATGATGGTATCCCACCGGGTCCCCGGCGCTGGAGGAAGTCAAATTGCCGGGAGAAGACGGAATGACGGTGCAACGGCTCTCGTTTCCAATGGGGGCGGACGACGATTCTCCCTCTCCCCCGCCAGTGGGAAAAGTCAGCCTGTCCGCCATGGCCCCGCGACGGCGGAGAATGAGGTTGGCACAGCAGAAATGGATTTGGCCAGGAACGCATTTGCGCCTTTCCAGCTTCATGGCGCGATTGGAGGAGAGACATTCTTCATCTGCGTTAATCCGCGTGTTCCGCGGGCAAAACTTCTTGCAATCCTTCCCTGATATGTTACATTTCAGAATCAAGCTTGTTCTTTGAAAGCCTGTTGGCGCGGCCCGTTCCTGCGCCGAACGGCGTGCGTGGCGTGAACCGTCACACTCGCCCTGCGCTGTAAGCCGTTTTGTTGGGCAGTGGAGTTGTTTTTTGCACCAAATCGCACCAAATCGCACTGGTTTTTGCCAATCGCGAGAAGCGGATGGAAAAGGCGGGCGCACCCGTCAAAACGCCAGCCTCACCCCCAAAATGGACGAATATGCAGGCTTGTGCAGGCTTGTGCATGAAAAAAGGGGCGGGTTCCGCGCCGGGTCCTGGAAAAAAAGGGGCTTAACCACGGATTTCTTTATCCGTGTCCAATCCGCGATATCCGTGGTTCAACGTCTTTCTCTGCGGCTCTCTGCGACTTTGCGCCAGGCTGTTTTGCCCTGTTGGGCTGGTGCTCTGGGATATCACCCTCTGGCACCCTCTGGCAAGTTGAAAAACGGGGGTTTGACCGGCTGTGGGGCGCCCCGTTCGCGCCTGTTCGCGGATTGAAGGATGCGCGCGGGTCGGGCGGGCTTTGAGATTTTTTCCGAAAATCGTTGCCAAAACAGCGGTTTGGCTTACACTCCGTTTCAGATGGTCGGAACAAGCCGGTCGGACGTGAAAAATTGACCATTGCATTCCTCCACGTAAGGCCGGTAAACGCGGCAGCCTAAGGCTGCGGCAACGTCGTGTGGATGAACGATCCCATTTGTTTATTTGCGGAGACCCAGTTGCAATTTGTATGGCGCCAGGCCACTGTCGAGGCCCGCTTCATCATCTTCTTCCTGGCCATCATGTCGATTTTCGCCTGGTACATGATGGTCTCCAAGGGCTTGCAAATGCGCCGCGCCAAAGTCCTCAACCAGCATTTCGAGTCGGAGTTTCGTCCGCAAAAGAATGTGTTTGTGGTTTACGACCGGCATTTCGACATATCCGGCTGCCCGATGTTCGCGGTGTATCAGGAGGGTTGCGGCGCGTTGGACGCCCGGCTCAAGCACGGGAACGGGGAGACGCGAGGCAAACTCATCTCGCTCAAGAGCATGGAACATATCAAACGGACCGTGGAAGGCGCCGTGGCGCGGGAATCGCTCAAATTGGAATCGGGCCTGATCCTTCTGGCGATAGCCGTCAGCGGCTCGCCTTTTCTTGGATTGCTGGGGACGGTGTGGGGCGTGATGGATACGTTTGCGCGAGTGGGCCAATTGGGGCGGGCGGATTTGCCGACGATGGCGCCGGGCGTATCGGCGGCTTTGATCACCACGGTGGCCGGTTTGCTGGTGGCCATTCCGTCGATGATCGCCTACAACTGGCTGGTGCATACCTTGCGCGTCCAGACGGTCGAATTGGACAATTTCGCGCAGGATTTGGTGTCGAGGATGGAAAGCGAGTACTTGAAGGAAGAATGAGGCGCTTTTCCCAACGCAATTCGCTGGTGACGCTCAACGAGATCAACATCACGCCACTGCTGGACCTGGCGTTTGTGCTGTTGATCATCTTTGTGATCACCCGCCCGTTGCTGGAAGGGAGCGTCGATATGCAATTGCCCCAAAACATGGGAAGGCCGGACACCCGGAACATCGACCGCCACAACGTGCGGGTCGTCGAAATCAGCCCGCGCGGCGATTACTGGCTTCAAGGCCGGCATCTCTCCCTGCTCCAGGTGGAGGGTGAACTGGCGCGAATGCACAACGACAACCCCCGCCTCATCGTCGATATCCGCGCCGACAAACGCACGCAGTGGGACTTTGTCATAGCGGTGATCAACTCCTGCTTGCGCAATAACATCACCCAGTTTTCGGCCCGTGTCGCGGCCGCCGAGCACCCATGACGCGCCTCCAGAAAAAGTGTTTCGTCTTCTCCATGGGCCTTCACGGCCTCTTGGCGGCGACACTGATCGTGAGCGCCGGCTTCAGTTCGCGCCCGGAAGATTCCGGCCTGCAAGTGCTGTCGATGATCCCAGCCAACATCCTGGACGGAGCGGGCGCTCACGGCGGCACGCCGGCGGCGGCCGCACCCCGGATGGTAATGCCGGCAACCGAGCCGGAAATCGTCGGTCGCTCCCCCATATCCAAGCCCAAGGAGGAAGAAGTGGTCCGCCCCCAAACCTTGCCGCCCCCCACGCAAGCTAGAACCCGCGTTCCCCCGCGCGAAATCACAGCGCCTCAACATGAAGCCGCGCCCGCGCAACAGGAAGCCGTTTCCGCTTCGCCGGTTGCCAAGCCTTCGCACGTCATTGTGCCGACCTACACTCCCGCCGTCGGCATGAGGATGGCGAAAAGGACGGCCACAGCCTCTGATTCCGGGCCATCTTCGTCGGAAGCTGAATTGAATCGGCTCAGACAAGCGGAGAAGGCGCTTTCCAATCTGGCCGAGGGCGTGCAAGGCAGCGGCGCGGAGAAAACGACTGTCGATGTGCCGGGAATCGGTGGCGGCGGGGAGGCATCTGCCGGATACAACGAGGTTGTCAAAAGCCTGTATTATCGCGCCTGGGTCACGGACGATAGTTTGAACGCCGGGCCTGCAGGCCCGGTGGCGCTCATCGTTGTGGAGCGCGATGGCACGATCCGCTCGGCGGAATTGATCACCCCTTCCGGCGACGCGGCCCTGGACAAATCGGTGGATCGGGCCTTGCGCAGAGTGAGCAAACTTCCCGCCTTCCCGGAGGGCGCCAAGGACGAAGAACGGACTTTTCGGATTCGATTCAATTTGGACGCCAAGAGAGCATCACAATGAAAGTGAAGATTCAACATATTATTGCCGCGCTGATGGGAGCCGTCTCCGCGATGAGCGCGATGGCGGATGGAACGACGGAACTTACCGTGACCAAGACGGGGACCCACATGGTGAAGGTTTCCCTCAGCGGATTCACGGGCGAAGCCGAGTCGGTCTTGAAATTCGATCTTTCCGTTCTGGGGATGGAGATCACCCCGCCGGACACCGCCGAATACCTGGTCGCCGGGCACGAAAATGGGCGCATTGAGGGCACCCTGAGTGTGGCCGGCAGCACCCGCCCCTTGTGGGCGCGGACTTATGCCGGCGCCGCCACGCGTTCCCAAGCCCACGCTTTCGCGGATGACATTGTCAAGGAGATACGCCAGACGGCGCCCATTTTTCAGGGGCGGATCGCATTTCGCCTGGAAAAGGGGGGGGCAACGGAGATTTACGTGGCCGATTTCGATGGCGCCAACCCAATTCCGCTGACCCATGACGGGGCGCTGGTCCAGGGGCCTAGCTGGGCGCCAGGCGGGCAGCGGTTGTTTTACACATCGTGGAAAAACGGCGCGACGCAAATCCTGGAGCACAATCTGGAGACCGGGATGCGGCGGGTCTTCGCCGGGTATCCGGGAACGAGTTTCAGCCCGGAAGTTTCGCCCGACGGCCAAAAGGTGGCGATGATTCTGAGCATGGGGGGCAGCCCGAATTTATACGTGAGCGACATCGGGGGAGGCAACCCGCGGCAATTGACCCACTCGCGCGACGAAGATTCCTCGCCATGCTGGTCGCCGGACAGCCGGACGATCTGCTTTGTCTGCCGGAAAGGACGGGCGCGGCTGGAAACGATAGGTGTCGAAGGCGGGCAACCGCAGCCGGTGCGGGTGGGAATCGCGGGGAATCTGACGGCGCCAGACTGGTCGCCCGATGGAAAATGGATCGCGTTTACGAGCGGCAGCGGCAATTTCAGCTTATGGGTGATGCCAGCCGGTGGCGGCGTGGCGCAACAATTAGTGGAGGGAGAGGATCCGTGCTGGGCGCCCAATTCCCGGACGATCATCTTTTCCCGCCGGGCAAACAACAAAAGGATACTATGCCTGCTTGACGTTCCCACCAAACACGTCAAGGATGTCAGGCAACTTTCGGGAAGCTGTTCGGAACCTTCGTGGGCAAGGTGAACAACGGCCTTCCGGTCAACGATGGAGAATGATGAAAACGCAAAATTTAGTCGCAACATTAACTTTAACCTTGGGTTTGCTGGCTGCCGTCACTGGTTGCCAGCACAAGCCGGTCAACACGACGATAATCCCCGATCTTCAAAATAAACCGGTCGCCAACGCACCGAGCACCGAAGCCCCTGGCACGGCGATTACCCCCTCCAATCCGGTGACATCCACGCCGGAGGGAACCGCGGAAACTTACGGCAACTACACCAATCTCTTCGACAACCCGCATAACGATAACCGCGACCAGTTCAAAGCGGACATTGTTTATTTCGACTTTGACAGTTCAACCATCAAGGCGTCCGAGGAGACCAAGCTGCAGGAAGTGGCGGCCTACTTCAAAGGCAACCAAAAGGCCGAGGCGCTGATCATAGAAGGAAACTGCGACGAGCGCGGCACGGAAAAATACAATCTCTCCCTTGGGGAGCGCCGCGCCCTGGCCGCGCGCGAGTACCTTGTCAATCTCGGCGTTGACTCGCATCGCATCAAGACGGTCACCTACGGCGCCTCCCGCCCGGCTGAACCCGGCAAGGGTGAAGAACACTGGAAGAAGAACCGCCGCGACGAATTCGTGCTCATCACGCCCAAACAATAGCGCCGCGAAGCAATTTCATGCGGAAGTGACGCCTTTGATTTTCAGCGCGACGGCGCTTGCGCAGGGCGGCTGGTCCGGCAGTTTGACGGCAAGTCCCTTCTCGTCCTGGTTCCACTCGATCTTGCCGCCGTAACCGAGGAGCGAGACATCGGCGACTTTGCGCTCGCCAATTTGCGGCGAGTGGGCAGCCAGGCTGTTGAGTACGATGCTCCTGCTTTGCGGCCAAACCATGACAAATGCGTAGAGCGTATCGCCCTTCATCGTAAAGCGCACGTCTTCCGAGGTGTAAGCACGCACATCAACCGCGCCGCCGAACTGGCCGCGGGGCGCCTTTCCTGTCACAGAGGGGCCTTCGCCATAAACTTTCCACGGGCGCGTGCCGTGGATGCCCTCGCTGTTGACATCCATCCAGGCCGTGAATTCCGCCAGGAATTTAAGCTCGTCCGCGTCAGGCAGCCCGGAGCCGGGCAGCGGAATGTTCAGTTGAAGGTTGCCGTTCTTGCTCACAATATCGACAAGCATCTGGGAAACCTGCCGGGCCGTCTTGTATTGGTGCCTGTCAAAGAGGCTGCGTTCATAATGCCAGGAGCCAATGCAAGTGTCTGTCTGCCAGGGCAGGATCTCGCCGCCGTTGGTGACGCCGCGCTCGACGTCGAGCACCAAGGCGCGCCGTTGCTGGGCGTTGAGGAGCTTGCCAGTCAACACCGCCTCCAATTTGCCGTTGCGGGCCAGGTTGGTGTTGTAGAAATAAGCCGCGATGCGCGGGCCGATGTCGCTGGAGGGGTAAATCGGCAAAACTGTGTCGTCGAAATAGATCAGGTCGGGCTGGTGCTTGTCAATTAGGTCAATCGTGCGGTTGAAGAATTTCTCAATATAGGCCTTGGCCAGCGCGGGCTTCCCGTTTTGCGGCCAGTCATAACTGCCGGTGGCGTGGTACTGGGCGTAAAGGTCTTGCGGGTCCAATCCCTCCCACCACTGTCCCTTGCCGTCGGCCTTGGTCATCCTTCCGTCGTAAGGAACGCCGGCCAGAGGGCCGCTCGGATCCGAACCCTGCGCTTCCTGATACCAGCTCCAGGCGCGATCTCCGTGGCAGCTTACCGCAAAGCGCAGGCCGGCGGCGCGGGCTGCCTTTGCCCAGACGCCAACTATGTCCTTCTTCGGCCCGACGGCGACGCTGTTCCACGGCTGGTACGTCGAGTCAAACATGTCGAAGTTGTCATGGTGGTTGGCCATGGCCGAAAAGTATTTCGCGCCGGCGCGCTTGTAGAGGGCGATGAGATGCTCGGGATCCCAGGCCTCAGCCTTCCATTCGTGGATCACGTCCTTGAATCCAAATTTCGAGGGGTGTCCGTATTTCCGCACATGGAATTTGTAATCGGCGCTGCCGAACTGATACATGCTTTTCGCGTACCAGTCCCCCATTTCGGGCTGGCATTGCGGCCCCCAGTGCGCCCAGATGCCGAACTTCGCGTCAAGGTACCAGTCGGGCGCCTGGTAGCCGCCGGCCAGCGATTCCATCGTCGGCTGGAACGGCCCCGGCGCGACGCCGAAACCGGCCGGCGCGGGAATAGCATTCGGCGCGGGGGGCGCCACCGGAGCGACCGGCGGCGCATTGGTGGAAGGCGCGGCCACCTGGCCAAACGCTCGTGGGAAACAGGCCGCCGGGGCTGACGCTGCGACCAGCTTGAGCATTTTTCTTCGAGTCATATTCATGGGGTTCCTGGAATGAAACGTGATGGTGGGTTCTTTTGGGTTATTTCAAAACCCCCGCAAAATGGTGCTGCTGCGCGCCGCCAGTCCGGGGGCGGGCACGCGCTTGAGGACAAGGTATTCGATGCCCAGTTCCCGGCAGTATTCGCGCTTGCCGCCTTTGTCTCCATCTTCGTTGACGACATAGATGTCCGGCTTCAACCGGCGGATTTCCGGGTCGGCATCCACCCAGCCCGTGCCGGTCGTGATCAGAGCCTGCTTCACAAATTTGATCGAGCCGACAACGTAACGGCGCTCTTCCTGCGTCAGCAGCGGATGACCGGGGCCTTTGAGCAGCCGCACATTGGCATCGCTGCCCAGACATACATAAAGATCGCCGTGGGTGGATGCCTCTTCAGTAAACCGGACATGGCCGGAATGCACCCAGTCGTAGCATCCGGTCGCGATGATTTTCTTCCGGCCCGGCGCGGAGGGCATTGGAGGCGGTTCGGGGAACCCTTGCAATTCGCCGGCCTCGAAAACGCGATAGGCGATTCCGTTCTCGCGGGCCAGTTTTTCGCGGGCGGCATTCGCCGTCGCGTCAACATCCGCCCAGATATCCGGGCGCGGTCCGGGCATTGCCGGCAGATCATCAGGGGCGGCGTGAGCATCCATCGGGATGGCGCGGCCAACGTAACGAAGGGCGTTCAGAAAATAGAGTCGTTCGGCCAGCGGGAATTTCGGCGGCTTGCCGGTGGTCCGCTGGATCGAGACGTCCGGCGCGACCAAAACAGTGAGGCCGCCCAGCTTGCCGGCTTCCTGGAGAAAACGAATGTCGGGCGACTTGAGGTCGTCGAACGCGCCGGAAACGACTGCGTGGTTACATGAACTCATTTGCTCTCCGCATTGGTTCTGCGCATGACGAGAACCCGGCTGAATCTTAACGGAAGCAAAATACTTTCGACAAGAATACTTTGGAATGACTATTATTGGCCAGTGCATGGACATTTTTGACTTGGGGCGGTGAAATCGCAGCAATCGACGAGCGGCGCCGCGCAAACGGCGCCGGAGTTTTTCTCCACCGACGTGGCGGAGGCGCGGCGGTTTTATCTCGACCTCAATCCGCCCAGGAACCGGCAGTTGGTGGTTGTCTGCGGAGGTATTGAGCGCTGCACCCCGGGCTACGCCATCCGCCGCGAGACGTTTCCGTTTTACTCAATCGAGTATGCGGCGCGCGGACGCGGCGAAGTGAAACTCAAAGGACGCGCCTATTCGCTTAAACCCGGACGCCTGTTTTCCTATGGGCCGGGCATCCCGCATCAAATCACGGGGGACGCCGCGGAGCCGTTGGTCAAGTATTTCGTGGATTTCGCCGGAACGCGGGCGCAGGCGCTGTTGCGTTCATGCGGGCTGCCCGGGGGGCGGGTGTCGGAAGTGTTTCCGTCCGATGCGCCGCGGGCGCTTTTTGACGAGCTGATCGAGGCCGGATTGCGGGTGCGCCCGGAGAGCGCGGAGTTGTGCGCGAAATTGTTGGAGTGCCTGGCTCTTCGCATCGCGGGAGCGCGCGCCCCGCTGGCAGGCGCGGAAACGCACGCCTTCGCGACCTACCAACACTGCCGTGCTTACGTTGAACAGCACGCCCTGCGGCTGCGGACGCTGGAGCAGATGGCGGGCGAGTGCCATGTCAACAACGCCTACCTTTGCCGCCTCTTTCGCCGCTACGACAACCAAAGCCCCTACCAGTATCTGCTGCGGCTGAAAATGAACTATGCCGCCGAGCGCCTCAAACAGCCCGGCGCGCTGGTGAAACAAGTGGCGGAGGAGTCGGGTTACGCCGACCCGTTTCACTTCTCGCGCGTGTTCACCTCCGTTTTCGGGCTTTCGCCGACCGCCTTTCACAGGCTGGGGCAGGGCAACTTATGATCCCGCAAGCAGGCTACGGAACGATCACTCGCAGCGCCTTGGGAAGCACCCGGATCGTGGCGGGCAATTCGCCTGTGTTCTCGCCGTCCAATTGCAGCAGCACCCGGCTGGCGCTGGCCAGCCGGAACCGCGAGGACCGGAGGCGCACGGCTGGACTCCACCGATGCACCCGGCCGGTCAGCAGGCCGGCCGCCACCCGCGCGGCAGATCGCCACCCGGCTTTTGGAAAGACGCACGCGTCCAACAGCCCATCGCGCAAGTCGGCGCCGGGGAAAAAAGCAAAGCTCCCCGCGTAATAACGCCCGTTTCCCAACAACACCAGTTCCCCTGATAGCTGGCGCTCGCATTCCACCGTGATGACTGGCTGCGCCTCCCGCGCCGCCGCAAGGCCCGCGACGAGGTAAGCCAGACGCCCGATCTTCTTCTTTAGCTTCCAACTTACCAGGGCAATCGCCCGCGAATCCATGCCGGCGCCCGCCAGTTGCAGAAAATGGAGCGGCGGGCTGCCGCCGGCCTCAAATTGGACGCGGCCCAAGTCGATGGTGGTTTCCCTGCCCGCCGCCAACACCTGTATCGCGCCGGTCAAATCGGCAGGCAACCCCAGTTCCCGCGCGAAGACATTGACGGTGCCCAGCGGCAGGAGGCCAAGGCGCGCCGCGGCGAAACCGCCCGGCACATCGGCGATGCCGTTGACCACCTCATGGGCGGTGCCGTCGCCTCCGGCGGCGACGATGGTGGGGAAGCCTTCACGAACGGCCTGGGCGGCCAGGAGGCGGGCCTGGCCGGGTGCTGTGGTCAGGCGCAGGGCGAACTGCGGATGGCGGGAATTGAGGCGGGAGCAAAAAGCCTGCGCCTTCTCCCCTCGCGCCGAGGGATTGAAAATGACGCACGTTTGCACCAGAAACGGCCGATCAGGACAGGGACATGGCGGCGGACCCGATGGCGTTGGTAAGAATGCTGGAAACTTGTTCGACTTCGGTCATCTGCTGCGGCGAGAGGGAAAGCTTGAGACCCTGGGTCGGGAACCAAGCCTTGCAGGTGACGCCCATCTCGGTTTGCAGCAGTTGCAGGAGGTACTCGGAACGGGCCGGGCCGCCGGAGATGAGAATCTTATTGACGGTCTTTTCCCGCTGATGCTCGAAGAAATCAATCGAGGCGCGGAGTTCCCGCCCGAGCGGGGCGACCAGGGGCTGCAAATGGCTTTCCACCTCCTGGGGCATCCCCACCTTGATCCCTTCGGCTTCGGCGTAAGTGATGTTCATCGCTTCGGCCAGCCCGGCCGTCAACCGGTCTCCGCCCAATTCCATCGACCGGCTCAGGCACAATTCACCGTCGGCCAGGATGCTGATGCTGGACGTTTTAAAGCCCAAATCCACCAGGGCGACGGCTTCCTTGGCGAAGACATCCGGCTGGGAGAATTCGAGCGCGTTGACGGGGCCGAGAAGGGAGAGGGTGACGTTGGCCGGGATCAAGCCGGCGCCCTTGACGGAGGCTTCGATGGTCAGGAGCAACTCCCGCCGGATGCCTCCGACCCACACCTTATATTTGACTACTCCGGTCTTCATCGGCTCGCCTTGCGGCTTGCCCTGGGGAGGGACGATGTAGCAATCGAAAATATAGTCGCGCAGGTCCTGCTGGAGATAGTTCTTGGCGTTGAATTTGAGCATCTGCCGCATTTCGTGCAGGGGCATGAGCGGCAGTTCGGTGGCGCGCAGCACGGAATCGGAGGCCCCGATGGCGATGGTGACCTGCCTGGTCTTGGGCTGCATCGCGGTGACGATGGCGGAGAGATGTTCGGTGAGCAGGCCGTGCGGCAGCGCCTTGTCATAGATGGGCGCGTCCTGCACCGTGAACCGGGAAAGAGTGAAGCCTTCAGTTTGGCGATCCAGCAGGACCGCCTTGGTGGTGCGCGAACCCAAATCGATGGCAAAAACCTGCTCGCGCTTCCCGCCGCCGTTGAGAAAAGGAAACGTCATGGCTCCTTCTTAACAGGTCCCGGCCTGGAACGGAAGGAATTTAATAACCATGCGAAACTGAGCCGGCTCTTGTCGTAATCGGCGCCGTTGCACGAAAAGAGGAACTCGAAGCTCCCTTCCGGATACGAGAAATAGGCGTCCCGCATCCGCAACATCAGTCCGCTGGGCCCCGGCTGGAACAGGTCGAAACACAGCCCCATTCCGTAATCGGAAATGCAGGTGGAGGATTGCACCAGCGAAGCCCCGGGGTGCTTTTTGGCGGCGATGTCCCTCAAGTCCTCCATTTTGGGGAGGGCGCCGGGATAATTGGTGGTGACTTGCACCGTGATTGTGCTCGCGCCGTTTTCGGCCGTGAACACGATGCTGCAGGATTCCGGCCGCACCTGGGTGCCATACCCTTTGGGTATGCGCACGGAAAAGTTCTCATCGCCCGCTTGAATGAGCAGGACGTTTTCCTGGCCGCCCTCGGGTGTCGCCACGTTGCTGGGGATGACGCGGAAAAGCGGCTGGGCCGCGGCAGGCAACGCGAATGCGATTAAGAAAAGGAGGGAGGCAAGGGGTTGGATTCGGGGCATAGGCTCAAAACTGCGTGGTGCGTGGCGGCAGCGAGGTCCAACTTGAACGCGTGATGCTGATGACCCTGGGCGTCAACGGCGGGAGGCCGGAGGGATTGGTGAAATTGGTGTCGAATGCCCAATCCCGGGTTGGCGGATTATAGACCGTGCCGGTTCCGGGCCAGGGGGCGTTGCCGATCTGGCTGGTAAACATCTCCACCATCGAGCCGTTGTAGTAAAGGTTGACGCCACTCCAGTTCTCCAGCAGCCGCGGGTAGTTTTCCACCCCGCCGCTATAGTAGGTGCCGTTGGAGGGAACGACACCGGTCAAAATAGCTGCGTTGACGGTGTCCCCGGTGGCTGTGCGGCTGCTGATGCTGTTGCTGCTGTTGTTCGGAGTCCAGGCGGGAGACAGGATGGTGATCGCGTCCGTGTAGAGCGCGCTGGGCAGCGTGTTGGTGACCTGGTACGATTGGGTCGTCAGATTGATGGGAGTGCCATTGGTCGCTACCTGGGTCGTAACGTTCCAGTTTCCAACAACGTAAATCGGGTCCGGCGAAACGATCGACAGGCCGTTGGAGGGAAGGGCGGCGCCGTTGGTCAGGACGATTCCCGGCTCGGCGAACTCCGTGTAATTGGTGATATACGTCGTATTAGTCGTGACGCCCGTGATGCTGCTGTAGGTGTAACCGGTGATGCCATTGTAGATGTAACCCGTGATGAGATTGTAGGTGTAGGTTTTGTTGGTCCCCGACCCGTTCGTGGTTATCGGCGGGATGTAAGTTCCGGTCATGGGATGGGTGGACGTGGTGGTGCTGGTGGCATTCGTCGTCGTCACTGGAGGGACGAAGTTGACGGTCGGATAGGTGGAGCTTGTGGTGGCCATCGTATTGGTGGTTACCGGCGGAAAGTAACTGCTGGCCGTGGGGAAATTGCTGGTGGTGAGGGTGGCCGTGTTGGTGGTGTAACTGATGTTGGTGACGATGATGGTGTTGCTCAGGAAGCGCATGTCGGCGACAAAAACGGATTGAATGTCCGCGGTGGAAGCAGTGCGCGAGGGCGCGCTGGCCAGCGCCGGGCGCAGGACGGTGTTGGTGGCGCTCCATTGGCGGAGGGCGCCCACGTCGATATCGATCGGGTCAACGTTGATGCCTTCGCGTCCGTTATAGAATGTTCCGTTGGTGCTGATGAACTTCGACCACTGATTGTTGGAGATGACCGTCGCCTGGCCATTGATATCGACGCCGCTGGTGACGGTGATGGTATTGCCATTGGAGACCAGGACGATGAGGTCCACCTGGTTGAAGAGCCGGTTGGTGCCGGTGGTGGAGCTGGACAATTCCCCGGCAGGCGGGACTTGGAGGATGGCATTGACGTTCTGACCGACGTTGGTGGTGGTCCCGGAGACGTTGGTGCCGACCGGAAGGTTCAGGGGCATCACGTCGCTGGTGGCGCCATTAAAGACGATCGTGCCCATCCCGCGACTGCTTGGGTCCAGGGGGTTTTCGCCCTGGATGATGTTGCCCGTGGCTGACACGTTGTTGGAAAAATTCAAGGTGACGCCGGAGTTCGGCATAATATAGAGGTTGGTGTTGCCATGCACCAGGCCGTGGATGTTCATGTTCGCCCCGGGATCGATCTCCAAGGTGTCGTTGTAGAAAATGGCGAATTGAAAGATCGGCACCTGTCCCAAAAGAAATTGCTGGCCGACGGTCGAGACGATCCCGTACTCCGAACTGACGTTCTGCGCGTTGGCGATGATCTCATAGAGCGCTCCGACGGAGTTCAACCCCGAATAGGGGGGGCCGAGCACGGTCTGGGTGTTCTGGCTGACGCGGTTGACGATGACCGTGTTGTTGACCGTGCCGCCGCTGAATTGATAGTTGGTCCAGTAGGGATCGTCGCTGGCGGTGGGCAGAGACGCGGAGTAGGTGGCCGTTTTGTTGAAGACCCATCCTTCCCCATAATTCTGATCGTCCTGCACCACCGCGGCGACCACCTTTTCGGTGGCCGATTCGGCCGCGTAGGTGGTGGCGAAGTACTCGTTGTTGCGGGACACGACGGCCGAGTTCTCATTGGACCAGGTCATGACGCTGCCCATGACAAGCAAGCCCGTGGCCGCCAGGGCGAGAACGACCAACAGCGCCCAACCGTCTTTGCGTGCCCTTTTATTGGAGGGTCTTGGATTCATTGTTTGTTTCGGGAAGCGATCGTGGCGACGATCTGGTAAAAATCAACGGGCCCGCCGGGGGCGATGACTATTTGCGGGTTTTGCAGTTTGGTGAAGGCCAGGCAGACTTGAATGATCGGCTGCGCGATGGTGTTGCTGGTGATCTGGTTGCCCAAATAATCGTATTCCGCGAATATGTTGCTTCCATAGATATTATTGGTCATCAGATCATTGATCGTCACCATCTTGAAATCGCCGTAGTTCGATCCAGTGTAGTTTGTCCGGTAAAGGTTGCTGTGCACAGTGTCGTAATAATAGAGCACCCAGGGGATGTTCGTGCCGCCGTTGGTGGTGCCGACATAGCAGACCATGGCATTGCCCGCCTGCCAGACGGCCCCCCCGCAAATGGTGAAGCCGGGGACGCCCGGGGCGTTACTCGATTGCCAGACGTTGGTGCCCGAATAACTGCCCACGTAATTGGAGGCGCCGGACCGGATGTCGGTCATCAACTTGCCCAGGGCTTGCGCGGCATCGTCGCTGGCGTTGAGCCAGATTTGCTGCCGGTAAGACATGGAGACGCCCCAAAGATTGCACGCGATCATGGAACCGATGACGAGCAGCAACGTGCCCGAAACGACCATCGCTTCGAGCAAAGTGAAGGCCGCAATTGCGGAATTCTTTCCGTTGGCAATGGTGGGGTTCATTCGTCTGGCGCCCGCAGGACGGCAACGGTGTTGGTGAAGGTGCCCATTCCCATGAAATTCCAAACGCAATCCACCCGCGCCATCAAGTAGGGGGGATTGATCGAAATTTGGGTCACTGTCACAAAATTGGTCGCATAAACCAGGTTTGTCCCGGAACTGGGCAGGCCCAGAGCGTTGACTTGCTGCGCTCGCAAGGCCGGATTGAGCACATTGGTGACGGAGGTGCCCGAGACAACCCAGCTCGCCGCGACGATGTTCTCCAGCCGCTGCGAGGCCATCGCGCTGGCGGCCAGCGAGTAAGAAGCGAATTGCGCCCGCCGCGAGGCCAGAATGTACCCCTTGAACATGCCGGCCATCACCACCGCCGCGACGGCGACGGCGACAGCGGTCTCAATCAGAGTAAAGGCCCGTGCGTCCCTTCTCAGCAAACCTGTCTGGCTCGTTTGCATACTTGAACCAAATCTCATATCTGTCGATGGAAACCCGTTTAAGATTCTTTTCATAAAGCACTTTGCGGGCCATGTCAAGCTTGATTGGCAGCAAAAGTTGTTGCGGTGCGGGCGGCTTTCGGCTATACCTCAGGCAAGATGAACGCCGCCGTCGGCCTTCAACCCGAAATACGCTTATGAGCTTGGAATCAAACCCGCCCAGTGCCAACTCGCCGCAATGGTCCCACGTCCTCCAAGTGCGGCGCCAGGACACGCAGCGGGCCATGGAGGCGATGGCCCGCCTGGGCAAAGCCTACTGGTACCCGCTTTATGCGTACATCCGCCAGCGGGGCCATTCGCCGGAGGAGGCCAGGGATCTGGCGCACGAGTTTTTCGCACGCCTCCTGCAAAACAAGACGCTCTCCTACATGAAACGCGACTGCGGCAAGTTTCGGTCCTTCCTGCTTTCGGCCATGAATCATTTCCTGACCGATGAATGGCGCAAAGGCCGGTGGCCCAAGCCGGCGGCCCGGCCCGAAGCCACGCCCGCGGCCGAGAAAATCTTCGAGCAAAACTGGGCGTTGGCGGTCTTGAACGTGGTCTATGAGCGGCTGAAGCGGGAATACCACGAGGCGGGCAACGGCGACTTGTTCAAGGCTATCAAGTTTTCGCTGACGGGCAGGGGAGAGGCGGTGCCGTACGCCGAACTGGCCGAGCGCTTGAGCATGGCGGAGGACACCGTCCGGGCCTCGGTGCATGATCTGCGGCGGCGCTTCAGCGAAGTACTGCGCGAAGAGGTGGCTTCCCTGGTGGCCTCGCCGGCCGAAATGGAGGAGGAACTGCGCTGCCTTTTTGCCTCCGCCCCGCTGGAATGAGAGTCAAGACCTTCATCATTCGCCGTTCTTGGTTTCACGCTTCCGGTTCATCAGGGCGAACAATTTAGGGCGCGAATGGCCGCAAACAGTAAGAAACAGGGTGTGGGACAAGAAAGTGACCCTATAAGCGCTTTGGCAAGCTCCGGCCTGCTGTTGTCCCGGCGGGACGGTCCGGGTACGCATTAGGGATTCGACAAAGCTGAGATACGCCGGACGGCGACGGCGCAGAGCGCCAAGCCCCCAATCAAACCGAATAAAGAGCCGATGTTGACAGGCAACATTGACTCTGCCTTAATTCGCGCCATGAAATCGCCTCTTGTCCGGTCAAGACCCCTGTTTTGGCGCGCGTTGGCGGCATCGCTGCTGTGGGCCGCTCTTTTTCTCACCGCGCCCCTCCTCGTCACGGCGGAGGAAACCAACGCGCCGCCGCCAGGCGGGACGACCAACGGGTCGTTGCTCTCGACGCCCTTCAGCCGGTATCTGTCTTCCTACGAGCCGATTTATTTTCTGATGGGAACGTATCCCGCCGCCGAGTTCCAGTTCAGCTTGAAGTACCAGGTGTTTTCTTTCACCAATCGCTGGGCGCGGTATTCGACCAATCTCTTTCTGGCCTACACGCAGACTTCCTTCTGGGATTTGTTGTCCTCAGACCCGTCGTTCTACGATACCGACTACAATCCCGAAGCCTTCATCTATCTTCCCGACCTTCTGGCCGGCGGCGGCAGGAAATTCGTCCAACTCGATCTCCAATCCGGCGTTGAGCATGAATCCAACGGCCGCGGCGGCGGCGCCGAACGCAGTCTCTACCGCGCGTATTTGCAGCCAACGCTCACCTTTGGCCGGCCCAACAACCTGCAATTCTCCCTCAGCCCGCGCGCCTGGGCTTATGTCATTGACTTGAGCAGGAACAACCCGGACATGGCGGCTTATCGCGGTTACGCCGATCTCCATGCCGCGTTGAGTTGGAAAAACGCGCGCAACCCGGATCAGTATTACAAACTCGCGGTGGCCTATGGAATGGGCGACGACGGGGGGAATTCCATGCTGAAATTGGATTTGAGCGTCACCGTGCTGCCGTATATCCGGTTCACGCCCCGCATCCATGTCCAATACTTCACGGGCTACGGTCAGACCCTGCGGCAGTACAACCAGTACAGCCACGGCCTCCGCGCCGGCATTTCATTATACGATTGACATCCGGCTTCCCTACTTCCCCAGTCAAAACTGGCTGAAGATGGAGTCCGGCAAATTTGGGCATCAACGCCAGGAAGGATTCAGCCGGTCTCGCGGCAGCGTTGTGGCCAGGAAACCGATGAGCGCGCCGGACAAATGAGCGGTCATGCTCACTTGCGGGACAAGTGAATCAAACACACTCTGCATTGCCACAATCAGAATCACCGCGACCAGCCGCTTCCGGGCGGTGAGCGCCTTTTCGCGCAGCCAACCGCGGAGCATGAGCGCGCCTGTCGCACCCACCAGACCCAGAATGCAACCCGAAGCCCCCGCGAGCAATTGCTCATCCGTGGGCCCGGATGCCAGTCCCATCACCACGCAAGCAGAACCAATACCCGCCAGCAGATAAACGAGGAGGAATTTTCATCCACCCCAATGGCCTTGATCCCGGCCAGCACCCGATGCCCCAACCCCCACTCCACGAACCACTCCACCGACCGATAGACGCATTCCCAACTGGTGCCAAAGGTCCGCGCCGTTTCCCGCCACGAGAGCCGCCGCGCCCAGCGGGAGAGAAAACACATCATGGCGATGGTCACCGGACGTTTGCCTTCGCTCCAAGGAACCTGCTCGATCACCACGCCGTGCTCCGGGCAGTCCACCCGCCGGGCGGCATAGACAAACCAAGTGACGATCCCCCACAGCGGAATAAAGAGCCAGGAGCGCTGCTCCAGGCGGTCATAACAAGGGGCCGGCTTGAGGCACCGGGAGCATTTGGCCCCCATCCCGCCGTGCGCCGCCACGGTGATCCTGATCGCCTGCGGCTGGCCATCCCGGTGGCGGCAGAGCCGGATGTCCTGGTAAACAAAGCCCGGAAAATGTTGAATGGTGTTCAAGAGGGTCTTAACTTGCAGTTGAATAGCTGGTCTCCTTGTCGAATGTTTGTGTTGTCTTTCAACTCGCAAACTACTCGAATGGTCGCAGATCAGCTATTTCTTTTACCACCCTTGATGCCCTCGCGCCGTCTATGGGCGGGGGCGGCGAGCGGCGGCGACGGCCTTCCGCACTCCTGTTCGCGTCGCCGCCGGTCGCCACGCGTAACGGACTCGCCCGCCCCCGCCCAGAGGCGCGCCGGTGACGCCGGAACAGCGATTACAAAAATCTGTCAAAAAAGGCTTGCAAAAACCCGCAATCAGCCCAAAATCGCCCACAGATTATGATACAGACCCGAATTATTTACGAATGAGTATCGTGGTGAAGTTCCACTTGACAAGTTTAACTGGCACCAACAACAAGAAATGTTTGAGAAGTGGCGCGAAGAAACGTTACAAGAAAGAATAAAAAGATTACATGAGAAATAGAATCGTTGACTTGGAAATGCCCGCCAACTTGCCTACAGACTTGTCGAGGATGCTTACGGTCTGTCTCCGCGCTACATTTGTATCAGGGAAAATCTCATGAACCAACTCTGGATAAAGATTTATTCGGGCGTGAACTAAACGATAAGCAATATGTTTGGACTATTCAAAAAACCAGCTAATCAGATAACGCCCGATAAAATCAACACGGTTGCTATGATAGCCATTAAAGGCGCGTTTGATTTAACGTGCATGGTGGCTGCGCTAACCTCGAAGCATGACGAAGAAATGTTCCGGTTTCTTTATGCAGAGACATTTGCGTTTGTTACCTGCTTGATACAGATGCGCGCTCAAGCAAAATACAAATTCAGCAATGGTCAGGAACTTGAAGTTTTTTTTGAAGCCTTGTTGGAAGAATACCAAACGCATTGCAAATCCGACTGGGCTGCAAACCCTGTTAAGGTCAAGTATGCCGATCTTACTTTGAGCAAGGATGTATTGGAATTCGCATTGAATGACTATTTCAGAAACAGAGCGATATTATACGGCTGCCGCGATTATGTTGCTCTGGGGATTTCCGAAGAGGCCTTCAATGTGATGGCAAAGTCCCTTGGTTACGTTCCGGCGACAGTCAAACAAGTCAGAGATGACATGGTTCTTCTGATTTATCAGATAATGGTTTTGAGTTCTATCGCTGATGATATACCCGAGAACAAATCGGCAGAAATGAGCGTTAAATTCGTGAGCATCACCAAGGAAGCAAGAAATGCTTTTGTAATGATGATTGACAAGATGCTCGTCTGGCCTTGACCAGTTCATCCACAATCATTCAATGAGATATTTTTTCATAATCATTTTCTCATATCTGTTGGTTGGGATACTCATCGTTACTCTCACGCGTGCGCGCACACAATTCCTCAAAGACATTGAAGAAACAAAAAACGCAAAAGATAAATCAGGAAAACAAACACCCTTTTCCAAGCTCGTGTTGTTTATTGTGATCATCTTCAGCGTGGCCGTTCTTTTATGGCCTTTGTTTCTGTCGAGTTGGTTCGGCAAGAAACGCACTATGTTGGACAGGGTTCAAGAGTCCAGTAGCAAGATTATCGTCAGTGGCTACCGTAGAATTGGCGAGCAACTTGGTTGCGCTCCAACGGCAAAAACAACGGATCAGAAAATTATTGAGATTTACACCAAGGTCGGCACGGCATTCCAGGAAGCAGCGGAACGGCGCGGAGAGCATATTCCAGCTTTGTATCTCAACAACATCGTTTTGGGGTTTCTAAAATTGTATGAGATGGTGGGCGACGAGTTTGTGCAACAGCACATTCAGTATGAGGTGGAAAAGTATTTAGCAGAGGGACTGCGACCAGATTACAAACAGGAATTAAGTTTGTTTGATCTCAATGTTTGACCTCAAGTGGGCTAAAGCCGTGACGACAAGGGCAAAGGATACAGAAGATGATGAGCCTGAAAACACAGACGAATAGCCGCATCTCCTTCTATTTGCATGGCGTTATACTGATAATGATATAACCCTTACTTATACTAACTCCGTTATACTCGTATAATATAGCAATAGATATAGATATGTTACTAGATTAGTAAAACAGCTAGTAACGCGGCATAACTCGCGCTAGTATAACAAAGTGATACAATTCACTGAATACTAACAATAGTATAACGGTATGCTGCTTTTATCGTTCCGCAGCCCGGCGTGCCCCTTGATGCCACCCGGCGAAAGGAGGGGGTTTTAAAACCGATCATAGGGGTCAAACCGTACTAATGTAATATTATATGTTTCGGTGTTGATTTGCTGGGAAGTTTTGGTAAATTTTCGCCATGCCGCGCATGTTACGCGTCGAATATCCGGGTGCGATTTACCATGTCATGA
>Ga0224555_1001627_pt1 | contig 30090 bp, 22 predicted proteins | sample 714S23034metaG_FD_180687 | JGI IMG/M metagenome (GOLD analysis project Ga0224555, IMG submission 180687) | Peat soil microbial communities from Stordalen Mire, Sweden - 717 S2 30-34 | ecosystem: Environmental > Terrestrial > Soil > Wetlands > Peat | place: Sweden: Norrbotten County, Stordalen...
TCAGAGCCTTCAGTTCCCCAGGGTTGTGAATATAGTTGGCCGGCAGACCGGGAGCAGCGTCCTTCCTGGTGAAGTAGTCGCTCCATTCGCCAAGCTCTGTGCGGTAGGCAGCCACCTCGCCTGAAGAGAGGCTGAGAGTGTGGGAAGCCGGGTCGTACCGGTTTTCCTTGAGCTGAGCGATGGTCCGTGCGGATGCGACGCTCTGCTGGTCGGTAGAAAGCTGTGCAAAGAGCTTGCCGTACTTTTCGGTTGAGATCGTGTCCCGGGTTACTTCGCTGAGCCTATGCAGGTATTCCGCGCTGTAATCAGGACCTAAGTAAGCCCCATGGCCCCACAGGGTTCCGTGCTCCATAAGGCCGTACTTGAGGAACACCTCCTGGCCCATTAGAATGTCAGTCCCGGTGAACTCCACAGCGCCCGCCGCATCCACGGCCCGCTCGGGGATGGGCGGCGCGTTCGTGTAAGTCAACACTGTGACAAGGGTTAAAACCGAGAAGCCGGCGATCATTACGAGGATGACGGAGTGTCTCCACCACGAAGAGAGACTCGTAGTGTCGGCAGACGTGTGGGCCATGATATGTCTCCTTCAATTCTTATCAGGATTTTCAGATATTCAGTTCTTACCTGAAATCTTCTGTTTCGGCTCTAAATCGGCCTGATCTTACTGCTCTTGGGAAGTTTCCGCAAAACCTAACCTGCCTCTTGGCCGAAAAGCGGCACAATTCAGGGCGATTCTGGACTCGGCAGCGGAATCGGGCTACCCGGAAGTTCGGTGTCGGTTGATGCAAACATGGCATCTGTTGAACTGAGCCGGTCAAAGAACGAGGTTGCGATTTTTCATCAACAGAGACTTCCACGAACATGCCTCCAATGTCCGACTGGCTGACCATCTGGAGCTCAGCGCCATCGGTCGCTGACTAACGCCCTTCATGGTTAGTTCGATTGATCCTTCATCTGAACAAGCAGCATGCGAAGCGCAGTCTTCGCGGAGATGCCATGAGGCAACATCGGGGGCATATAGACAAATGAACCGGGTTGGGCATTGACCTTGTCTTCTCCCAATTGGACCTCCGCTTCTCCCTCCAGAAAATAGAGAATCGCCGGCGTCGGAGCTGAATGTGCGGAGAGCTCCTGGCCTGCCGAAAAGCCAAACAGTGTGACGTTCACCTTGTCGTCCTTGTGCAGAACGCGGCTCAAGACCCCATTTTCTGGTAGTGCGACTTCCTGCAGCAGGTTGGCAAGAAATGTATAGCTCATAAACTTCTCCTTATTGTGCTTCTTCAAAGTTCTGATGCGGTTGAATGGGGCGAGTACGACCGACCCCTTGAGGGCGTCACATGGCGTTGGTCGACAGATCAGCGGTCCGCATGCGGTTGAACTATACCTGTCTTCAGTCAGTTGCTCGAAGCAGATTAGGCTGCGTCCTGGGCCAGCAGATTGTGAGAAGGAAAACACTCTCCTCCACTGCCTCAACGTCGTGCGTAATGCAGCGATCGAGCGCCAGCAAATGGCCAGCCGGAACCTCAGCAGTCTGCTGGGGTAACTTCAGCCGCACGTGGCCAACAATGGTCTGGATTGAGATCCGTCCATCTGCCCGGTGCTCATTCATCTCTGTGGCCGCCTTCATGGCGACCAGGACGATGCGAAAATCCGGCTGTTTCACAAGAGTTCTTGAGCTTCGCCCTGTCCCTCGTTGCCACGATTCCTGGCGCCGCAGATTCTCTATCTCTGCGGTAAGATCAAATTGCAGCAGGGGTTGAGCCAACTCGGGGAGCCTGGTTAAGCTGCTGTCTTCATCTTCGTGTCTATGCATTTCGATCTCCTTTTTTATTCATCAGTTTCTGACTTTCCCGGCCAACTGTGATGCCAAAACATAGATCAGATAAAGCAAATCCCTCTGTTTTTCTCAAGCAGTTCTGCGGAATGGCAATCTCTGAATCGGTATAGTCATCATGGAATCGCGCTAGAAGCCCAGAGATCGCACCACCCGTTGGACGGTCTCGGCGCTGGAACGCAGACCGGCCTCCTCCTCCGGATTCATCGGTACTGGCAGTAATCCTTCCACTCCTCTGCGGCCCACAATGGACGGTATGGAGAGGCAGACGTCGCTAATGCCGCGATAGTCCGTCAGCAAGGAACTGACCGGCAGCACGCGACCCTCATTCCATAGGATGGCTTCCAGAATCGCAGTCACGGCCAGGCCGATGGCGTAGTTGGTGACGCCTTTGCCCTGAATGATCCTCTCGGCTGAGGTGCGCACGCTTTCGAATATCTCCTTCTCTTCCTGCACGTTCATCGCCCTGCGGCCCGGCATGCGCCAGCCTTGCACGGGCACGTTGCCTATGCTGGCGCTGGACCAGAGCGGAATCTCGCTTTCGCCATGTTCGCCTGCAATGTAGGCATGCACGTTCTGTACGGCTACCGCGCAGCGTTGCGCGATCAGAAAGCGAAAGCGCGAGCTATCCAGCACCGTGCCACTGCCCAGAACCCGGCGGCTCTCAAGTCCGCTCAGCTTCAGCGCCATATAGGTGAGTACGTCCACGGGATTGGTTACCATCAGCAGTATCGCGTCAGGCGCAACGCGCATCAGGTCAGGAATCAACTCGCGGCAGATGGCCGTATTCGCCTCCGCCAGATCAATGCGCGTCTGCCCGGGCTTCTGCTTCGCGCCGGCGGTTACCACGATCACGTCGGAGTGCTCAAGCACGTTCAAGTCATCCGAGCCGTCCAACTTCGCCATTGGAACGAACATCAGTCCATGGTTCAGATCCAGCACCTCGGCCTCCACCTTCGTCTTAGCTCGGTCAAAGAGGCTGATGTGCTTGCCCACTCCGCGCACTATGCACGCATAGGCAATGGTTGCCCCCACGCTGCCCGCGCCCACTATTCCAATCTTTTCTGCGCGGTTGCTCATAGATACCTCCCCGAATACTTTCATAGATTCCGTTTCTGACTTCCCAGAATATGTGGGATGAGAAGGTAATGCAGGGACTTTAGTCACAGGTGTCCCGATTTGATCACTTGTACGTAAACATTCATCTCCCGGCATGGTTTCTATTTGAGCGTAACGAGTTTTCCTGGACCGTCCGCCGCGAACGCAGAATGTCCCAGCAGAAAAGTGAACGCGATATTGATTGCGAAAACAAGCACTCCAGCCAGCTCCAGCGTTCCGGATGCGGGCAACAGATTCCATGCGAACGGAAACAGCCCTTCATAGGCAAGAGGCTCAGAGAAGATGCGTAGCGTGCAGCCAATCTGTAGCAACAGCAGGCTAAGAAACATGAGGTGCTTGCTGAAGATGTTTTGGACGCCGGCAAAGTGAGGAAGGATGCGCGGCCCAATTGCGAAAACCATGGTGGCAGCGAAGCCGACTGTAAGAGCATGGCGCGATGCGCCCCAAATACCTCCCTGGCGGTCGGCAAACGCGGCCCAAATACTCATTGAGCCGGCAATCACCAGCCATGCATATGCGACTCGTATGAACATGGGAAAGCTGGGGTGAATCCCCAGCACCTTGGCATACCCTTGTGGCCGTTGTGCGAGATGCAACGCAAGTACAATTGCGATTGCACTCAAAGCGAGAAGCAGCGTCGCCGGTTTGCTCCAACCAACTACGCCGCACAGCACGCCAAAGAGATCAAGCAACAAAGCTAATCGAAATATTCGACCATTGGGTTGCGCAATCGCCAGAAAAGTAGGCAGCCAGCGTGCAGAGAAACCCCACACCACCGGCACCAGAAATCCCCAGCCAAGCAACACAAGGTATTTCTGGTCGAGCACGTGCGGAAAAGAGAGCAGCGTACCGTGAATTGCCAGGTTCAGGCACTCAACGAAATTGAAGACGACAACGGCAAGCAGGCCTGCGGTCCCCAGGAGTACGGAGACCATCCAGAGTTCCATTCGCGGCCTCGCCTCCTTGCCTTGCGCCGGCTCAGACAATTTGTGGCGAACAGCAGATGTGAGGAACAAGAGGACTGCGATCAATTCAAATCCCGCTGAGACCGGGAATAGAATGTGCCAATGCCATCCGTAAATGTTTGCAAACCAGCGCAACGCTACACCCAGAGTCCAAAGTACAAAGGTTGCCAAGGAAAGTCCGCTACCTGAGCGCCCGCGTGAGGGTTGCGAATAGAAGCCGATTCCGAGAATGAAGCTGCCGATCCAGCCGAACACCTGCGCGTGGCCATGACCCTGTAGCCACGCGGCCGGCACGCTACTTAGTCCGCGGTGTGTGCTGATAGCCATAAGGTTCGTGAACCCCAATAAGGTGCCGGGCAGAGCCATGAAGAAGAGTCCGCTCAGAATCCATGCACGAAGCATCAGGCTCTTCCGGCGTTCACGAGCAACAATTGAGTGATTCGAATTCGCGCCTGCAATTTGAGGCGCTATATTGATTTGAGAGATCGCAGTCATCATTCACTCCGGTTATTCAGTCTGGCTTCCAACGCAATCGCGCGTGGGAACAGAACGTCGTTTTCGAGATGCACATGCTGCCATAAGTTACGCTCGAATTCGAGAAGACCGGCATAGAGCGCGATTTGCGTGGCGCATGCCCATGCAGGCGGCTTAAAGCCATGCGTAAGCCGGCGGAGTTCAGCAACGATATGATTGGCGGACTCATGTTCCTGCATCATCTTTGAGACAGGCTGCGTGACCGAGCGGAAACATGCATGCGCGGGAGGGTAGGCAACAATGGATTCCTGTTCCATTTGTGAGATGAATGGAAAAAGGACCTGCTCTTCCTTCTGGAGATGCGCGAACATATCGGCGTGTAGTTCTTCAAGCAACTCCGAGACATTCTTCAGTTCGGGAGCGCGATCACTATGCTTGGCCGCCAGCTTGTGAGCCATCTCGGCCAGACCCGGCAGTTCCTGGCGGACGTACTGGTGATGGACGCGCACGATGTGTTGAATCAATCGGCCGATGGCAAAGCCCGCGGGATCTACAGGCGGATCGCCGCGTTCCTTAGTCTCTGCATCGGCAAGCTTTTCGAGGACTTGATCGACCGATAGCTGCAGTTCTGCGCACGCCCAAAGAAGCGATTTGTCGGCCTGTGAGCACAGGTCAATATCAAAACGTTGAAAGATTTTGGCTGCCGAAGGTTGCGTGGCAACAATTTCGCGGATGGACTGTGTTGAGGTAGGCATGAGCACCCTCCACCTGCAACAGTAGTGAGTGCTAATCGGGTTCGCAGTAACTTATGTCACTCGGAGGCTGACTTTTCTATTGCCCCGCGTCCAATAGGACACTCAGGCCTATAATGTCTTTCACTACAATCTGCCGGGCGTCTACATCCAATAGCCCTTCAGCCTGCAGCCGCATGAGATTTCGGGAGATCAGCTCACGTACAGTGCCAAGCTGGTTGGCGAGTTCCTGATGGCTCGCGGGAAGTTGAAATTCAATGCCATGGGCTGTCTTCTTTCCTTCGCTATGAGCGAGTTTGAGCAACGTCGAAATCAGTCGCTGGCGAATGGTGGTGAACGACAACTCTTCAATGATGCCCACCAGGTTACGTAGCCTGGTTCCCACCACTACGAGCATTTTGAGTGCGACTTCAGGATGTTCCCGGCAAAATGACTGGAAGTCGCGCCTGGAGATGAAAGCGATCTCAACATCTTCGATGGCGACCGCAGAAGCAGGGTAAGGACCGCCATCGAACACGGGAATTTCGGCGATGGATTCGCCTGGTACGTTCACAGCCAGCACCTGTTCCCGGCCGCTGGCTGAGGTCTTGAAAATGCGAACTTTACCACGGGCAATAATATGCAGCCCATTGCATGGCTCGCCCTCAGAGAACAGCAACTCGCCTGCATTGAATAGCTTTCGCACCGTGCGGACCGCGAGCATTTGCAGCTCAGGTTGCGAAAGACTGGAGAGCAATGCGGATTGTTCCAGGACGGCGGCGAGATCGATGCGTTGAACAGTCACCTGGAAATTCTAGCAGGATGAGACTTTGGTCACTGCGCACTGTTCCCCTGTCACGGTCTCATAGGGCCATGAACGCACAAATCGATGCGATCGATTTCAACGAACGCCCATTTATCGCCATCTGGGAAGTGACACAGGCCTGCGATCTGGCCTGTGTGCATTGTCGCGCTTCAGCGCAACCGAATCGCCACCCAATGGAACTGAGCACGGATGAGGGAAAGCGATTGATCGACCAGATCGCGGCCTTGAAGGTTCCTGTTTTCGTGCTTACTGGAGGCGACCCCATCAAGCGCCCGGATCTGTTCAAATTGATCGGCCATACTCGATCTGCAGGGGTTCGCGTTTCTCTTACGCCGAGTGCCACGCCATTGCTGACCAAAGATGTTATCGTTCGGCTGAAGAAAGCCGGCCTGGCCAGACTCGCGGTGAGTATGGATGGCGCAAGTGCGGAAACGCACGATGCGTTTCGGGGGATGAGTGGATCTTTCGCGAAAACGCTCGATGCAGTCCGATGGGCAAATGAGATCGGCCTGCCAGTGCAGATCAATACCACATTCAGCCGGCGGAACATTGCTGAGATCGATGCCATTGTCGCGCTGATGGAGAGCTTGAAAATCACACTCTGGAGCGTCTTCTTTCTGGTTCCGACAGGACGCGGAAAACTCAACGACCTTCTGCATACCGATGAGTTTGAAGAAGCCTTCGAGAAGATTTATAGCCTCTCAAAGACAGCGAGCTTCGATATCAAGACCACTGAAGCGCAGCACTACAGACGCTTCATGCTGCAGCAAAAGGCTATAGAACGCAGGCTAGGAGTCGGAACGCCTGCTATTAAGAAAAGTGAAGCGGATGCTATTGGCCGCGCGCCCCGCGGACTAAATGATGGCAAGGGATTCGTATTCATCTCGCACACGGGAGAAGTTTTTCCGAGTGGTTTTCTGCCGCTCTCTGCGGGCAACATTCGTCAACAAGACTTAGGTGTCATTTATCGCGAGTCGTCGCTTTTTCGTAGCCTGAGAGATATTTCGCAACTGGAAGGGAAATGCGGCTCTTGTGAGTTCAAGAAGATTTGTGGCGGGTCGCGGGCTCGCGCTTACGCATTGACTGGCAATGCGAACGCCGAGGAGCCCTGCTGCTCGTATATCCCCAAGGGATACGTTCATCCTCCTCCGAGTGCAAGGACAACTTCAAATCTGCATGTACTGCAGGGAGCGTGACGGGATGCGAGATGAAGCAGCGCATTAAAGCTTGCGGTATGAAAGCCTACTATCATTAACGGCGAGACGAGGGGACTCGAAGATGGCGATACAGATTGGCGCCAAGCCGGATAGCGGATTTGATGATCCCATCGGCATGCTTACGGACTGCCACCGCAGGATCGAGCAATTTCTTCATATTCTATGTGCGGTTGTGGTTCGCGCTCAGGGCAGAGCTTTGACGGGTGAGGAGACAGCGGCCGTGCAGTCGGCGCTCAACTACTTTCACCTGGGCGGGCAACGGCACACCGCGGACGAGGAAGAATCTCTGTTCCCAAGACTCCACGCAGAATTTGCTGCAGGTAACTTTGAGGAATTGAGCAGGCTTGAGAACGATCATCGCCATGCCAGCGATCTGCACTCCATAGTGGAGGCGCTTTACCTGGCGTGGATTGCGGCTGGCTTGTTGAGTCCGGAAGAGGAAGAGCAGCTTCTGTCCGCCACAAAGCAGCTCCAGCTTCTCTATAAAGAGCACATCCAGATGGAGGAGAAGATCGTTTTCCCGCGAGCAGCAGAGGTGCTGGATAGACGAATCATCGCGACCATCGGGCAGGAATTTCGCGCTAGGCGGAAATAGACTCGCCCCGCAACCGAGCACATAGATTTAATTTATATGTCTGGATGGCTCACTTCGTTCGCATGGGGCACAAGGTTCATATAGACGTCGCTGGGCATGTTGGTTTGCCAGTGGCTTGTGGCCCTGGCAAACAGGATCAACCCAAAGAAGATATAAGCGAGAATTACTGTGACAGCCAGTGGTCCGACGGCCCGACGAAACCAGCGCTGCGCGGGCACCGCGGCCCGTCTTGGCGACAGAGAGAGCTGCAGGGCATCCTGTGCCGGGCAGGCTGCGACACACGCCATGCAAGCGCTGCACTCCGCCGATCGAATCTGCATCAGCCGGTCTACCGGCAGACCTGCCGGGCAGGCGCGTGCACACTTTCCACAATCGATACATGCATCGGCATCACGGCGAATTTTGATCGGGCTCAAGAGTGAGACCAGCCCCATCAGCGCGCCATAGGGACAGAGATAGCGGCACCAGAAGTTCTCAACCAGCATGGAGAGGAAAACCAACAGAACGATGACGATGGCTGATGTCGGTCCCATGTAGCGAAAGAAATTCAGCATTCTCACGTCGGCGATCAGACCATAGGGTGTGCTCATGAAATCCTGCAGGACTTCAGCGGACATGGCGCCGATGAAACAGACGAACAAGCCGAGCAGCAGGTACTTCAAACCGCGGAGCGAAATGTCAACCCACCTGGGGAGGCGCAGATTACGCCCGAAGAGTTTGCGCCCCAGCATCCACAGGTACTCTGAGAGAGTTCCCACCGGGCACAGCCAGGAGCAAAAAGCCTTTTTCAGCAACAGGCTCATAAGCAGGAAAGCCATGAAGAGAAACATGGCCGCAGGGTGGATGGGCGGCACGCGTCCGGTGAGCAGAAAGTATTTGAAATTCATGAGACCGGCGATAGGTAGCCAACCCTCAACGCCTGCCGGACGAGGCACGTAGAGGCCTACACCGCCGCGCTCAAAGTAGCGGACCCAGAGAAAATACTGCGCCCCTAGCCAAACGTTCAGAGTCACAAACAGCCACCGCACAACCCGCCTGATGCACTGTGAACGGTCCGGCACGGTCCGCCGAATGAGCTTTTTCTTTTTACCGTTCAAAGAGGCTTCTGTTGCCTGGGTACCCATATCCTCATCATCCTTCTGAGTCGAAGAGTAATTCAGAAGGGCAAATGCAATCCAGGACTTAAGTCACAGACACATCCTGGAGTTTCCGGAAAAACTAGTAAAACCTCCGTTATCGCGCGATTCACACTTGAGGAAAATAAAGCGGCTGTCAGCAAGCGCGAAACACCCACGATAACGGAAAACACGCGGATGTGGCCTGGCGTATACTGACGCCGGACTTGAAGGCGCCTGGAAACCTTGTTTTTTATCAGGCTAGAGTGCCGGTATTAGAATTTCAGTCATTCCAGTCTGTGCGAGCCAGCCACCGACGTGCAGCGTAATGGCAACGTAAGATTGGTACTGCCTACCCCACTCAGGCGCAGTGGATTGCAACAGGAGAATCTCCATGACCGCTGAACTGATCCACCGGCTGCACTTTGCCTTCACCATCACCTTCCACTATCTTTTTCCCCAACTCACCATGGGGCTCGCGCTTCTGATTGTGGCGCTCATGTCCGTCGCTCTCAAAACCGGCAGCGAGGAGTGGGATCGCGCAGCCCGTTTCTGGGGACGCATCTTCGGCATCAACTTCGTCTTCGGAGTGGTCACCGGCATCCCCATGGAGTTCGAGTTCGGCACCAACTGGGCGCGGTTCTCGCAGCTCTCCGGCGGCGTCATCGGCCAGCCTCTGGCCATGGAAGGCGTCTTCAGCTTCTTTCTGGAGTCGGCCTTTCTGGGACTGTTTCTTTATGGCGAAAACCGAATCTCCAAACTTATGCATTGGTTCTCGGCGGTGATGGTCTTTGTGGGATCGTGGATCTCAGGCTACTTCATCATCGTCACTGACGCCTGGATGCAGCACCCGGTGGCTTACGATCGCCTGCCCAACGGCCAGTTTGAAGTACTCAGCTTCTGGCAACTTCTTCTCAATCCCTGGGCGTTGCTGCAATACGCGCACAATATGACCGGCGCCGTCATTACCGGCTCCTTCGTCATGGCCGCCGTGGGCGCTTTTTATCTTCTGGAGGGGCGGCTGGAGAACTACGGCCGCATCTTCCTCAAGGTCGGAGTTATCGCCGGCGTCCTGGCATCCATCGCCATCATCTTTCCCACCGGCGACCTGCACGGCAAGTACGTCGCGCGCAACCAGCCGGCCGCCATCGCCGGCATGGAGGGTCTATTCCACAGCGAAGCCGGCGCGGGTCTCGTGCTCATGGGCCAGCCCAACGAGGAGACCGGCCTGATTGACAATCCCATCGTCGTCAACGACGCGCTGAGCTTCCTCATCTATGGCACAACCAAGGCCGAAGTAAAAGGCCTCGACCAGATTCCGCGCGACCAGTGGCCCACCGCGCTGCCGCTGCTCTTCTACGCCTACCACATTATGGCCGGCCTCGGAACCTGGTTCGCGCTGCTCATGATCGTCTCCGCGCTGCTGCTCTGGCGCAAGCGGCTCTACACAGCGCGCTGGGCCCTGTGGGCGCTGCTGCTCAGCTTTCCTCTGCCCTATATTGCCAACACTGCCGGTTGGATGACCGCCGAACTTGGCCGCCAGCCCTGGCTTATCTACGGTCTCATGCGCACCAGCGAGGGCTTCTCGAACACCGTCTCGGCCAGCAACGGTCTATTCACGCTGCTCGGCTTTATGGGCCTCTACACATTGCTGGGCCTCCTGTTCACCGTCCTCATCTACCGCGAGATCTACAGCGGCCCGGAACCGAAAGCAATTTCCGCCGCCGCAGTTCACGTCGATTGACGATTGCCGCACTGCCTTGACTCCTGAAGAGAAAGGAAATTCGCCATGATGGGTTTTATCTGGTTCTGGCTGGTTGCCGTGATGATCGTGGGCTACGTGGTGCTTGACGGCTTCGATCTGGGTGTAGGTGTGCTTCACCTGTTTCTGGTGCGCTCTGAAGCCGAGCGCCGCGCCACGCTCGGCAGCATTGGCCCGGTGTGGGACGGCAACGAGGTGTGGCTGCTGGCCGGCGGCGGAACGCTTTACTTCGCCTTTCCGCTTCTCTATGCCTCAGCTTTCAGTGGTTTCTATCTGCCCTTGATGATCGTGCTTTGGCTGCTCATCCTGCGCGGCGTAAGCGTGGAACTGCGCAATCACATCGACGTCGGCGTTTGGCGCGCACTACTGGATGGAGTCTTCGGCACGGCCAGCGCACTGCTCGCTATATTTTTCGGCGCTGCCCTGGCCAATGTTCTGCGCGGCGTTCCCCTGCAGGCCGACGGGTACTTCTTCCTGCCCTTGTGGACCAACTGGCAGCCCGGCACGCATCCAGGCATTCTGGACTGGTATACAGTGATCGGCGGCGTGCTGGCTCTGGTGGCGCTCACGCTCCACGGCGCTCTCTGGCTCACCATCAAGACCTCAGGCGAACTGACCCAGCGCGCCCGCCGCATCGTCGATCCGCTCTGGCTTTTGCTTGCGTCTCTCACCGTCATCAGCCTGGTCGCCACCATCGTCGTGCGTCCTACCTCCCTGAACAACTACTTCAATTACCCATTTACCTTCGTCATTCCGGTGGGAGTGGTCGCATCCATGGCCGGCATCTGGTTCCTGAATCGCAATGCACAGCCAGTCAAGGCTTTTCTCTCTTCCTGCCTCTATCTCTTCTTTATGCTGGCCGGTGCCTGCTGGAGCCTTTATCCCACACTTCTTCCTGCTTCCACCGGCTCTGACCGCGACATCACCCTCGCCAAAGCAATCTCCGGTCCACACACCCTGGCCGTGGGTCTGGTCTGGTGGAGCTTCGGCATGGCGCTGGCAATCGGGTATGTGGTCTTTGTGTACAGCAAGTTTCGCGGAAAGGTGGATCGCTAAACTACAGAGTACTGAAGGTATAGAACAACTGACCCGAGCCAATAGCATTCATTGACGAGCAAATACCTTTTTGAAGAATTCTGGGTGCAACCTGGCCCATGTGGCAGGAATCCAATTTATGGTATAGACAGGGATCACTGATTTCCTACAAAACGCCCACGAGATCAGGCGGAGCGCAACAGCTTGCTGTCAGTTGAGAGTTCAATTCGTCGCAGGTCGCCGGCATTGGTCCCTGTTCTGATGCTGGCATTTGCTGTGTTCGCGTGGGGATTGCAGTACAAATTATCGCTGTACCACTCTGCAGGCCGGACGAATGCAGTACCGGCGGCCAAGCTTCTTTCGTCCAGAGAGCGTCATAATCCGAACACGCAGATCGAAGAAATTCTGCTTGCCGGCCGGCCGCTTGGTGCTCAAGTTCATCAAACCATACTCGATAGGGTGGCAACCCTGCCCGGTATTGCTTATCCAACGGGTCTAGATCGATCAAGAGAATTGCTGGGACCGCAGCACAGCACAAATGTGCCCCGGTTCCCGGAACTTACCTCCTCATTAAGGAGGTCGAGTCGCGCGCTATCCAGATTGATCCAGAATCGCGCCGACACCCTCTCGTAGCCGCCACAGCCAAGGCATGAATGGGATTCGTAGCCCTATATCAGGGAAATGCAATTCCCTGATACAGGGGTGATATTTCCCTATTCTGTTTGGGGCTAGGGTACGAGGTCCATGGACATAAACCATCTATATTCAGCATGATGGAGGTCATAGAAGCTAGAATTTCAGAGCAAATTTGCGAAAATTCCCTGGATTTTTCCCTGTTAGCAGGGAATTCGGTCCGGAGAACGGTTCGCACCAGACTCAGTCCACCGCCAGCCAGTCTAACTTGTTTTTTTGTTCAGCTTAAATTAGAGAAAGACCCCGCAATTCGGGCCTTTTTTGCGAATTTCTTCCACCAGAGAATTTCTCCCGCCATCAAAATCGGGCCCCAGAATAGGCCTTTTCTCTGAACTGATTAGCGAAGGTCCGGTTTTTACAGACGCGGTTAGTTCACAGATGCATCAAGATCTGGCCTCCGATGAATGGCCACTGTCCGGAATCGAACACTGCCGCGCCGGAAGCGGTCACTTCAATCGCCGTCCTAACCTCTCAATTTAACCGAAGTGCTTTGTTTTCAATGCACCTGAGGTTGGCCTCTTTGGCACGGCAAGTGCAATATTCAGGGTGTGATGGATATCGCACGCCCGGATTTATTGCAAAAGAGGAAGCGCCGCTTGGTGGCGTATGTCATTGCCGCAGTGGCGGTGATGGGTGTTGGGCTGATCGCCGTGTACCGACTGAAGCCGGCCGCGCCCCCCGTGGATCGCTCGACCATTTGGCCGGTCACGGTAAAACGCGGGCCCATGATCCGCCAGGTGCGCGGCTCGACTGGCTCGCTCGTTCCGCGCGAGGACAGCATCGAGCTCATTCCCGCGCAGACCGACGCGACCGTCGTTCGTATACGCGTCTTGCCCGGCACCAAGGTCACTCCGGATACCGTTCTGATGGACCTGGCCGATCCTCAACTCCAGCAGGAGCTGCTCAACGCGCAGTTGGGGCTAAAAGCCGCACAGGCCGACTATAGAAGCCTTCAGGCCACGCTCGAAAGCACGTTGATGGATAAGAAAACCTCGGCCGCCCAGGTGAACTCCGACTATACGCAGGACCAGTTGCAGGCGCAAACCGACAAGGCCCTCTACGATCTGGGCGTCATCTCCGGCCTTGCCTATAGCAAGTCAAAGAGCACAGCCGACCAGTTGACCGCCCAACACAAACTCAGCCAGGACCAGCTCAATGTGAACCAGAAGGCCATCGCGGTCCAGCTTGCTTCGCAACAGACCAAGATCGACCAGGCCAAGGCTCTGCTCGACCTCTATCAAAAACAGACGCAGGCGCTCTTGGTAAGGGCCGGAATCTCCGGTGTGCTGGCTCCGCTTGCCACGCCGTTGCAGGTGGGCCAGCACGTCACTGCGGGAACCTCGGTGGCTGAGGTCATACAGCTCGACAAGCTCAAGGCTGCTCTCCAGATCGCCGAAACCCAGGCGCGCGACATCCAGATCGGCCAACCCGCCTCCATCGACACGCACAACGGCATCATTCCCGGCCACGTTACCAGAATCGATCCTTCGGTCGTGAACGGAACTCGCACAGTGGACGTAGCACTGGATGGACCGCTGCCCCCGGGAGCAGTTCCGCAGTTGAGCGTGGACGGGACCATTGATTTGGAAAGGATGACCGATGTGCTCTATGTGGGCCGGCCGGCGCTGGGCAACGAGAACTCCACGCTGAGCCTCTTCAAGATGGACCCGGACGGCAAAGGCGCAACGCGCGCGTCCGTCAAAGTAGGCCGCGCCTCGGTCAACAGTATCCAGGTAATCGAAGGGCTCAAGGAAGGCGACACGGTGATTCTCTCCGATATGTCGCGCTGGGACAACGTAGACCGGATACGGCTGGAGTGACAGGGACTAGGGAATAGGGACTAGGGACTAGGGAATAGGGAATAGGAAACAGCAAACAGATTCGCATTCGCAGAAACACGAGGGAGACATAATGGCATCGAACAATATACTGATTGAGATTGAGGATCTGCGTAAGGTCTTTTACACCGACGAAGTGGAGACACACGCGCTCTCGGGCATTTACCTCACCATTGCGCGGGGCGAATACATCGCCATCTCCGGCCCATCGGGCTGCGGCAAGTCCACGCTGCTCTCGATTCTCGGCCTGCTCGATACGCCTACCAGCGGCAAATATCTGCTCAACGGTAAACCCGCGGAAAACCTCAGCTTCGGCGAACGCGTGCGCATCCGCAATCAGGAGATAGGCTTCATCTTCCAGAGCTTCAACCTTATCGGCGATCTTACCGTCGAAGAAAACGTGGAGTTACCGCTCACTTATCGCGCTGGAATGAACGCGGCCGAGCGCAGGAAGCGCGTGAAAGAAGCCCTGGAACGCGTGAACATGGCGCACCGCATGAAACATTATCCGGCGCAGCTCTCCGGCGGCCAGCAGCAGCGCGTGGCCGTGGCGCGTGCTCTGGGCGGTTCGCCCTCGATCCTGCTGGCCGACGAGCCCACCGGCAATCTCGACTCCAAGAACGGCGAAGCGGTGATGCATCTGCTCGCTGACCTGCACCGCGAAGGCGCAACCATTTGCATGGTCACGCACGATCCACGCTTTGCCAAGCACGCCCAGCGCGAAGTTCATCTCTTCGACGGAAAGGTCGTCTCCGAGACGGAGTTGAAAAAGTTGGAAGAAGAAGTGGAGGCTTAGCGATGTTTTTTCAGAACGCGCTTCAAGATATGCGCTATGCTGCGCGGCAGCTTCGCCGCGCACCGGGATTTGCCTTCACCGTTGTGCTCACGCTGGCCCTGAGCGTGGGCGTGGCCACAGCAGTCTTTTGCGTCTTCGATACGGTCATGCTGCGCCCGCTGCCCTACGCGCACCCGGAGAAGATTGTTGACGTGCAGAGCCATGCACATGGTTTCGGTACGCAGCCCGCGTCATGGCCCTCGTATCAGGATGCGCGTGCGCAGGCCCACACTTTTGACGCGCAGGCCGCTTATATGCCCTACGTGAAGATCAACATGGAGACGCCGTCCAACGGCTCCGTCTCGTTGGACTGCGTGCGCTCGACGGACAACTTCTTCCAGGTCTTCGGAGTCAAGCCCCTGCTCGGTCGCACCTACGCCTCCGGCGAGGAGAAGGACGGCAAGAACGACCTTGTAGTTCTGAGTTATGAGGCCTGGCAAAGATACTTCGAGGGCGATCGCGGCGTGCTCAACAAGGCAGTCCAACTGGATGGCCGGAGTTTTACCGTCATCGGCGTAATGCCCGCCGGCTTCCGCTATCCGCTGAATATGCGCAACGCGGTTTACATCCCTCGGCTAGCGATACAAGAGACAATGATGAACCAACGCGGATCGCATTGGCTCCTTACGGTGGCGCGCCTCAAGGATGGCGTGAGCATCGAGCAAGCGCAGGCCGATATCACGCATGTCTTCAAAGATTTGGAGAGAACCTATCCCGACACGGACGAAGGCCGGACGGTACGGCTTAGGCCATTGGCGCAGAGCGTGACCAGCGGAAGCAAAGGCCCCCTGTGGACCCTATTGGGCGCGGCGCTGGCGGTGCTGGCCATTGGTTGCGTCAATGTGGCCGGGCTGCTGCTGGCGCGCGGCGTCAAGCGCGAGCGCGAGATGGCCATGCGCACCGCCATCGGCGCGGGCCGTGTGCGACTTATTCGCCAGGTGCTTACCGAAGGGCTGATGCTTGCTGTGCTGGGTGCGGCCGGAGGCCTGTTGCTGGCATCCGTTCAACTCAGTCTGATGCGCGCCTTCCTGGTCAAGGCTCTAGCCCGCGGCGCGGACATTCACATCAACTGGACGGTGCTGGGCGCGGCGATTGCTCTTGCCGTGATCGCCAGTCTTGCGGCCTCGCTTTATCCCGCATTGCGTCTTTCCGGCATCGATCCAAATCGCGTGCTCAAGGCAGGCGGAAGCGCCGGCGCGGGGCACGGCCAGCAGCGTTTGCGTTCCGGCTTCATTGTCACGCAGGTTGCCCTCACGCTGGTGCTGCTGGTGGTCGCCGGGCTGCTGGTTCGTGTGGTGATGCGCTATCGCAATGCCGATCTGGGTTTCGATCCCGCTCACATTCTCTCCGTCCATATTGGGCTGCCCAAGGCGAAGTATCAGGGCCGCGATCCTCTGAGCGCCTTCTACCAGCCGCTTGAGGAGCGGGTGAACCATCTGCCGGGCGTCCAGGCTGCGGGTCTGATCAACGTTCTGCCTATCGAGAGGTCTGGCTACAACACGGATATGCACATAGCCGGCCAGCCGCCCTATCCGCCCAACCAGGAGATGCTGTCAGAGCAACGGTTTGTCAGTACCGGCTACTTCGATGCGATGGGTATCCCGCTGCATCGCGGACGCCGGCTTTCGCGCAGTCAGGACCATCCCGAAGATAGTGCGCAGGCGGTTGTGGTGAACGACGCTTTTGTGCGCAAGTTCATTCCGCAAGGACTCGACCCCACCGCGCAGCGCATTGACTCCTATGCTTCCAAGCAGGAGGAGTGGCCCCGGATTGTCGGCGTCACCGGCAATGTGCGCCAGTCCATCTACGACGAGCCGCTTGCGGAACACGATTTTCTGATGGACGAGTTGGAACTCAAGGACCGCGCGGATCTGCTTGCCGACACGTTTCTGGTGGTGCGGACTGCGGGCGATCCAACGCAGGTGATTTCAGGAGTTCGTTCCATCGTGCATGACCTGGACCCTACCGTAACATTCGAAGAGCCACGCACCATGACCGAAGTCGTCTCGGAGGTTCTGGTCTTCGAGCGCATGTTGGGTTGGCTCTTCGGCATCTTTGCCGGGCTGGCGCTGGTTTTGGCCTTGGTGGGCATCTACGGGCTGGTCAGTCACGAGGTGGAGTTGGCCGCGGCTCCCGTGGAGTTTAGGCCGAGCAGTGCGGCTGCGGAGACCATGGAGCCCAGCAGTTTGCGGCGTGCGGGGAGACTTTCATTGAATGGATGCACGCGGGTCTTATCCTTTCCCTTCGGCTCGATGCAATATATCGGCGCCGCTTATTCAAGTTATCGCTTTGGATACATTCAGCAAAGAATCTGCGGATACAGGGGACAAACTCTCCACTATAGGAAAACATGGGCACAGTGGATAATCTGGCCTGAGAGATTGTACGCTATATATAGGTTGCATCGATCTATCGTGCATTTGGTATGCTGGCTATAACTCCATCCGATGTCACATCACTGGAAGCAATAAGTGTGCGGCAAGAGTCTCTTTTGATCAATTCGGTAGGAATTGTGACGCTCTGTGGTGGGAGAGTGGGGTCGGCGATGCGGTTGAGAATCATCTCCGCCATCTGCTTGCCTATTTGCTCGGGAAATTCCCTGACCGTGGTTAATCGCGGATATAGCCATCCACCTATTGTGTCGTCACAGCCTGCAACGCTGATGTCATCGGGAATTCTCAGCCCGCTGTCTCGTAGTCCTTTATAAACACCACGCGCAATATGGTCGTTTCCAGCTAGAATGGCACTGACCATATCGTTGCGAGTTAGTAGAGATTTGGCGCCAAGATACCCGCTTTCTGAATCATCCTCGGTGTCTTTGCTGTCGAGGAGCGGTTCAATGCCGGCCTCGATCATTGTGCGGCGGTAACCCTCGAAACACCGCGCAAACCACGGCAGGCGCGTGTTGCCGACAAAGCAGATACTGCGGTGGCCGAGACCAATCAAGTATTGAGTCATATCCTGACCGCCTTGAATGTCGTCGGAAAAGACAACATCGCTCTTCAACTCACTCTGCTCGCCAATCACATTATTGCCAAGTACAACATGAGCAATGCCTCTATGATTTAACAACTCCAGGAGATTGGGAGAGTTTGTCCCCGCCAAAATCACCGCTTTGACCACATCCCGGTGGTGCACCACAGTTGGCAGGTGCAACTCCTTCCAAGGAACCTGCGGCGAATAGTTGAATGATAGAAACACCATGTCCCATCCGCGTGCGGAGCAGTATGCCTCTGCACCTAGCAGAATTCTGTAGTGGAAGGTGTGCATCATCGTACGGTTACTGAGAAGGAAGGCCAGGGCTTTGGTTTTGTTCCGCTGCGAAAGATCCACGCCAAGCTGCGCCGCGGCATCGAGAACAACCTTTTGCAAGGCAGGATCGACGCGATTGTTGCCGTTCAAGACCCTGGAAGCCGTAGCCACGCTTACATGAGCGGCAGAGGCTATTTCACGAAGTCCTAACTTACTCTTCCTGGAGTGGGTATTTTTCATTGCTAATCGTGTACGAAACCTCCTTTCTTCAACTGGATCGAGCTATCATGCATTCAGTATGCGTACTGAAACTCCATCCGGTGTAGCATTGCCGGAAGCAAAGAGTGCGCGACAAGAGTCTCTTTTTATCAATTCGGTAGGAATTGTGACGGTTTGTGGAGGGAGAGCGGGGTCGGCGATGCGGTTGAGAAGCATCTCCGCCATTTGCCTCCCGATCTGCTCGGGGAATGTCCGGAGCGTGGTCAATCTCGGATAGAGCGATGCGCCTAAAGTGTCGCTGCAACCTGTGACGCTGATGTCATCGGGAATACTTAGTCCGCTGTCTCGTGCCGCCTTATAAACGCCTTGTGCCGTATAATCGTTTCCAGCAACGATGGCGCTGACCTTCTCATTGCGAGTCAGCAGAGTTTTAGCGCCAAGATATCCACTTTCAATATCATCCTCAGCGTCAATGCTACTCTGGAGCGGTTCAAGGCCGGCCTCGATCATAGTACGGCGGTAACCCTCGAAAAACCGCGCAAACCATGGCAGACGCGTGTTGCCAACAAAGCAGATATGTCGGTGGCCGAGACCAATCAAATATTGGGTCATATCCTGACTGCCTTGAATGTCATCACAAAAGACAGCATCGCTCTTTAATTCACTTTGCTCGCTAAGAATATTATTGCCAAGTACAACATGCGTGATGCCCTTGTGATTCAATAACTCCAGGAGGTTTGGAGAGTTTGTTCCCGAAAGAATCACTGCTCTGACCAAATCCCGGTGGTGCACCACAGTTGGCAGGTGCAACTCCTTCCAAGGGACCTGCGGCGAATAGTTGAACGATAGAAATATCATGTCCCATCCGCGTGCGGAGCAGTATGCCTCCGCACCCAGCAGAATTCTGTAGTGGAAGGTGTGCATCATCGTACGGTTACCGAGAAGGAAGGCCAGGGCTTTGGTTCTGTTCCGCTGCGAAATATCTACGTTAAGCTTCGCCGCGGCATCAAGAACAACCTTTTGCAAGGCAGGATCGACGCGATTGTTGCCGTTCAAGACCCTGGAAGCCGTAGCCACGCTTACATGAGCGGCAGCGGCTATTTCACGAAGTCCTAACTTACTCTTCCTGGGGCGAATATTTTTCATTTATATTTGCCTACTAGCACTCATTTCTGCTGGATTAAGACTCAATCTCTGAATTTCTTGCAGGCTCCAGGGACATTCGGCACTTCGATTCGAAATGATCAGGGCCCAGGCTTATTCCCTTTCTCAGTTTATGGCAAATTTGCCGATCAAAGAAGAAAATGTCGGTAGAAAGGCTGGAATCTCGCAGAGCGATCATGTTGACCCTGTCCGATTGTAAGGACAGGCTACTCCGCACTTTCTTCGACTACATCGCAGTCAAGACCGACATAAACTTTTCCGTCCGATGCGGTCAGCAGAGCGTGGCTCTTAACAATTCCGGCGGATTGACTGGCTGGACAATCCGCCGGAACGGTTTACCGTTGAACAACTATGCGTTTATAGCAGCGTGAGGTTAAAATGTGTAGACACCCGATATCTGGAACTGGCGTGGATTGGAAGATGAGCCGACAATTTTTCCATATTGACTGCTGCCCTCCCGCGAATTGGGAGCTGCCCAGCTATCCAGATTGAATACATTGTAGGCATCGACGCGGAACTTCACATACTGCTTTCCAGCCGTCCGGAACCCTTTGAAGAGCGACAGATCGACATTTTGGAATCCTGGGTTACGTTCTGTGCCGTTATGGGCGTCTCCAAATGTGCCTGTCGCCGGTTTGCCGTAGGCGCAAATGCCGTTGTCTACGCCGCCGTGCGTACATGGTGTCGCTGACGGGTCCGTACCCCACCAGTTCAGCGTACTCCGGCCCACAATTTTCATCGGACGGTATTGGTTGAGCCGGCTCGCGTAGTTATAGTTGCTGTTATCCGACGCGGCGTTCATCTCAGTGTTACCGAAGGTTGCAATCATAGTCGCCGGAAAACCGGTGTGGTACATCGCATTCGCGGACAGTTCCCATCCACCGATCAACTCATCCGTTGCCCGGTTCCAATGCGAGCCATACCGTTTTTCACGACCGAATGGAAGCTGGTAGACAGCCGTTCCGCTGAAATTATGCCGGACGTCGAAGCTCGCAGGGCCGTAGTCCGCGTGTGGGTGATATGAATCCTGCGGGAAGGGGAATCCGCCCGCGGCGCCAATCCCGTCGACGTTAAAATACCCTCCGGAGCTATCCGTCATCGCCTTAGCCCAGGTGTAGTTCACTGTGTATTCCAGGCCGTTTGTTTCCTGCTGATGAAGAGTTGCCTGCAGGGCATGATAGTTTTCATTGCCCTCCGAAACCGTCTCGACGATGTTACTGTTGCCGCCCACCACTGCATAATACGGGGCAACTACGTCCACGCACCCAGTGGTATCGGTTGGCGCGCACGTCGCTGGAACAAGGCCGGTGTACTGGTTCACGAGTCTGGGTTCCGCTAGATGCTGGCCAACCTGGCCGACATAGCCAACTTGAAGAGAAGTTTTGCTGGCAAGCAGATACTGCGTTGTCAGATTGAACTGCTGGACTGAGGCCGGGCGGAAATTCGGGTCCCATACATCGTACTGCGCTGATGGAGGGGTACCGCCGGTTCCCGTGGTGAGGCCATTTGTCACGCTAATCGGGATGGAGTAAGTTGCCTGGGGCCCGTGCTGGAGGTTGGTAACCGATGTCAGGAAGGGCGGATTTTGCGTCATGCGCAGCCCGGTGCCTGTGCCTTCGTCGTCGTCAGTGATGCTATATCCACCGCGAAGTACAAGGCGTGGCCTTACCTGCCAGGCAAAGCCAAGGCGCGGCATGAACTGTTTATAGTATGGGTTGACGAGAGCGCGGCTATTGCCATCCTTTCCGGCTAACTCAACATACGGGTCGGTCGCGGGGGTATACGTACCGGTTGTTGGCACGGGCGCGAAGCGAGCTGCCGCCAGATTGATGCTCGCCATCTTGTCGTGAGCCTCATACATCGGCTGGTCATAGGCATACCGCAACCCAATATTCACGGTCAGTTTCGGAAGCACCTTCCAGTCGTCCTGGGCATAGTAAGCATCACGCCACTGCCGCGCTCCAAAATAACCGGTGACGCCAGCGACAGTAGCGACTTCGGCACTGTCCAGTTCGAAGTCGGCAAAGCTGTCCCCGTTGGAATAAACTGCAGCGGCGCCGCAACAGGGGCCTGAACCTCCGCCGTTATAGTTTGCGGTGTAATCTTCGAAATAGGCAAACGTGCCGTTCTCTCCGCCGATGTTGCTGGGAGAGATGTAATTCTCCTGGTAGCGGACGAATTGCGCGCCAAATCTGCTGATATGTTTTCCATGCACCCAGGTAACGTCATCCCCGAAGTCGAAGTTGTTGTCGATGGTCTTGCTGGCGGTGCTACCTGGAGTGCCAAAGCTGCTGTTGTCCGAATAATCTTGAAGCATATACGCAAATCCAGGGAGCGGCTGCTTGCCTGTATGTCCTATATCCATCAGGGTATCGCCATTCGTCCCGAAATTACCGCTTGGATCCGTTAATTCCGTGTCTTGCATGATGCGGGAATATCCTGGACGGAATTCATTCACAAGCGATGGTGAAAACGTGTGAATCCAGTCGACCACACCCATGGCGAAGGGGTAGTTGTCGGTTGGGGCGAAGAGGACTGGCATAATAGCATTCGATTGATAATCGTAGGCATCTCCGTACGTGCCCTTGATCATCAACGTGTCATGGCTGCTGAGGGTATAATCCAGGCGACCATCACCCTGATTGTTGACTTTGTAGTAGGTGACCGGGTTCGTATAGTTGTTTTTTGACACGGTGCCGGGATTCGGTGCATGGTTGGTTGGCGGCAAGTATTGCGGGTTAGCAAAGAGATAATTGGCCACCGGGTTCAAGATAGCGGGGATCTGGTCGAGGACTCCACCGTAGTCATACTGAAATTCGGTGTTCGTCCCGCCCGTTGTGTTGAAAATCGGATTCCCTTCGACGGCATCCACTTCGCTGAAGTTGCCGGTGCGCTCAAGCGCACTGGGAACGCTGGCTAGCCCTGTACTCGGATTGGTAAATCGCAATCCTTCATAGTCGCCGAAGAAAAACAGCTTGTTCCTGATGATCGGGCCGCCGACGGCCCCGCCAAACAGATTCTGAGTGAATTCCGCTTGTGGGATGTTGTTATAGTGGTTGCCATAGGAGTCGGCCTGGAAATCCTGATTTTCGAAATATTCGTAGGCGCTGCCATGGAACTGGTTGGTTCCCGCCTTGGTCACCATGAGTATTTCGGCGCCATCCACGTTTCCGAACTCAGCGTCGGAGTTGCCGGTGATGGTACGAATTTCCTGCAAAGACTGTGGGGCGGGGTTATAACCGCTCAGATTTTCCGTCGTCTCGTTGATTTCGATGCCATCCAGAACAAAGTTATTTCCCTGCTGACGATTCCCGTTGAATGAAGGGACATTATCCCAGCTTGTATTGCGATACGCTGTAGACATGGACGCGACAGTAGGATTGAGCGCACCAGGCACAAACATGGTGGCGTACATGACATTCTGACCAGGCAATGGCATGCTCTCCAGGGCATGCGCGCTGATGCTGGTTCCCAGCGTGGCATTTTCCGTGTTCAGAATCGCGCCCGCGCTGGATTCGACATTGACTGTAGTTGCAGTCGCTCCGACTTGCAGCTTGGCATCAATTTGAGCGATCTGATCGATCTGCAGCCGGAACGGCCCAATCGACGAAGTGTTAAAACCAGACACGGATACCGTAATGGTGTAATTTCCAAGGTTCAAAAATTGGAAATTATAAAGACCGCTCGAATCGCTGACCGTGTGGGTGGCCACTCCAGTATCTACGTTGGTGGCAGTGACCTTCGCTCCAGCCACAATGGCGCCACTAGGATCGGTTACCGTTCCGCGCACTGAACCGGTGATGGTCTGCGCCATAGCTACCGCTCCGCTCATGAGCAGAACGATACAAAAGATTGCTACCAAATACTTTTTCATTCAGACACTCCTCGCTTCCGATTTCCGTACGTATATACGGGCCTTCCACAATTCGAAGAAACAATAAATGACAAATTTCTCAATGTCAAGCAAATCATTCACAAAAATGAGAATTTTTTCCCATTCTGGTCATATTATTGATTTATATAGGCTTATATGACTGGAGGTGCGCAACTGTCCAGTAAATCAATTATTTTCTGCCTGTGTATGCGAGATTTTATTGCTGATCGATTTGCCCGGATGAGGAATGAAGGAATAAAAATATCTGCCTCAAATCTGGCGCCTCTACAACCATTCGCATGCAGTTTTTCCCCCTTGCTTCTGAAGGGTGAGCGCGAGATTGACAGTCTGTCTGAGCCCTTCGCATTCGTAATGTATATGCATTGAGCATTGTGCGGCCCGTTTGTAGATCGGCGCAGGCGAGAGTATGGTTTACGTAATCCTCCGTACGTTTATGTGTGTTGGATGATTTTGCATCGAGGAGAAAACTGACTCATCATGGCCACTCCAATCAAGCAGCAGGCCGCTCATGATTTTCAAGTTGAGACACGAACTGGCGTGGTTACTCAATCCAGACAAGCCAGAGTTGCTTCCATCGACATTTTCAGGGGCATGACGATGCTGGTCATGATCTTTGTGAATCAGCTCGGGGAGATGAACGGCTTGCCCTGGTGGACTCGTCATATGCCGGCAAATATAAACGGAATGACCTACGTCGATATGGTTTTCCCCTTCTTTCTGTTTATCGTGGGCATGTCGTTGCCGCTGGCAATTCAGCACAGGCTCAACAAAGGAGATTCTGAATTTGGCTTGTGGGTGCATGTCACGACCCGGTCTGTGGGGCTTATGGTGCTGGGATTAATTCTGGCAAACAGAGACAATGTGAGCTCACAGTTGACGCACATGGGAGCAAATGCCTGGACATTTTTCGCGCTCTTGGGAGCCATCCTCTTTTGGATCAGTTATCCAAACTCGCTCCGGCACAAAAGCCTGTTCAGGGCGCTGAAGATTGCCGGCCTGGTTTTGTTGTTGGCCATGCTTGCCGTTTTCAGGCGGCTTACTCCCGATGGCCACATTGCCTGGATTGATACTTCCTATTGGGAAATTCTTGGACTCATCGGCTGGGCCTATCTGAGCGTTTGCATTCTCTATATTCCAACCCGGCGTTGGCGATGGGCGCAGGTTGCATGGTTTATAGCCTTAGCCGCGTTGAATGTTGTCTCCTCAGCTCACTGGATCACTTTTACTTACAAAACCCCATCTTACATATGGCCTTTCAAGACGGGCGCCGGCCAATCCATCGTGATGGCGGGTCTGATCACTTCCTTGCTATTTTTAACGGACACCTATGCCGTCCCACGCACGAGAAAGACGATAGGAGCGCTGAGCTTCGCGGCCGCGCTGTTCGCGGCCGGCTGGCTATTGGCGCCGCTCGGTATTTCGAAGGTGCGCGCGACTCCAACATGGTGCCTGGTTTGTTCGGGCGCCGCCATCTGTGTTTTTCTTGTTCTCTATTGGGTCTGCGATGTGAAAAAACACGTGCGTTGGGCTGTGGCCGCCAAACCTGCCGGGTCCAATACTCTATTGACATATCTGCTTCCGTTCTTATGCGCATCTGTCTTTGGCAGAGAGGTTCTTATTGCGCGTTGGGACTACGGATGGCCAGGCGTGATTCAGGCAGTGGCGTTCACGGCAGGAATTATCGCACTGTCTGCCATCCTGACGCGCTCCAAGGTTCGCATGCAACTATAACGCTCAAGGAGTTTAGGGAATGGCGCTCAATCGCAGAGAATTTATTGGCTCCATGGTCGCTTCAGCTTCATTGAAGGATCTGGCATTACTGCATACTACAGAAAAGCCGGCTTCATCTTCCGCACAAGGAGAATGGGTTCAGAACGGCATGATTGATGCAGGCGGTATGCACGAGCCGTACATATTTGTTGTACGACGCGGCGGACAGCGCACCGATGCACGCCAGATCAGTGAATACGAACAGAGCGAACCACTCATTAAGCAACTTCATAGCCAGGGGATCGAGGTCTTTCATACCCATCTTTACAAGGGTTTTGGAATGGCGGCTGAAAAGGAGGAGATGGAGCAGACACGCGATGCGGTTGCCATCGCCCACCGCTATGGCATGAAGGCGGACACGTATGTTCAATGGAGCTCCATGATGTACGAGACTTTTTTTGCGGAAGAACCGCGCGCCGAGCACTGGATTCAGCGGGATATCTCGGGACTTCCAATTCTATTGACTTATGGCTATCAGCAATCCTTCCGTTACAAACCCTGTTTTTCCAATTTGGAGTATATGGAATATCTCAAGAAGGTGGTGAGATATGCAATTCTGGAGGTAAAAACGGACTTCATTCATCTGGACAATTTTAGCTTGAATGCTGAACCGGATTCTTGTCATTGTCCGTGGTGCACAAGCGGCTTCAGAAAGTATTTAAGTACGAAGTACAGTTCAAAACAATTACGGGAGCGGTTTGGATTTGAAAATATCTCTTTCGTCAATCCTCCCCAATGGAACAGGAACAACCCTCCGGGGAATTTGGAAATCATCTACGACCCGGCAATTCAGGAGTGGATCGATTTCCGCTGCCAGTTAATGGCGGACGCGTTGCGGCAAATTTCCGAATACGCGAAGTCCCTCAATCCGGAAGTCGCGATGGAGATCAATCAGGGCGGAATAAGCGGCGAAAATAAGTCCTGGCTGGGAGGTATCGACCAAGCCAGGCTTTTGAAGTTTACTGAATCCTATGTGACTGAAGAAGACAACGCGCCTGCTTACCATGCCGATGGCCGCCTGGTTTCAAAGATTCGCAGTTACAAGCTGGCGCGCGCTTATAAGAATGTTTTATTGGCAAGCGGTGTGGCAAATGACCCTGTGGGGCTTGCAGAATTGCTTGCCTTCAATCAGACCCTGGGCAGCGTGGGCACTGATCCTCTTCTGCCGGAGACGTTAAAATATATCGATTTTTACCGCAAAAACAGGGATCTCTATCAAGAAAGCGAAGATATCGCTCCGGTGGCGGTATTTCGCTCCTACGCTTCCCTGACCTACCATCATGCCAGCGCGGAACTGAGCGCTATTCTTGTGGAACAATCTTTGATTCAATCGAGAATTCCATTTGTTCTTGTCTTCGATGAGCATCTTCGCAATCTTGCCGATCATAAGGTACTTATCCTCCCGAATTCCGAATGCCTTTCAGATGAGCAACTAACTCTCATTCGTCGCTATGTCAACGATGGTGGAGGATTGGTAGTTACTGAGGAAAGCGGACTCTACGACGACTGGAGGCGTATGCGCACGCAACCAGGCCTGAGCGGGTTGGTGGATGGCCAGCTCGCCGGAGTGGATTATCAGGAAGAAGTTCAATCGCAGTCAAACGGCACTGTGGCTGGAATGCGAAAACAGGTTGGCCGGGGAAGAGTTGCGTATATTCCCTCGCTTCAATTTGATGGAGAGTTACCACCGCCTGAGCCGTATTTTACGATTACAAATCGCTTTTGGAAACGGCCGAAAGATTGGAAAGAGATAACCGATGCCGTCAACTGGGCGGCTGGAGATCCGATTCCATTTACTGTCGATGGTCCTGAATACCTGGTTGCAAACTATACATACCAGCCCCGAAAACGACGGTTTCTTGTTCATTTGGTAAATTACAACGCAACCAAAGTTCCATCCATCGCGGATATTCATGTTCGAACTTATACTGCACGAAATGAGAAAACGCTCCGAGTGACGCTCTATACCCCAGACTCAGACAAAGCGCAACCGCTTGACTATAAGAGCGATGGTTACAGCACCACATTTACAGTAGCGGAGTTGCGGACGTACGCGTTCATTGCTGTAGAAGTGTCAAAGGCAGAGTAAAAATAAACCAATGGAGTGGTGGGAAAGGGAGCCAGAAGAGGATTGAAGGACAAGCTCGCTAGTCCGCCGTCGAATGCCGATGCCATTCCAAGCGCTGGATTTCGGAGCTACTATGAGACCTATGCGCCAGAGCGAGCCTACGTGGCCGGGGATCAAGAGCCTGATTAGAAATCTGCTTACCCCGCGGGCCAAAGCGAACCCGGCTACCAAAGCCGGCACTATCCTGGTTTTGACCCCAGTGAAAAATGCCGCTGCCTGCCTGCGTGGCTACTGCGACCAGTTGCGCCGGCTAACCTGGCCGCACGCCGAAATTTCACTCGGATTTTTGGAGAGCGACAGCACCGACGGAACTTACGAGGCGTTGTCGCGTCACGCACGGGCGCTGCGCAGGCAATTCCGCCGGGTCGGATTGTGGAAGCGGGATTTTGGATACCAGCTTCCGCGCGGCATCCACCGCGGGGCTGCGGAGATCCAGGTGGAACGGCGCGTGGTCCTGGCCAAGAGCCGCAACCATCTGCTGGCGCACGCACTCGACGACGAGGAGTGGGTTCTGTGGCTGGATGTGGACGTGATCGAATACCCCGCTGACATTATTGAAAGGCTGATCGCGACCGGCAAAGACATCGTGCAGCCGCACTGCGTGCTGGACTATAACGGACCAACTTTCGACCAGAACGGGTGGCGTGACAAGGGGCGCCTGCATCTCGACGACCTGCGTTCGGAAGGGGAGATTGTAGAGCTGGATGCGGTGGGCGGCACCATGTTGCTGGTGCGGGCGGACCTGCATCGCGACGGCCTCGTCTTCCCTTGCTTTCCTTACGGCGAGCCGAACCCTCGCATCCGCCCCGAGCGCGGCGAGCTGGAGACAGAGGGATTGGGCATCATGGCCCGCGATATGGGGCATCCGCCCTGGGGATTGCCTCATCTGGAGATCCGACACCGCCGATGGTAAAGACGCCGAAGCCGGATCTGCTGTATCTTAGCCCGGTGCTTCCCGCGCTGGCAGGCAACGGCCTTGCGATGCGGGCGGGTGCGGTGCTGGAACTGCTGGCCGCCCACTACGCGGTGCATCTGTTGATCGCTCCGCTCTATACCGCTTTCGATCCCCGCGTGCCGGAACAGTTGCAGAGGCTCTGCATCAGGTCGGCGATTGTGCCGCCCGTGCCGCAACGGTCCAGCGGGCTGGGACACTGGTTCAGGCCCGGGAAGGTTTTTGGGAAGACGCGTTTCGCAGTGGTCCACGTCTTCCGCTTGTCCATGCTTCCCTTCGCGGAGCCGTACTTGAATCGCTTTTGGCGCCGGCCCGCTCGGCATCTGGATCTGGACGATATCGAGTCCGTCACTCGGAGCCGCATCGCGGAGTTGTACCGCAGCAATGGCGAGTCAGCCGCTGCGGATTACGAAGAGACAGAGGCGCGCCGCCAGGAACCGGTCGAGAACGAGGCGCTGAAAAAATTTGATCGAGTGTATGTCTGCTCTGAGAGTGATCGGCAGAAGTTGTCAGGCCGCACTGCGGCTGAAGTTTTGGTCTTGCCGAATGCGATTCGAATTCCCGAGTGCGTACGGGCGCACTCAGCCGATGACGTGTTCACATTCTTGTTTGTTGGCACGCTGGGGTACTACCCGAACCAGGACGCGGCGCGCTACTTTTGCAAGGAGATTGTTCCGCGCATTCGCGAACGCGCTACCGCTCCTTTTTTGGTCAATATCGTCGGCTTCGGAGACATGAGGCCCTTGTGGCCGTTGATCCGCATCTCCGAGGTGCGGCTGATCGGCGTGGTTCCCGACATCCGGCCGTGGATGGTAGAAACGGACGCGGTGGTAGTTCCAGTGCGCGCGGGCGGCGGCACTCGGATTAAGATACTGGAGGCCTTCAGCTTTCAGCGCCCGGTCGTCAGCACCTCGACCGGAACGGAAGGCATCGCCGCGCGGGACGGCGAGCACTTGCTCATTGGCGACTCTCCGGAAAAATTCGCCGAACAATGCCTCCGCCTGATGGGCGACCCCGCGCTCGGCGCATGCCTGGCCGCAAATGCCCGGCGGCTGGTTGAGGAAGAGTATTCGATGGAGGCGCTGGCGCGGAAGATGGCTAGAGCGTTTTCGGTCTGATTGTTTACGGTTCAAGTTGAGATTTGTGCTCTCCCACCCTTGAATCAAAAAGCGATTCAAGGATGGGGTGGGCCATCCTTCAAGCACTTTACGAAGGGCAGAAAACAACAAAACACGACCGGAAGGCCTATTCCTTGCTCCTGCCCTTGGAACCGCCAACTCGCCATCCCCGCGTAGCGGGGGCTAACTTGCCGCTTTTGTCAAAGACTCCAAAAAGCGCCATCCTCCGCAACCCCACCCAACCCCAAATTCCACTCACACCAGCACTTAGCTTTGCAGAACATTTCATCTCTTAAGCGCACACTAACAATAGAGGGCGAGAACAACTCCTCCAAGCAAGGAACCATGAGAACCGTAAGAAACATCACCGTAGCTGTGACCCCGAGCTCTACCGTCCTACGCGCATGCCCCCGGTCTAATATGTCAGGGATGTGACCGGTCCGTACCACCCACCGGCAGATCCAAGCTCGAAGTGCAACATTCCTTAAAGGGGGAAGGTTGCCATGGGAGAGCGGTACAGTCACCTTGATATACGCGAGCGGGCGATGATCGA
>Ga0224555_1001629_pt1 | contig 30064 bp, 24 predicted proteins | sample 714S23034metaG_FD_180687 | JGI IMG/M metagenome (GOLD analysis project Ga0224555, IMG submission 180687) | Peat soil microbial communities from Stordalen Mire, Sweden - 717 S2 30-34 | ecosystem: Environmental > Terrestrial > Soil > Wetlands > Peat | place: Sweden: Norrbotten County, Stordalen...
CAATAAAGGCAGAACGCAAAAGAGGCATGGGATGATCCCTCCGGAGAGCGCCACAGCGGCCGACGATCTCGCGGACTATCCAGTTTCGCACAAGTGATCGGGATGGGGAATCATTCGGCGCTTATCGCACCTCAAACAGGGCGCTGCCGTGCGGCGGCAGGGTTACGCCGATTTCCTTCGAGTCTTTGGTGGTTGTATCGCTCCAGACATTCTGGGCGGAATGTTTTTGGCCGTCCAGGCCCAGTTGTTTCCATGTAGTGCGCAGGGTAACGGGCTTGTCGTCGAGGTTGAAGAAGCCGAAGTACTCCGCGTAGCCTCTGGCGCCGGGCTCATCGATCGACGCTCTCCATACGCGGGCGTTTTCAAAGCCGGCTCCGAGGGCAGCCGAGTCCACGGGCCGGCTGTAGGTGACGTTCTGGTTCATGAAGAGGACGGTCTGGTTGGTGATGAGCGAGCGGGTGAAATCGTCGAGACGCGTGAGGTTTGCGCCCAGAATCAGCGGAGACCGGGTGATGGCCCACAGAGTCAACTCGGTACGCTCCTCATCGGGCGTTTCGCGCGACTGGCGCGCCTGGCCCATGCCGGGATTTGGTCCCAGCCAGCCGATGGGCAGCATGTCCTCATCGGGCCAGCTACCGGGGCCGGTGTACACAAACCACTTTGCCAGGCGGTCGAAGGCATCGCGGATGCCGAAAGGATACTCTCCATCGCCCGGCTTGTGGGTGAAGGTCCAGCCGTCCCAGTGGTCGTCGGCGATGCGCCACATCTGCGCGTATTTTGCCACTTCGGCGGCGTGCTCCAGGCCTGTTGGCCCCGGAGAGAGGCTGAGCACGATGGGGCGTCCGGTCTTGCGGATAGCCTCGGCAATCTGGCGGATCTCGGTGGGGCGGTAGGGCCGGTCGGCGATGCAGTCCACCTTGATGAAGTCGATGCCCCAGCCGGCGTAGAGCTTGAGCATGGAGTCGTAATAGGCCTGGCCGGCCGGGTTGTCCTTGACGCCCCAGTTGCCCTGGTCCCAGGGGCAGGGGCTGGTGAGATCGGCGGCGTCGGAGGCGGTGAATCTGCCGCCTGCGATGGGCAGATTGGCCTTGACCACCTGGCGTGGGATGCCGCGCACAATATGAATGCCGAATTTCAGCCTCTGGGCGTGAACCCAGTCGGCCAGGGGCCTGAATCCCGCGCCGTCCGCCGAGGAGGGAAACCGGCTTGAGACCGGAATCAGGATCCCGTTCTGGTTCCACAAGTACTGCCTGTCCTCGACGGTCTGGCCGGAGGGTTTGGCCATGTACCATCCCTCGTCGATGACGGCATACTTCCAGCCAAACTGCTGGATTCCGGCGAGCACGGCGGCGTTGGCCTTGAACTGATCCTCATCGATGGTGAGGCCATAGGCATCCCAACTGTTCCACCCCATGGGCGGGGTGGGGGCGAGGGACTGCGCATGGGTGAGGGCTGCGGCGGAAACGGCAATGGCGAGAACAGCAGAGAAAAAAGACCGGCGAGGAATCATGTGGAAACGTATACCACATTCAAGGGGTTCCGAGGAGGTCAGCGTGGATTGGCGCTGGGCGCTGGTTCATCCCGCGATAAATGCAGGGCGGGAGGGGGTCGGTTTATCCTACTCACTGCCGGAAGAATCAATTGCGATGCGAATGCGGGGAGCTGACATGAATTGGAATGGGAGCGACAAGGTTTTGCGAAGCTTTGCAGGAACATGCATTCTGATTTTTCTGGTTTCGCACTGCCTGGCGCAATCGGCGCCGGCGGGCAACGCGGTCGTGCCTGTACTCATGGTGAGCGACATCCACTTTGAGCCATTCTGGGATCCGGCCAAGGCGGCGCAACTGGCAGCAGCGCCGGCCAGCGGATGGGATGCGATTTTTGCCGGTCCGGCATCGGCGGATCGCGAGCAGCGCTTCGCGTCGCTCCAGCAGACTTGCCACGCGCGCGGCACGGACACGTCTTACCCGCTGCTTACATCGAGTCTCGGAGCGATGCGGAGCGATGCATCAGGCGCAAAATTCATCACCGTCAGCGGCGACTTGATCGCGCATTCATTCGCTTGCAAATACCGCACGCTCCTTCCGCAATCGACACCGGACGACTACACGGCATTTGTTGAAAAGACGCTGGAGTATGTGGCCGATTCGCTGCGGGGCGCGTTTCCCGGCGTGCCGGTGTATGCGGCGCTGGGCAACAACGACACCGATTGCGGCGATTATCAGCTGGACGCGAACAGCAAATTCCTGGCGGAGGCCGGCAGGATCATGGCCGCGGATTTCAAGGCCGGAGAGCGGCGGGAAGCGCAGAAGACGTTCGCGGCCGGCGGCTATTTCAGCGCCTCGCTGCCGGCGCCCATGCGGCATACGCGGCTTTTGGTGCTGGACGATCTTTTCATGGGAAGCAAGTATTCGACGTGTTCAGGCAAGCCCGATCCCGCGGCGGCCGCGGCGCAGATTGCATGGCTCGAAAAACAACTGGACAGCGCGCGCCGGAACAAGGAGAAAGTCTGGGTAATGGCGCACATTCCTCCGGGGGTCAATCCTTACTCAACGGCCGCGAAAGGGACGAACATCTGCGCCGGCAAGGATCCGCAGATGTTCCTTTCGGCGGAGGATTTGCCCGACGCGCTGGCCGAATTCGGCGACGTGATTCAACTGGGCATTTTTGCGCATACGCACATGGACGAGTTGCGGCTGCTGGAGCCGAGCAGGTCGGGCGAGAGGCACGGAGCGGTTCCCGTGAAGATGGTGGCCTCGATTTCGCCCATAGACGGGAACAATCCATCGTTCACGGTTGCGCGGGTCGATCCGGACACGGCAATCATGACCGACTATCGCGTATACGCAGCGAGCAACAAGACCGGCGTGGATACCACGTGGGCTGAGGAGTACGACTATGCGGAGGCCTATCGCGAGCCGTCGTTTTCAGGCGCTTCAGTAGAGAAGCTGGTAGCCGCGTTCAAGGCCGACGCTCGAGCGCAGTCGAGCGAAAGCCGGAGCTACATCCAAAATTATTTTATTGGCGACCGTTCGCGGGAACTCACGCCGTTCTGGCCGATGTACGTTTGCGCGCTCTCGAACCATACCGCCGATTCGTACCGGGCTTGCGTGTGTGCGGCGGGGCCCTGATTTTCGGACACGGTTTTTGGCGCACGCGATGCGCGCACAATTACAATGGCCGGCATGACAGCGCTCTCACTCACTCGACGGGAATTTCTGCAAACCACGGCCGCGGCCGGTTCCGGCGCAGCCATTGCACACGCTACGCCGGCCAGGCTGTGGGAACAGGCCGGCGCAGGCGCGATGGCTGAAATTCCCGATTGGGCCTCAAAGCCGATGCGGTGGTTTCAACTCACGCTGGTTGAAGACGATCCGGCCCACTACGATCCCGCATTCTGGCTTGACTACTTCAAGCGCACGCGCTCTGAGGGCGTGTGCCTGAGCGGGGGCGGATGCGTTGCTTACTACCCGACCGAGATTCCGTTTCACCATCGCAGCGCGTGGCTGGACGGCCGCGACGTGCTGGGAGAGCTGATTGCCGGGAGCCGCAAGCTGGGGATGTCGGTGCTGGTCCGAACCGATCCGCACGCAACGTACGACGATGCGAAGCAGGCTCATCCGGACTGGATCGCGGTTGACGCCGAGGGCAATCCGCGGCGGCACTGGTCTTCGCCGGAGATGTGGCTGACCTGCGCTTACGGCCCGTACAACTTCGAATTCATGACCGCGGTGCACAAGGAGATCATGACGCGATACCGTCCCGACGGGCTGTTTCACAACCGCTGGGACGGGAACGGCATCTGCTATTGCGTTCACTGCACGGAGAATTTTCGCGCGGCAACGGGACTCGAACTGCCGCGGACCACGAACGCGCAGGATGCGGCTTACAAGGCGTGGCAACTGTGGCGGCGGCAGCGGCTGATGAGCCTGATCGATCTGTGGAACCAGACGATTCGCGCGGTGAATCCGGAATCGGCGGTGATTCCGAACAATGGCAGCGGGGCTCTGAACTCGATCGATTCCGTCGATGCGAGCCAACGCGCGCCGATGCTGGTGGCAGACCGGCAGGGGCGCAGCGGGCTGGCCGCGCCGTGGCTGATTGGAAAGACGGCCAAGGAGTATCGCGCGACGATGGGCGCCAAGCCGATCATTGGGCTCTTCGGCGTTGGCCTGGAAGAGCGCTACCGGTGGAAGGACAGCGTGACCAGCAGCGCCGAGATCCGCATCTGGACGCTGGACGCAATTGCGAATGGAATGCGGCCGTGGTGCAGCAAGTTCTCAGCAACGCTGCACGACGAGCGCTGGCTGGGCGAAGTGGAAGATATTTTTGTGTGGACGGAAAAGAATCGCAGATACCTGGCGCAGCAGCAGCCGATTGCGCGGGTGGGACTGGTTTATTCGCAGCAGACGGCGTGGAATTATGGCGGCGAGCAGGTTCAAGCCAGGGTGGAGAACCATGCGCTGGGTTGGTACCAGGCGCTGATTGAGTCGCGGATTCAATTTGAGATGGTGCACGACCGGCTGCTCGACGCGGCGCACCTGGCGGCGTACAAGACGCTCATCCTGCCCAATATTGCGGCGCTCAGCGATGCGCAGTGCGATCAACTGCGGGCCTTTGTGGCCAGCGGCGGCAGCCTGATCGCGACTCATGAGACGAGCCTTTACGACGCAACCGGCGCACGCAGGAAGAACTTTGCGCTCGCCGACTTGTTCGGCGTTGATTGGACGGGCAAATCGGAAGGCCCGATGCTGAATTCCTACATCCGGCTGGAGCACGAAGCGCTTCCGCGCAGCAATTTCTTCGCCGGTCTTGAAGATGCCAAGCGAGTGATCAACGGGGCAAACCGGCTTGAGGTGACGCCGCGGGAGCGGTTTGCCGAGACTCCGTTTACGCTGATTCCGAGCTATCCCGACCTGCCGATGGAGAAGGTGTATCCACGGGTGGCGAAGACTGACATTTCCTGCCTCTACCTGCGCCAGGCTGGCGGCCGCGTGGCTTATTTTCCCTTTGACATCGACCGCACTTTCTGGGAAGTCCTCTCGGCCGATCATCTTCACATGCTGCGCAACACGGTTCTGTGGGCTACCAACGAGACTCCCGCGGTGGAAGTGGAGGGAGCCGGGCTGCTGGATGTGACGGCGTGGCGCAATCCCGGATCGATCACGGTCCACCTGGTCAATCTCACCAATCCGATGACGATGAAGGGGCCTTACCGCGGATTCTTTCCGGTCGGTCCGCAGACGGTTCGATTGAATTTGCCCGAGGGGGTGAGCGTGCGGCAGGTGCAGTTGCTGGTGGCCGGGAAAGTGGTTTCTGTGGAGCGCTCCGGCTCTGCGCACACGATTACGGTGCCCTCGGTGGTGGATCACGAGGTGGTGACGATCGAGGTGTGATTTTGCGTTCTTTCGCGGCCGGGGGGGATTGATTTCGAGCCCGCATTGATTCGCTTGCGATAAGCTGTTGCGGGGGGATCTTCGATGCGATTTGGCGACCGTGGCCGTTTAGCCGTTGGCGCGCTGCTGCTGGCTTTTGGCCTGGCTGGCGTTCCAGGCACGCTGGCGGGGCAGGGAACGGGCTTCAATCCGGCTCTTCCGCTTACGCATGTCGATCACGGACCCAACTCGGCGTGGGCCGAGCAGCAGCATTACGTGGTGCTGGTTTCGCTGGATGGATTTCGCTGGGACTACGCAAAGCGCGACCACGCCGCTCACCTGCTGGCGCTGGGCAAACAGGGCGTGTGGGCGCCGGATGGGATGTTGCCCAGCTATCCATCGCTGACGTTTCCCAACCACTTCACGATCGTAACCGGGCTCTATCCGGAGCATCATGGGCTGGTGGCCAACGGCTTTTACGATCCGGCGCGGCAGGCACGGTATGCGATTTACGATTCGAAGGCGGTGACCGACGGCACATGGTACAGCGGAGTTCCATTATGGAGCCTGGCGGAAGGCCACGGCATGCGTACGGCATGCCTTTTATGGCCGGGGTCAGAGGCGGAGATCGCAGGCTTCAGGCCGACGTGGTATGCGCACTTCGACTCGAAGACCGAAGCCGGCGCGGAGGCCGAGCAGGCGCGCATCGACGATGTTGCGGCGCTGCTTCACCTGGCGGCAGCGGAACGGCCTCACTTCATCACCATTTACTACTCCGAACCGGATCACGAGGGCCACGAATTTGGCCCTGACGCCCAGGAGACGCGAACCGCCGAGCTCAAGGTGGACGGACTGGTGGGCAAGCTGAAGGCGGCGCTGGACGCGACCGGCCTGCCCATCGACCTGGTGGTGGTGAGCGATCACGGCATGGTGAAATCCAAAGGGGGATGGATCACGCTCGATCAATTTGCGGATCTGAAAGGAATCGAGACTGCGGGTCCGCTGCTCTATCCCGCCACTGAAGAGGACCGCGTGCGGGTCTACAACCAGCTCAAGGAAGCCTCGCCGCAGTTTTTTGTGTACCGGCTGAAGAATGTTCCAGCGGACCTCGAGTACGACCAGAACGCGCGCGAGGGCGACCCGGTGGTGGTTGCCACAGGCCCTTATGCGATTCGCGCCCACGCGCCGGAGGCGGGCAAGACGGATCAGCCTCCCACCATCGGGATGCACGGATTCGATCCACGCAAGATACCGGATATGAAGGCGAGTTTTTTTGCCGCCGGACCGGATATAGTCGTAGGGAAAACCGTTGCGCCGTTTGAAAATGTGAATCTGTATCCCTGGCTTGCTCATATGCTGGGCCTCAGCCCGTCAAAGACCGATGGAAGCCTGAATATTTTGTCCGGAACCCTGCGCGACGGCGGGACCGAGCTCGAAAAGTAAGAGGAGCTGAACGAGATGAGCGTAGTGCTGGGAATTGACGGCGGAGGCACGCGGACGCGCGCCTCGATCGTCGATGGCGGGCGGGTATTGGCGTTTGCTGAAAATGGATCGATCAAGCGCCTGCGGGTGGGCGAGGAGGCTGCGGAGGAACATCTGCGCTCTATCCTCAAGCAGGTCTATGCGCAGGCGGGAGTCACGGGTGTTTGCGCGGCATCGTGCGGCGTGGCAAGCGCCAGCATGCCCGGAATTCACGAGTGGATCACGGCGGTATTCGATGAGTTCGGGGTGGGGCGAAGCGAGGTTGTGGGCGACGAGGTGATCGCCCTGGATGCCGCTTTTCAGGGAGGGCCGGGGATTTTGCAGATCGCCGGGACCGGCTCGAACACGATTGGGCGCGCGCCGGATGGAAGCCGGGAATGCGCGGGCGGATGGAGTTCTCACCTGGGCGATGAGGGATCGGGCTACTGGATCGGTTTGCACGCCGTGCGGCGGGCTTTGAATGCATACGATCGCGAAGAGCCTACGCAGATTCTCAAGAAAGTGGGCGAGATTTGGGGCACGCCTACGGTGGAGGACCTGGTGAACCTGGGCGACAGCACGCCGGGGCCGGATTTTGCGGCGCTGACGCCGGCAATCAGCGACCTGGGTGACGCGGGCGATCCGGTGGCGATCAACGTGCTGAAACAGGCAGCGGCGGACCTGGTGGGTTTTGTGTTGCTGGTGCGCTCGAAGCTGCGGCGCAAACATTCGCTCACCGTGGAGGTTCCGGTGGCGTGGACGGGCGGCGCGATTGAGAAGACGCCGCTGGTGCGCGCGGCGTTTTTTGCGGGGCTCAAGGCTGCCGCTCCTCAGATGCCGGTTGCGAAAGAGGCGGTGGTTTCACTGGATGGTGCGCTGTGGCGGGCCAACCGGCTGGCGGAACAAAATAGCGGCTAAACAGGCTGGGGAAAAAGGGCATGAGCCAGCTACTTCGGTAAGGAGTGAGCGGCAGGGGCTAAAGCTCGACGTTGACTCGATTGCAATTGCGGCCCGACTGAAGTCGTGCCCTGATACAAAGGACAGCCAAGAACCGCCTCAGATCCAGCGGCATCCAGAACGCGCGGAAATCCTTGTGTTAGTTTTGTGCTGCGCCTGATCGCAATAACCGAGATCATGCATTCCCGCAGCTGAAACTTCCGTATTGCCGGTGATACATCCGGAGCGTCTACTGCCGCCTAGAAAACGTGCGAGGAGCCGACTTGTCGCTACCAATTGATCGGATGCCATGTGGAGCAAAAAGCCAGCTACAGGCGAAGTTCCTTATCTAGGTCGTATTATTCCCAAATGAACATTGCAACCATCGTTGGAGGCTTTCTCGCAGCGGCTCTGCTCGTCTGCCAATCTGGGCTCGCCGAGTCCTTTGATAAGCCGCTTCACAAGACGGTGCTAGACCTAGGACGGTCAACTTACCTGATGAGAAACGACGACAGGCATGTGACCGTGACCTGCTGGTACTACAACCATTTCATGGTCAAGCAGCAAAACAATCCCGGCGTAAAAGGCGCAGAATTGATCGCGCTCGCGTCAGTGCAGGCCGGACACCTTCCCAAATGCTTGCAGGCCCTACAGCCTGGTGAAAAGGAGTTCACCGAGTGGAGCGAAGAGTACAAGAAATTCTTGCCGTGGAATGGATATTTTGCGGGAGTGAAGCACGATCTGATTTTCCTCGAATGGCCTGATGGGGATGACAATAGCGGTATCCCATTCACAGCATTTGAGACCGATGCGAAAACGAAGTTCTTTGAGGACTCTGTCACGCTCGAAGCTCGTGGAGAGAGGCATTTGAATTTCCTCCCAACGTCCGCCAATCAGATCGTACTTCGTTATCTCAGAGTGGCGAGTGCTGGATGTTCCATCCCAAAATCTGGCGAGAGTTGCTGGATCAAGCTGCAACAACAAACCGGCCTGCCTCACTCACCGGTGCCAAAATGTACCGATTACGAGGGCACACAAGCCGGACTCGCTGCCTCCGTAATTGCCTATCCGGTCGAGGCCACACTGTACCCTAAGCCTTCCGTCCATCCACTCGGCGGACCGGTCAGATGCTATCCCCAAGAGTGACCTCATCCTTGGCCGGATTTGTCCTGACAATGGCCGCACCATCCAACTACGGAGTTGTGCCTGGATCGTCGCCAATTGGGAAGTTTCGCCGTCCCGATGCTCAAAATCTGTGCTAGTTTTGTGCTACTCACCCGCACTTCCTGCACTTCTTGCACATTTAGCACATTGAAAAATCAATAACTTAAATGTTATCAATGGCCGCTTGACTCGTGCCCTGTTACAAAACTTCTAAATACCCCGCCATATTTAGTTTTTCCGCAGCCTTTAAAGCTCGATCTCTCTGAGCATCAATTCGTCCACCCGACGATCCACGGATAGGCATAGGGGATGTCTTTTCTCAGCGAGTACTCCGAAACCGATCCGGTTCGGGCATCGATGAGATCGAGAAACACCTGGTTTTGCGGAATCGGGTGACCTGCGAGGCCGAACAGGATTCCGGCCGGACTATGGTTGTCGCTTTCTGTTTCGTTCAGAATTGCCAGCAAGCGGGAATCGGGCGACCACGCGAAGCCTCGGATCGATCTTCCCTTCAGCGCCCATTGATGCAACGGCGATTTCGTCTTCGTGCCGGCGATCGAAAGCAGATCGCCGCCCGGCGAATGGTCTGTTTTGCCGGAGATTGTGCAGGCTGCGAAATGCACACCGTCCGGCGAATAAGCCTTCGGCTTGCCAGTACAGCCCTGGACGCTGCCGGCAGGCTTGATAGAAGGATCGGAAAGTCGGTGGCCTTTATCCGTCTTCAGGGCTTCTTCCCGCACCATGCGAACTGTTCCGCTCGGGAGTTCCAGCCGATATTTCCAAATCCGATCTCCATCGGGAGATTTGCCGGTGATATCGATCAGAATCGAACTGTGCGCCGAGACGATGGCCTTATCGGGTTGCCCGCTTGGATGGCCCTGGCCAGCCTGCCGCGCAGGTGCGCACACGCAAATCGCGGCCAGTGAAAAGGCGATAAAGCCCCGGACATTCGAAGGAAACGGCATAATTCAAAGCCCCGATGAAAGCATGTATCGCGCACACGGCAATTCAGCCGCTCGCCGGCCTCAAGCCGCGACGGACCGGCCGTTGTGGATTGAAGCGATCAGCGCTCCGGCTGCGTCAATGGCGACCAGGTTAGCGGGCATGCCTACCGAAACGGCGCCGGCCTGACCGGAGAAGCCGGTCATGGCAGCCGGATTCACAGTGAGCAGGCGCAGCGCCTGCTCGATGGGCGCGCCGGTGAAGCGGACAAAGTTTGCGAGGGCGCGGTCGAGAGTGAGCACGCTTCCGGCGAGCGAACCGTGGGCCATGGCTCGGCCATCGGCCACCTGCACGGGAAAACCGCCCAGGCGATACTCGCCGTCGGGCATGCCTGCGGCGCTCATGGCGTCCGTGACGAGGATGGCCCGTTGCGGCCCCTTGGCGCGCCACCACAGGTTCACGATCTCCGGAGTGGTGTGGATGCCATCGCAGATGAGCTCGGAATAGAGCGAATCGGTGGTGAGGACAACGTCGAGGATGCCGGCCTCGCGGTGGTTGAGCGGCCGCATGGCGTTGAAGGTGTGGGTGGCGCTCGAGGCTCCGGCGGCAATGGCGGGGCGAGCCTGATCCGCGGTTGCGTCCGTGTGGCCGAGCGAGACGCGAACGCCGCGGGCCACGGCGTGAGCAATCAGCTCGATTGCGCCGGGCAACTCCGGAGCGATGGTGATGAGGCGCGCATGGCCGCCGGCGGCTTCAAAGAGCCGGTCGAAGATGGCGATATCCGGATCGAGCAGGTGTTCTTTGGGCTGAACGCCGCAACGGGCATGGGAGAGGAACGGCCCTTCGAGATGAATTCCAATGGGCAGGGAGGTTGGGCACCCCGCGTCCTGGTCTTCGATGGTTTGCGGGTGATCCATCAACTTTGCCAGGCCGTCGAGCGCGCGCAGGGTCATGTCGAGCGGCGCGGTCACAGTGGTGGCCAGGTAGCTCCCGGTTCCACGCGAGGCGAGAAAGCGGCCGATGGCGCCGAGGGCCTCCGGCGTGGCTTCCATGACGTCATGGCCGCCTGCGCCGTGGATATGCACGTCAAAGAATGAAGGCGCGAGGAGAGCGCGGGGATAATCGCAGACATTCTCCGGTGTCTCGGCGGGCGATTCGGTCCTGGCGCGAGTTGAGATGGAGAGAATGCGTCCATCCTCGATCCCGATGACGGGATGGTCGAGCAGACGGCTCCCGTCCCAGAGTCTTGCGGCGGTCAACGTGCGCATGACTCATTATGGCAGGGAGGGGCGCGGAGTATTCGGCAGGCTACCGGTACTTGCGCAGGACGCCGAGAACGCGGCCCTGGATGGCTACCTGGGCGGCGGGGACGTAAATTGGGTCCATCTCGATGTTGGCGGGCTGCAGGCGGACCACGCTCCCCTCGACGAAGAACCGCTTGAGGGTGGTCTCAGTTCCATGTAGCAGGGCCACCACAATTTCTCCCTGGCGGGCGGTGCGGGTGCGCTCGACCAGGACGTAATCGCCGTTGATGATGTGCTCGTCGCGCATGGAGTCGCCGCGGACTTCGAGGGCAAAGACGTCGCGGTTGCCCACCACATCGTGGAGCGAGATGGTCTCCGGCGTCTCCATGGCCTCAACGGGCATTCCGGCGGCGATGCGCCCCATGAGCGGGAGCTTGACGCTGGACCGGGTGCGGGCTCCGGGGGGCAGGACGTCGATCGACCGGCTGCGGTTATGGACGCGGTCGAGCATGCCTTTTTTCTCGAGGTTGGTGATGTGCTTGTGGACGGTGGCCAGGCTCTTGAGCCCCATGCCGCGCGCAATCTCCTCAAAAGACGGGGAATAGCCATTGCGGCTCACAAACGTCTCGAGGAAGTCGAGAATTTCTTTTTGCCTTCTAGTAACAGCCATGGGCGCATTATAGCGAACAAAAAGCGAATTGCAACAATTCTTTTTTGGGGGTGGGGCGTTACTGTTTGTGGACATTCCCGAGGCGGGGTGGCTTCTACAATGAGAAACATGATCCTGGAGACATTTCCGGTTGGGCCGTTGCAGTGCAATTGCACGATTCTGGGCGATGAAGAGGCTCATGAAGCCATCGTGATCGATCCCGGGGACGAGGTTGGGCGGATTCACCGGCGGCTGACCGAGCTGGGGCTCAAGCTGAAACAGATCCTGGTGACGCACGCGCATTTCGACCACGTGGGCGGCGCTCTGAAGCTGAAGCGGCTAACCGGCGCGCCGATTTATCTGAACGAGAAGGATCTGCCGCTGCTGAAGATGATGGAGGAGCAGGCGGCGTGGGTGGGCGTGGCCACGCCGGAGACCGCGCAGCCCGATGAGAGCCTGGCCGAGGGGCTGGTGGTGGGGCTGGAGCGCTTTCCGGCGCAGGTGATTCACACGCCGGGGCACACGCAGGGTTCGGTGTGCCTGCACTTTGTTCCGCTCAAACTGCTGATCGCGGGGGACACGCTGTTTACGGGGAGTATCGGGCGGACGGATCTGCCGGGCGGAAACTATGGGCAGATCGTGGATTCGATTCATTCGCGGCTGCTGGTGCTGGGGGACGAGACGAAGGTGATCCCCGGTCACGGGCCGCTGACGACGATTGGCGAGGAGCGCGAGAGCAATCCGTTCCTGTAACGCGGCGAATTATTATCACGATTTAGTAAGTCTATGTTCTACAGAAATATAAAGGACATATATCAAGTAAAACTTAAAGCGGACTTGCAGTAATATTACTCTGCTGAGTCGTTTGCAGGTAGTCAACAAGTACGGTTACTCCAGTACTGAATTCGGCTTCGGGAGCGAGCAGGCTCACGACCAGCCAGCCTGACTCCGCCATGCCGAAAAAGTAGCCGGGATGGACCCAGACGCCGCGCTCGAGCAGCGCCAGGACGGTGGCTTCGTCGGGCTCGAGGGCGGGAATCCGAAGCACGGCGTACCAGCCGCCTTCGAGCTTGAGCCGTTGCGCGGCCGGGGCGCGGAGGAGTTGGCGGTCGAGTTCGGCGAGGTTGGCCGCGACGCGGTTGCGAATCTGATTCTGGATTCCGGCGCGTTCTTCGAGCCACGCGGGCAAGGCGCACTGAACGGGCGCATTCATGGAGAGAAAGGTGTCGGCAATGACATCGAGGCGGTCGAGCGCTTCAGGCTGGGCCGGCCCGGTTACGGCAATCCAGGCGGCCTTCATCTGCGGTAGGCCGGCAATCTTGCTCATGCCGCTGACCACGAAGACGGGGACACTTTCGAGGCCGGAGGCAAAGCTGGAGGCGGGCTGGCCGAAGCCGTAGTCGAGGAAAACTTCGTCGACGATGAGAGAGAGCGAGAACTCGCGGCAGAGGCGGGCCAGCTCCGCGGCCTCCCACGGCTTGGTGAAGTGGCCGGTGGGATTGTTGGGATGGACGATGACGAGGCCGCGGGTGCGGGGGGTGATGGCGCGTCGTATGGCCTCCGCATCGATTTGCCAGCCCTGGTCGTAGACGAGCGGCGCGGCTTTGAGGCGCACATCGTCAAGGGCGGCGAGAAAGTCGAAGAGCGGATATCCGGGCTGTGCGATGAGGATTTCATCGCCGGGATCGCAGAGCAGGCGGAAGAGGAAGCTGTACGCCTCGCTGGTGCTGGTGGTGAGCAACAGTTGGGAGGGATGGAGGGCCACGCCGTGGCCGGCGTAGTAATCCGAGACAGCCTGGCGTGCGGCGAGACTGCCTTTGGGCTGCGGATCGTAGTCGAGGGCGCGGGGATCGGCGAGGGCCTGGAGCAGGGAGGGCGGGTAGGTGAATCCGCAGCGGGTGGGATTGGAGGCGGTGAGGTCGGCGATGGGCAGCCCGGCCTGGGTGCGCAGGCGGTGAGCGCGCGCCAGCTCGCTCTCCTCGGTGTTCCAGTTTGTACGGCCGGAAAAACGCATGGGGCGATCCTGGTGATTGGCCTGGTGGTTGGCCTGGTGGTTGGCCGTTCTGCAAACACGGGGCGCGCGGCCGCTTCATGCACAATGGCCCGTCGTGCACAATAAAGACAGGCGCCCCCTCTCCAAACATACACGGGACGCGGCAACAGGCACACAGGGCAACGGGCCCACAGGGGAGATGGATTGGCACTACGCGCGGTGGTCTTCGACTATGGAATGGTATTGACCGGCCCTCCCGACCCCGCGGCGCACGCGGCGCTGGTGCGGATAACGGCGCTTGATGCGGGCCGCTTCGAGAGCCTCTATTGGGCCGATCGCCACGCCTACGACGAGGGCAAGCTGACCGGGCTCGAATTCTGGCAGAATCTGGCGAGCGATGCCGGGCTGAGGCTGAGCGCAGCGGCCATCGATGAGCTGAACCTGTGGGACGCGCGGATGTGGACTACAGAGAATCCCGCCATGGTGGGCTGGCAACTGGAGCTCAAGCAGCGCGGGCTGCTGACGGCGATTCTCTCCAACATGGGCGATAACGTACACGCGAACCTCAAGCGGGAGTTCGGCTGGCTTTCGCGATTTGACGTGCTGGTGTGGAGTTATCAGCTGGGGATTGCCAAGCCCGACGCGGCTATTTATCGCCAATTGCTCAAGCAGCTTGGAACGAAGCCCGAGGAGACGCTGTTTATCGACGACCGGGAGGTCAACGTTGAGGCGGCGCGGGGGCTGGGAATGCCCGCAATTCAATTCTCGACGGTAGAGCAGTTGCGGTCTGAGCTGATTGCGCAAGGGCTGGATGCGGAGCTTCCGCTGCCGGGGTGAGAATCAACCCGGCCCGCGAAGCCTACGATGCCGTTCCCAATCCCACCAAAGTGGTGGCTGCAATGATGATCAGCACGCCTGCCCAGAGCAGCCGGAGAGGTCTTGAGCCCACGCCTTTCCACTCGCCCAGGGCGAGGCCGACGAGTCCGGCGCACAGGACGTAGATACTCATGTGCAGCATCCAGTTAATGTAGTCCAGCCGCTGCGGAATGTTCGCCTGTCCCCACGCGTAGAAGAAGAACTGCAGGTACCACATGATGCCGCCGGTCGCGGCCAGGAGCGCATTTCTTACCAGGGTGGGCCGGGGCTGGCTAAGATCGGCGCGCACCGACAGCCGCTTGAGCGCAGCCAGGCGGATGAAGCAGTAGGCCAGGTTCACGATGGCGCCGCCGCCCATGATGATCGCATAGCTCGGCAGCCTCGCGTACAGGGGGTTCACGCCCAGGTGCAGCGCCACGGTCTCCATCGGCTTGGCCGCATCGATGGCAAACGCCATGCCCGATGAAAAGATACCGCACATCACGGCGAGCAGGAGTCCGAGCTTCACATTGAACTCCCTCACCTTGGCCCCGAGCTGCAATTCTTTCTGGTGGCCGGCATAGGAGACGACGGCCACTCCGATGAGAGCGACCAGCACGCCTGCCATGGTGAGGAGCCCGCTGCGGGTGGTGAAAAGCATCGCGCCCTGTCCGTGCATGAGTGGAGGCACCAAAGTGCCAATGACCAGCGTGACGCCGATGGCCACGCCGACGCCTAACGAAATCCCCAGGTGGCGCATGGTGAGGCCGTAACTGACGTTGCCCACGCCCCACATGGCGCCGAAGAGAGCAACCTTGAGCAGCAGGTGCGCGCCCATTGACGTGTAGAAGCCGCTGAAATCAGGGAGCAGGACGAGGCTGACGCCGATGGGCAGCAGAATCCAGGAGAAGAAGCCGGCGATGGCCCAGGTGGTTTCCCAGGACCATTTTCTGACTTTGCCAATGGGCGCATAGAACGAGGCGGCGCACGCCGCGCCGACGATGTGCCATCCGATTCCAGCGATGATTGCTACCGGCATTCTCTCCCCATTTCAGCAAGCGTTGGCTGTGAGCAGATTAGAGCGTATCGGGTGGACGAACGGTTTGTACAGCCGCGAATAAGCGGTTTTTACGGTTGCAGCGCGACCAAAAAAGTGTAGCTGCCGGGAACGATTTCAAAGCCGGTTTGACCATTTCGCGTGGCTGCCGTGGCCAATTTGCTTTGGGCTAGCCGGACGCCATCCAGTTTGTATTTCGCGGCCTCCTTTTGGCTGAGGGGCAGCCAGCCGGTGGTGTTGGCGGGGATGGTGACGTGCCACTCCGCGGTTCCACCGTTGAATTTCCAATCGGAGTGAATGGGGCCGTAGGCCGATGCGTAGTCGAACGAGATGCTGCCCAGCCGGGCGTTGAAGACCGGGTGCAGCACGACGGTGTGGAAGCCGGCATCGAGTGGCGTGGCGTCTACGCCGGCTGCGTAGCGGTAGATCCAGTCGGCTACGGCTCCGTACGCGTAGTGGTTATAGGAGTTCATGCTCGGGTCGCCACGCATCTGGTCGCCGTTCCAACGCTCCCACATGGTGGTTGCGCCGTGGGTGACCATGTAGCCCCAGGAGGGGTATTGAGTGTTGAGCAGCAGCGTGTAAGCCAGTTCCTGATAGCCGGCTTTGGTGAGTTCTTCAAGCAAATAGGGAGTTCCCAGGAATCCGGTGCCGAGCAGATCGTGGTTGGCGTGAATCTTGTCCGCCAGCTTTTTTGCCGCGGCGGCGCGCAGGTTTTCCGGGATCAGATTCATGTGCAGCGCGAGCACGTAGCCGGTCTGCGTGTCTCCGCCGCGACTCTTTGCGTTGGGATTGTTGATCTGGCCGAAGGGCGAAGCGCTGTTGTCAGCGCCGGCCACGTAACCGTCGCCGCGCACAAACTGCTTTTCGAATGCGGCACGGATTTTGATGAACAACGCAGCGTATGTTTGTTCATCCTGCGTGCGGCCTGTGGCGTGAGCCATTTGCCGCATCAGCGTGACGTCATCGGCCCAGTATGCGGTTGCGATCAGCGTGTAGTCGGTTTTGCCTTCGGGCGAGAGCCAATCTCCGAATGCGATTCCCGCTTCGTTCTTCCACAGGCCATCGGGATTGGCGGCGTCGATGGCGTTGAGATACTTCTGCATCGCCGCCCAGTTTTGCTCAATCACGCTGGTGTCGCCGGTCTGGAGCCAGGAGGTGAAAGGAATGATGACGCCGGCATCGCTCCAGCCGGCACCGGAGCCGGAGTGGGGCTGTGATGTGCCGGGAGAGTAGATGCCGTAGTAGGGCGAGCCGACTTGCGTGCCGCGCATGTCGGCGGAGAATTTGCGCGAGAAGACGGCAAGGTCCATGTTGTAACTGGCTGCGCGCCAGAATACCTGGGCATCGGCCATCCAGCCCAGGCGCTCGTCGCGCTGCGGGCAGTCGGTGGGCAGGCCTACGAAGTTTGACCGCTGGCCCCAGAGAATGTTGCTCCACAGCTGGTTGATCAGGGGGCTGCCGGTTTGGAGCTTCGCCGTGAAAGGCGCGTCGGTGTGGATGGCGAGGACGGTCAGGCTGTCCTTGGATGGGGCAGTTGGCAGGCCGGTCAGCTCGGCGTAGCGGAAGCCGTGGAAGGTGAACTGCGGCACAAATTCTTCAGAGCCGTCGCCGCTGAGGATGAAGTGGTCTGTGGCTTTGGCGGTGCGCAGGTTATCGGTGTAGAGGGTTCCATCGGCGTTCAAGACTTCGGCGAAGCGCAGGCGCACATCGGCGCCGGCGGGGCCTTTCACCACCAATCTCGGGACTCCGGAGAGATTCTGGCCGAAGTCGTAGACATAAACGCCGGGCTTGGGCTCGGTGATGGATTGGGCGGTGAGGGTGCGCTCGACGCGGATCGGCTCGAAGTCCTGCGCTTCAATTGCAACTGGTTTTGGCGCGATGGCAATGGTGGGCATCCATGAGGAATCGTTGTAGCCGCCCGTGTCCCAGCCTGGCGTGGCGAGGCGCGCGTCCTGAGTTTCGCCGTCGTAGATTTCGGAATGCAGAATGCTGGACCCGAAGGCCAGCCAGGTGGTGTCGGTCAGCACCCACTCCACGCTTCCGTCGGTGTGTTCGATGCGCAACTGGGCTCGCAGCGCGGGTGGCGTGTCGCCGTAGTTGTTGGGCTGCTGATACCACTCCAGGGGCGTTTCATACCACCCAGGCGCAATCAGCGCGCCGATCGCATTGTTGCCGCGCACTAACTGGGAGGTCACGTCATAGGTCTGGTAGTTCACGCGTTCGCGATAGTCTGTCCAACCGGGCGAGAGCACCTGGTTGCCGACGCGGTCGTCGTTCAGGAACAACTCGTAGGCGCCGAGCGCGGTGGCATAGAGCCGCGCCGATTTTACCGGCTTGTCGACGGAAAAGGTCTGACGCAGCGCTTTAACCGAGTCGGGAATCCAGGGATGGCCGAGCGCATCTGAGCCGTCTGGAGCCTGGCTGCGAACGATGGCGGCCTTCCATGCCGAGTCGTCGAATTTCTGCTGCTGCCAACCGGCCGGGGCGTGGATTGCCGTTTTCCAGCCAGTCCCGGTGGAGAAGCTGGTCCATGTGCCGTCTGCGTACTGGACCACCAGCGTCGAGTTCATGGGCGGCGCGTCGTTTGCGGCCATGCCGTTGGGATTGGCAACATAGTGAACCGACTCGATGGCGATGGTGTTGGCGCCGGCGCTCAGATTGGCGGTCACTTCGGAGCGGACGAATTTCTTCCAGGGCATCTGTCCCCATGGGGTCAGGGGATTGGCGGCCAGCACGGGCGTGCCGTTGATCCAGGCTGACCCCGTGTCCTGCCCGGTGGAGTAAAGCGCGGCGAAGCGCACGGGTTTGGCGAGGGTGACGATGGCGCGGTATGCGAAATGCTGCTCATGGCCTTTTTCCGCTGCCAGGGCTTTTGAATCGGGATTGGCGATCCACGCGGCAGGCGCGTTGCGCACGGTTGCCTCTTCCGGGGTTTCGTAGCCGATCCACTGAGCGCGCCAGTTGTTCTGGGTGAGCAGGCCGGTTTCCCACCAGCCGATTTCGCTCTCAGCGTAAGGATTGCCAGACGCATCCCACACTTTTACGCGCCAGAAATAACGAGTGCCGGCGGCGAGCTGCGGGCCGCCGTAGTTCACATTCAATGAAGCGCTGGATTTTACGCGGCCGCTGGTCCAGAGGTCCGCTTTGTCCTGGCTGAGCAAATCGGCACTGGATGCGACCAGCACCTGGTAGGCGGTTTGCAGTGCGCCGGGCGCTGGATCCTGCAACTGCCACGAGAAACGCGGGGAGGGATCGTCGATGCCGAGCGGAGTCTGGAGGTCATCGACGCGCAGTTCTACGGGTCCGGTAAACTCCGGGTTCTTCTGAGCGGAGGCGGTGAGCACAGCCACGGGCAACAAGGCCGCGCCCAGCGCCAAAAAGGTACGCAATTTGCCAAACTTCATTTCTTTGCTCGCTTTTGATGCGGTTTGGTGAGGGTATTTGGGCGCACAGGACAGGGGTCCGAGGCGGATAGTTCCTCAAATGAAAACATTTTCCAAGCGGAACAACCTTATGCAAGCCGCGATGGCTTTGTCAATCTCGCCGCGACGACGGCGGGAAGGCCGGAAATCATCCTATAAATTGAACGCCGGGCCTTTACACTCATTTCATGGATCTTTGCCTTTTCGCGGCGACGACGAGCCATGGAAAGCTGCGCGATTTTCGCGCGGCCGCGCAGGCGCACTCGGTGGAGATCGAACCGTTGCCGAACCTGGATGAGATTGCCGCGCCGGCGGAAGAAGGCGAAACGTTCACCGCCAACGCGACTATGAAGGCCATTTACTACTCCCGGTTCGCTCGGGGCGCGCTGGTTCTGGCCGACGACTCGGGGCTGGAAGTGGACGCGCTGGGCGGCGCTCCCGGGGTGCGATCAGCGCGCTTTGCCGCCGATGCGGGCATGGTGGATTCGCCGGACGCGAACGACAATACCGACGTGTGGAATAACCTGGTGCTGCTGCAGCGGATGGATGGAATTCCGCCGGCGCTGCGCACGGCGCGCTATCGCTGCGTGCTGGCCTGCGCGCGCGGCGGCGTGCTCTACCACACGGTTGAAGGCGCCGTGGAGGGCCTGATCCTGGAAGCTCCTTGCGGAACCGGCGGATTCGGCTACGATCCGCTTTTTTACCTGCCGGAGCTGAATCGCTCGATGGCGGAGATCGATCTGGAAACGAAACTTTCGGTGAGCCATCGGGGACGGGCGATTGCGGCGCTGCTGCCGCTGCTCTATGCCTGAGATTTCAATTCTCATCCAAAAGGCAAAAGCGCGGGGATGGTGTCCTAGATTGTCTTGAAGATTCCCTCAGAGGCTAAAGCCGGCACACATTTTGCGCGCCATAGCGGCGCGACTGAAGTCGTGCCCTTTCAACGCAACGCCAAATCAAGAAACTGCCAGCGCCGGCCGCGCCTTGACGGGGGTGATGTGGGACACCAATAATGCAGATGAAGAAAAGCAAGCACTTCCGTCCCTCAATTTAAGACCGCTTCAGCCTGCAAGCCCTTAGGAGCCTAATTTTCCATGGCAACAGCTCAACCCTCTGCCGCGCCCACCGTACGCAGCGGCGTAAAGCCTCTGCGAGCGGGCCAGGGCACCAGTTTTATCTGGCGCAAGCTGCATTCACTGCTTGGCGTCGTCCCCATCGGCGCATTCCTTCTCGAGCACTTTCTCTCGAACTTCGAGGCCCTGAAGGGACCGGCTGCATACGGGGCGCAGGTAAGATTTCTCAACAGCCTGCCGCTGGTTCGCGTGCTGGAGTGGACCTTCATCTTCCTGCCGATTCTTTACCACGGTGTTTACGGGGTATACATCTGGCTTCGCGGGCAATCGAATATCGTCTACTACCCCTGGGCGGGCAACTGGATGTACGTGGCGCAGCGCTATACGGGGTTGATCGCCTTCGCTTACATCGTGCAGCATGTTATTCGCCAGCGTTTCATGGGCTGGAGTCTTCCTGAAAATCCCGGAATGGCCTTTGCCAAGGTCCAGCATGAGCTGGCGAACCCCTGGATGCTGGCGGTTTACATTATTGCGATGATCGCCATTTGCTGGCACTTCGCTTATGGGATATGGCTGTTCGCGGCCAAATGGGGCATTACGCCGGGCGAGACCGCGCGCAAGCGGTTTGGCTACGCCTGCGCGGCCTTTGGCGTGGTGATTGCGGTGATGGGGCTGGCGAGCATCTGGGCGTTCGTCGGGCCCAACTACAGGAACACGCCAGACAACGTGCCTCCGGCGGTGACGCAACTTTATGTTGAGCCCGCACAAGCGCCGTACTCATTGCTCTGAAGGGGTTCGTATGGGCGACATTGAGACTACCGCTCCGCGTATCGACTGGATGGCCGTTCAGGAGATTGCGCGGGAACACGTCGGCGATGAGGCTTTTGCCCGCGTCAGAGCGCATTTTTCAGAGCGCGAAGTTGCGTTTCTCACCACGGCCATCGGCCAGATCAATTTTTGGAACCGGATTGCGGCGCCGTTTCGATTTACGCCGCCGATACCGGCTGCGAGCTAGTACGCGAAAGGATTCGATAGAAGATGGCAGCACCAAGGATCATTGTGGTTGGCGGAGGGCTGGCGGGATTGGCGGCGGTGATCAAGATTGCCGAGGCCGGCGGGACGGTGGACTTGTTTTCCATTGTTCCGGTGAAGCGCTCGCACTCGGTCTGCGCACAGGGCGGAATCAACGCGGCCAAGAACCTGAAGGGCGAGGGCGACACCACCGACAAGCACTTCGACGACACGATTTACGGCGGCGACTTTCTGGCCAACCAGACTCCGGTGAAGGCCATGTGCGAGGCCGCGCCGGCGATCATCGATCTTCTCGACCGCATGGGGGTGCCATTCAACCGCACGCCGGAGGGGCTGCTCGACTTCCGCCGCTTCGGCGGCACGCTTTACAACCGGACCGCCTTTGCCGGCGCAACCACCGGCCAGCAACTGCTCTATGCTCTCGACGAGCAGGTGCGCCGCTACGAGGCCGAGGGCAAGGTGAAGAAGTACGAGGGTTGGGAGTTTCTCTCCGCGGTGATCGATTCGAATGGTGTGGCGCGCGGCATTACCGCTCTCAATCTGCGCTCGATGGAATTGCGATCGTTTGCGGCGGGCGCGATCATCCTGGCCACGGGCGGCATCGGCGCGATTTTTGGCAAGAGCACAAACTCGGTGGTCTGCACCGGGTCAGCGCAGTCGGCCATCTTCCAGCAAGGCGCGTACTACGCCAACGGCGAGTTCATCCAGGTGCATCCCACCTGCATTCCGGGTGAAGACAAGCTGCGGCTGATGTCGGAGTCGGCGCGCGGCGAAGGCGGGCGGGTGTGGGTTCCGCGCACACTGGGGGACAAACGGCCCGTCAAGCAGATACCCGAGTCTGAGCGCTGGTATTTCCTCGAGGAGTGGTTTCCGAAGTACGGCAATCTTGTACCGCGCGACGTGGCTACGCGCGCCATTCACAAAGTGGTGTATGAATACGGACTCGGTCTCGACGGGCAGCCGATGGTTTACCTCGACCTGACGCACATCGACCGCGAGACCCTGAACCGCAAGCTCGAAGGCATTCTGGAGATTTACGAGAAGTTTGTAGGCGACGATCCGCGCGACGTGCCGATGAAGATTTTTCCCGGCATGCACTACACGATGGGCGGGCTGTGGGTGGATTTCGAGCAGATGACGAACATTCCGGGGATTTTTGCGGCGGGCGAGTGCGAGTACCAATACCACGGCGCGAATCGCCTGGGCGCCAATTCGCTGGTGAGCTGCATTTTTGGCGGGTTTCATGCCGGCCCGAATGCGCTGCAGTACGCAAAGAGCCTGCCGGCGGCCGAGGGTGACGGCGGTCAGGCGGCGGAGGTGGCGCGCCAGGCGGAGATCAACAAGAAACTGCTCAACAACGAGGGGACGGAGAATCCCTTCAAGCTGTGGCGCGAGCTGGGGCAGACGATGACCGAGCATGCGACCGTGATCCGCTACAACAAGGGGCTGAAGCAGGCCGACGAAAAGATTGTGGAACTGCAGGAGCGCACAAAGAAGATCAACCTGAGCGACCGCAGCCAGTGGGCGAATACGAGCTTCGCTTTTGCGCGGCAGTTGAAGAACATGCTGGAGCTGTCGCGGACGGTGACGCTGGGCGCGCTGCTGCGCGACGAATCCCGCGGCGCGCATTACAAGCCGGATTTTCCCGATCGCAACGACGCGAAGTTCCTGAAGACCACGAAGGCGAGTTTTACGGGCCTGGCCGAGGGTCCGCGGTTTGAGTACGAAGAGGTCGATACGCAATACATTCCGCCGCGAGCGCGCCGGTACGACGCCGCAAAGTAAGCGCTCCGCGCGCCAGCGTTTTGGTTGAGAGCCTCGGGTAGTTGGTAGAGGTACGAGAAAGGGAACATGGTAAACAAGACCGTGCAACTCGAGATCAGGCGCCAGGCCAGCCCCGATGCGCCTGCGGTGTGGGAGAAGTTTGAACTGGAGTGGCGGCCGGGGATGAACGTGATTTCGGCGATGATGGAGATCGCCGCCAACCCGGTAACTGCCGACGGCCGTCCCACGACTCCGATCACCTACGATTCGAATTGCCTGGAGGAGATCTGCGGGTCTTGCGCGATGAGGATCAACGGCAAAGCGCGGATGGCGTGCTCGGCGCTGGTCGAGAACCTGGAGCAGCCGATCCGTGTGGAGCCGCTCTCGAAGTTTCCGCTGGTGCGCGATTTGCAAGTCGACCGGTCAGTCTTGTTTGAGAACCTGATGGCCGTGAAGGCCTGGGTTCCGGTGGATGGAACGTACGATCTGGGCTCGGGGCCGCGCGTGTTTCCGCAGCAGCAGGAGGCCAATTACCCGCTCTCGAATTGCATCAGTTGCTGCTGCTGCATGGAAGTCTGTCCGCAGTTCAACGATGACACGGGCTTTGTGGGCGCGGCCACCATCGCGCAGGTAAAGCTGTTCAACAATCATCCGACCGGGAAAGTGTTCAAGGAAGACCGGCTGCGAGCGCTGGCCGGCGACGGCGGCGTGCAGGAGTGCGGGTTTGCGCAGAATTGCGTGGAGGCCTGCCCCAAGCAGATTCCTTTGACGAACGCGATTTCCGACATAAGCCGAGATGTGGTGATTCAAAAGGCCAAGGACTGGCTGCGGGGATAGCGGTCTGCATGAGGGATCCGGAACAACTCACGCCGCAGGCCGCAACCACTCCGCGACAGCCTGTGGATTCTTAGCGATAACCATCAGGTAAGCCCGCGCGGGCGCATCGGGATTCTTGCGCCGCTGTTCCCAATCGCGCAACGTGCCGACGGGAATGCGATAGGTGGCGGCGAAGGCGTCCTGCGTAAGCCCCAAACGCTCGCGGAGCTTCTTTACATTGACCTGATGGGTCAGCCCCGGAGTTTCATACACCGGGACCGGAACGGTATCTGGATCCTTAAGCGCAGCCGCGTGGATCTGCTCATCCGTGATGGCTTCCACAGCCGCCCAGTCGGTATCAGTCTCCGGGTAAGGATCGCCGGGCTCATGGTCGACCGAAATAATACCAGTTTGTTTCATCTCCACTCGCCTTTCTCACCGAAATGATTCGTGTTGAATCGATCTCTCGAATCGTGCTCACAACCACAAGAATTTGCGTCTTGCCCTTGCCGAGCGTCACCAGGCGAACCTCGCCATAGTCAAACCGGTCATCTGTCCAGAAATCAGAGTTTGGGTCATTAAGCGCGGGAATTCCTTCCTCCAACCCCAACCCATGCTTGCGACGGTTCAGGGCATCCTTCTCCGGATCCCACGTATACCGCATGAGGTAAGGGTACGGCTAAGCCGTAGCAGAGTCAAGGGGCCAGCCTTGGCGGCATGGCCCTCTTCCGTGACTCACAGCGTCTTGTCCTCGATGCTGGCCTGCGCGGTGTCGGCGGCTGCGCGGCTCCAGCCTATGCGCAGATCCTTCACATTGTGCAGCGCGAAGGCGCCGTCGGCGTTGCGGGGCGCGGTGATGGCGAAGAAGTCGGCGCGCTCCACGTCGGTGAGGTAAAACGCGGGACGGGCGTCGGGCGTGGTGTTGGCGATTTCAACGTGGCTCATCTCCAGGTTGCGCACGTGGCGCAGGAAGAAGCCGGAGGACGGCATGGGACCGAACATGCCGGGGTCGGGATACTTGGTTTCAAACTCCGGCGGCTGCACCCGGGCGTCGTCCGCAGTGGCGCCGCCGGCAGTTTCAATATAGATGTTGGACAGCTTGACATCTTCGATGGAGTAGCCGGGGATGCCGCTGAGAATCGAGCTGATGCGTTGCGGCGCGTTGTAGCATTCGAGATTGCTGATGAGAATGCGCTTCATGGTTCCCACCTTGGTGGTGTCTTTGGGGCCGCGCAGGCGCGAGCCGAGGCGCATGAAGATGGGCCCTGAATACAGGTCGCGCATGGTGGTGTTGGTGATGGTCACGTCTTCGAGCAGAGCGCCGTCTTCCGACTCGAGCGCGTAGCCCAGGCAGCCCTCGAAAACGCAGTTGGAGATGGTGATGTTGATGAAGCCGCCGTTCGATTCGGTGCCGCACTTGATGCGGCCGGTGCGGCCAACCCCGCGCGCGTCCGGCGCGAATTTTTTGAAAGTGCCGTCGAGCACCGAGCCCAGTTCGTAATAGCCGGTGACCCAGCAGTTGGTGATGGTGACGTTTCTTGTGGCGCGCGAGTAGCCCAGGGCGTAACTCGACTTGGGACAGATGCCGTCGTCCCACGGCGAGTTGACGGTGCAGTTTGAAACGCGGACGTTCTGGCAGCAATCGATGTCCATGCCGTCGCGATCGGTGTCGATCTTGAGATTGTCGATAGTGAGGTTGTCGACGCCGGTGAGCAGCAGGCCAAAATGGCCGCCCTTGAGGATTGAAAAGTCGCGCAGCAGCACGTTGCGGCAGTTTTTGAGCGCGATGGCTTTGTTGCCGACGCCGGGCTGTTCGGCTTTATAGATCGGGTAATTGCCGCGGGCCATGCGGCCGGCGCCGAAGCTGAGCCCCTTGCCGTAGATGAGTCCCGTGCCGGTGATGCTGAAGTCGTGGATGTCTTCGCCCCACAGCAGCGAGTTATGCCAGTGGTTATGGCCGTAATCCTGGTAGGGATCCCATTCGGTATTGGGCTCAGCCGCATCGTAGACGCCGCTGTTATAGCCGGTGGCCTGGCCGGGGAGGGGCGAGTCGGCCGCCAGGATGGCGGAGCCCTGCTCGAGGTGCAGGTGCACGTAGCTCTTCAGGTGGATGGAAAAGCAGAGATAGGTTCCGGCGGGAAACACAACCACGCCGCCGCCTGCAGCCGCGGCCGCTTCAATGGCGCGATTTACGGCCGGCGTATCGACTGTCTTGCCGTCCCCGGTTGCGCCGTATTTGCGCACGTCGAAGATCCCCGTCGCCGTTCCTTGTGCCGGGTTGTCTTGAGCGGCGGCTGAAAGTGAAACTGCGGGAATTGCGGCTCCCGCCATGCCCAGGCTGCCCGCGCGCAGAAAATCGCGGCGGAGCGAATTGAAGTTCTGCATATTCACATCCCCTTCCGGATTGAGAGGTCAGACCAGTTTTCAGTCGAGATGAAAAACTTCTTCAAGCGGAAACATATTATCATCCGCGGCGCCGGCTTCGAGTTTTTCGAAGAAGGGCGCCATTTCCGATTGCCAGCGCGCGTTGATTGGATGGTCTTTCATGCCGGCGCAGCATTTTTCAAAATCCTCGGCCTCGAGATAGCCGACCAGCAGTCCGTCGGGGCGCAGGAAGAGAGAATAATTGCGCCAGCCGGTCTGGCGCAGAGCGTCGAGCATCTCCGGCCAGACATGCTCGTGGCGGCCTTTGTATTCTTCGAGTTTTTCCGGGCGGACCTTCAATAAGAAACAGACGCGCATGGAGTGGCCTTTCGGATTGACGACGCAATGCTAGCATTTGGCGGGGTTGTTGGAGAAGCTGACCCCACGCTGAAGCGCGGGGCGAATGAACATTGCGCCTACGGCGCGAACCGCCCTCGCGATGCAGCCCGTACCCTTCACGCTGAAGCAACCCCCGCGCTGGATTCGTGCCGCTTTCAAAGCTGCGGCAAATTTGAATGCGGTCCGCGGTCTCAATGGGCGACGAGTTCAGTGAAAGGGCGCACGTAGGCCATTAGATAGACGAGCACGCCTACCAGGGACGCGAGCGCGAGGCTGTGAAAGAAGACAAAGCGCAGGATGGCGCCCTCCTGGCCGTAGGTTTGGGTAGCTGTGCTGGCCACCACGATGCTGGGCGCGGCGATCATTTTGCCCATGACGCCTCCGGACGCGTTGGCTGAGGCCATCAGCACGGGCGAAACGCCGATCTGGTGCGCGGTCATGGTTTGCAGGCTTCCGAAGAGGACGTTGGAGGAGGTGTCGGATCCGGTGCTGGCGGTGCCCAGCCATCCGATCAGGGTGCCGAAGAAGGGATAGAGCGCGCCGGTGCGGGCAAAAGCCAGGCCCAGGGTTGCATCCAGGCCGCAATAGCGGGTGATGTAGCCCAGAGCCATCATGGCCGCGATGGTGATCACGGTGAAGCGGATGTTGAAGGCTGTTTTTGCAAACGCGACGGCCAGCGCTTTCAGCCCCTGGCCCATCAGCAGCCCCGCCAGAACCGCGGCGACCAAAATGGCGGTTCCGGTGGCAGTCGCCCAGTTCAGGGTGAATATTGCGGCCTCGGCGGTTGGTTTTGCCACCACCGGCGGAACGCGCAGGACGAAGTTGTGCAAGCCGGCGACGGGAAATTTCACGGTGGTGATGGAGTCCATCCACTGGGAGAACTGAGGGATTCCCCATGCGAACACGACCAGGCTCAAGACCAGCCAGGGCTGCCACGCCTTGAAGATTTTTCCGGCGCTGTGATCGAAGCGCTGCCGCTTGTGCCCGGTAATGTCCTCGCCTTTGGCGTTGAGCACGCGTTTGGGCTTCCAGAAGCGCAGGAACACAATGAGCACAACGATGGTGGAGGTGGAGGCGACGATGTCGGCTAGGGTTGGTCCGCTGAAGGTGGCCATGAGGAACTGGGCCAGCGCAAAGGTGCCGCCGGTAACCAGGATGGCAGGCCAGATTTCGATCATGGAGCGAAATCCCGCGTAGGCCCAGATGAGCCAGAACGGCACCAGCAGGCAGAAGGGAACCAGGATGACGGCGATGGTCTTCGACAGCAGCTGCAAATCCAGTCCGGTGACGCCGTGCAGGGCCACGGTGGGAATGCCCAGGCCTCCGAATGCGACGGGGGCGGTATTGGCCAGCAGGGTGAGCCCCGCGGCCTGGAGCGGCCTGAAGCCCAGGCTGATGAGAATGGCGCCGCATACGGCCACCGGGGTGCCGAAGCCCGATGTGCCCTCAAAAAACGCCCCAAGCGCGAAGGCGATCAGGAGCAGTTGCAGGCGGCTATCGTCGGTGATGTTGGTGAGGCTTTCCTGGAGGGTGACGAAATGTCCCGTCTTCACGGTGAGGTCGTAGAGGAAGATAACGGGCAGAATAATCCAGCAGACGGGGAAGACACCGTATCCCGCGCCGTTTGCAGCGGCGGTGAGCGCCAGCCGGACCGGCATGTGAAAGACAGCCATGGCAACCGCCAGCGCGGTGAGCAGGCCGGCGAGGGCTGCCACATGAGCCTTGAGGCGCAGAACCGCCATGGCGCCGAGCAGCACCACGATGGGCAGGGCGGCAATCATGGTGGAGAGCCACCAATGGCCCATGGGATCGTAGCCTTGCGCCCACTTGCCGCCAGCCGGATTGGTCCGGAACAGATAGACCAATGCGAGGATGAGGGCAACGATGGCTGCGGCAAGCCATGCCAGCGAAGACGCGGATGCCGGCTTGTGTCCCCGCGCGGGAGCTGGGCGATGCTGGGGAGGCGGATGCGATTCCATGGGACCTCTTGAAGGCAGTTCAAGCCGACTGGATACCTATATCAGAAAGGCAGCGGCAGATGTCGAGTCCAGTGTACCTTCTGATTGCACTGGCCTCGCCGGGCGGCGCGCTTGAGGGTTACTATGGACAGTGCCCAGGGTGAGGGAAGGGAAGCGAGCCAGAGGATGGAAAGCGGAAACGATCGCGGGGTCGGGTTGAACAAGCTGTGGCCGGATGCACGCGCGACACTGGATGGCGTGGTGCGGGACGGGATGCTGTTGGCCATTGGCGGATTTGGTCTTTGCGGGATTCCCGAGGCTCTGATTGTTGCCCTGCGCGATACCGGCGCGCGCAACCTGACGGTGGCCAGCAACAATGCCGGCGTGGATGGCTGGGGTTTGGGGCTGCTGCTCGAATCGCGGCAAATCAGGAAGATGATCTCAAGTTACGTGGGCGAGAATATCGAGTTTGAGCGCCAGTTTCTGGCCGGTGAACTGGAAGTGGAGTTTTGCCCGCAGGGAACGCTGGCGGAGCGGATGCGGGCGGGAGGCGCGGGAATTCCGGGCTTCTATACGCGCACCGGCATCGGCACGGTGGTTGCGGAGGGCAAGGAGCACAAGGAGTTCGACGGCGTCACGTACATTCTGGAGCGCGGCATTCAGGCCGATGTGGCGCTGGTGAAAGCGTGGAAGGCCGATCGGCATGGAAATCTCATTTATCGCCGCACCGCGCGCAACTTCAATCCGCTGGCGGCTTCGTGCGGCAAGCTCACCATTGCGGAGGCGGAGATTCTGGTTGAACCGGGCGAGCTGGATCCGGACGAGATCCACACGCCGGGGATTTATGTGCATCGCCTGGTGCACAATCCCGATCCTGAAAAGCGGATTGAGAAGAGAACCACACGCGAGGGGTAAGCGGCATGGGATGGACACGTCAGCAGATGGCCGCGCGGGCGGCGAGGGAACTGAGAGACGGCTTCTACGTGAACCTCGGCATCGGCATTCCCACGCTGGTGGCGAACTACATTCCGGCGGGAATGACGGTGACGTTGCAATCGGAAAATGGATTGCTGGGGATGGGACCGTTCCCGCGCGAAAAGGAAGTTGACGCGGACCTGATCAACGCGGGCAAGGAGACGGTGACTTTCCTCCCCGGCGCATCGACGTTTTCGAGCGCCGAATCGTTTGCCATGATTCGCGGCGGCCACATCGACCTGGCGATTCTGGGCGCGATGCAGGTGTCAGAGCGCGGCGACCTGGCCAACTGGATGATTCCGGGCAAGCGCGTGAAGGGGATGGGCGGCGCCATGGACCTGGTTTCGGGTGTGCGGCGGGTCATCGTGCTGATGGAGCATTCGACGCCGGGCGGCGGAGCCAAGCTGCTGCGCAATTGCTCGCTGCCATTGACCGGGACGGGCGTCGTCAATCGCGCGATCACCGATCTTTGCGTACTCGATATCACGCCTTCGGGCTTTGAAGCGATTGAATTGGCGGAGGGCGTTACGCGGCGCCAGGTGGAGGAGCGAACCGAAGCTCCGGTCCGCTTCGGCGATGGCG
>Ga0224555_1001630_pt1 | contig 30054 bp, 28 predicted proteins | sample 714S23034metaG_FD_180687 | JGI IMG/M metagenome (GOLD analysis project Ga0224555, IMG submission 180687) | Peat soil microbial communities from Stordalen Mire, Sweden - 717 S2 30-34 | ecosystem: Environmental > Terrestrial > Soil > Wetlands > Peat | place: Sweden: Norrbotten County, Stordalen...
TGGCCATCAACGCCATGCAAAAAGAGGGATCAAAAGGCTCCTTGCGCGGCAAGTTCAAACGCGCCGGCTGGGATGATGGCTTCCTCTACCGGCTACTGGAGCTATTTTGAAATGCGATTGCCCTGGTCGCTGGGGTGGCTTGTTCCCTTGGTCCCTGCTTCTTATGCGACAATCCTCATCAGACTGTCTCTTTCATGCGACTGCTTCACTTTTTACCGGGTCTGCTTGTGATGGGTTGCGCTCTGGCCTCGGTTCCGGCCGAATCTCAACCAGAGCCCGCGCCGCCCTCCGTTCCGCTGGTTCTCGCGGGCGGCACTCTCGTCGACGTCACCTCCTGGGGCAACTCCGCGCGCGACATCACAGGCGCCATTGTCGTCATCCGCGACGGCCGAATTACTGACGTCGGCTTGCCTGACCAGGTTTCCATTCCCAAAGACGCCCGCATCATCGACTGCGCCGGCAAATTCCTCATCCCCGGGCTCATCGACGGCTATGCCGGCATGAACTCCCAGGCCCAGGCAAACGCAAACCTCTACATGGGCGTGACCACCGTCGTTGCCCGCGCTGACTCGGAGCACGGCTTTATCGATACCGGCGCCCAGCCAACACCGCACATCTATCCCATCGACACGATTGGAGTCACCGACAACTGGAGCCTGCTGGCCCGCCGTCCCGAGTGGGTTTCCAAACTGCGCGAGGGCGAACATCCCGTCGAGCTCGGCCCCCAGGATACAGCTCACCAGATGGTCGACACCGCTCGCAGTGGCACGCGAGTGCTCGTACTCACTGCCCACCTCACCGCCGCCAACTCGCAGTGGATCATCGCGCGCGCCCACGAGATAGATCTCGTCACCTACGGCGAGTTCGTCTCCACGCCCTACCGCGTCGGCGATGAGGCCGGCGTTGACGCGCTCGTTCAGATGGACCACTACGATCTTGGCGTCATTCCCGACGAGCTCCAGCGCCCTCTTGTTGACGACCCCGACGGCCCTTCTGCCGACACCGCGTACGACTACTCAGAGCGCATCCCGCCAACCGACGCCCGTCTGCGCGATTACGCGCACTTCCTTGCCACGCACCATGCCGCGCTCATGCCCGCCTTCAGCCTCTATTATGTTGAGCTCCCAGGCCATCGCGATCTCTGGCAGGAGCCTGCCGCGGCGCTTCTCGATCCCGGCCGTATGTTCCATCCCACAGACCCCTCCACCGGCGAAATGATCTCTCCGCTCCCCTCCTGGACGCGCCATCTTCCCAACCCCGCCCTGCGTTGGATGGAGGCAGATTTGCAAAAGAAGGCCGGGCAGTCCGCTCTTCGACTCTGGCACATCAACCAGACCATCTTCTCCGCCTTCCCTCACTACCTGGCCGGCTCTGGCGCTGACGCCATGGGCACCATGCCCGGCATCTCGCTTCACACTGAGCTTGAGCTGCTCGTCCGTCTCGGCCTTTCGCCGCGCGAGGCTCTGGCTGCGGCCACCAACAACTACTCCTTGCAGTTTGGCTGGAATGAGCTGGGCCTCATCGCGCCCGGCCGCCGCGCCGACATCCTCGTCGTCGACGCAGACCCCACCATCAACATCTGGAACGCTCGCCGGATCTCTGCCGTCATTCTTGACGGCGAACCGCTCGACCGCAACGCGCTTCTCCACCTCGGAAAGTAGCAGGTGCGACTCGTGTGCAGGGTGCGCGCTTGGCTCTTCCAGGGCAGGCTTTCGCTTCCTCACGAATCCTCCTGGATGTGCTAGCTCGGCCATCACGCCACCCTCATCATGTAACCTTAATTCCAGCACCCACCCCCGTCCTCATGCCTCACTTCTCGTTCTTATCCCGTGCCGACGGCCAACGCCGCAATCGTTTGCTCCTTCTCATCGCAGTCTATAAATTCCTCTATGCGCTGTTGTTCATCGCCATCGGCATCGGTGCCCACCGACTCCTCCACAAAGACATCGCGGATCAGATTGACCTCTTCGCCCGGCACCTCCGTTTTAATCCCGAGTCGCGCCTGGTTAATTTCCTCCTCGAAAAAGCCTCCCTCATCAACGACCCGGTTCTGCGCCGCATCGGCTTCTTTGCTTACTGCTACGCGGCAGTCACACTCGTTGAAGGCATCGGGCTCTACCTTGAAAAGGCCTGGGGCGAGTTTCTAACGCTCGCCATCACCGCTTCGTTCCTGCCCTGGGAACTCTTCGAGATCTTTCGCCACACCACCTGGATTCGCGTCGGCCTGTTCGCCATCAACATTCTCGTCTTCCTCTATCTATTGCATCTGGTTTCAGACCGCGCCCGGCGCCGGGCCAAGTCCCACAAGAAATCCTCCTCCTGAGCCGCTCCAATTTCCTCCACCAGATCTCTGCTTCTGTTCGACATCTCGGGTATCTTCGCTTTTTGTTCTCCTATCACAGCTACGGACAGCTGTCCAGACGGGGAATCACAGCAGTAAACCCCATATCTTGTGGTGCCTCTGAATTGTTGTTCTATTAGTCGACGTTTCTGCAGAGAGCCTGATTTTCCAGCACTTTCCACCGATTTTTTGCTTGGCGGAGAGGAACTTCAGGGGTACTATCGACCGAAGTGGAACATTCTGGAGTTGAGTGGCCACATTTGGACCGCCCAATCGCTTTGATCGATCTCCTTGAGTTTACTCCTTTTCCTCCCCCAGGAACTGGATTCAAGGAGCCATCAGGCGGGGAGTACCAGTTTGGCTAACCGGGGATGGATCTACGGGGAGTTCGGTACGCGGTACGGCAGATGCCAGGTTCCGCGGAAGGCAAGTGAGGCAGGCAGATGTTTCGCGGCAACCATCCGGCAAAGGTCGATGAGAAGGGACGGCTCAAGCTCCCGGCTGCTTTCAAGCAGCTCCTGGACGCTCAGAACGTCGCTCAGTTCTACATCACCAGCGCCAGCGGGAAGAGCGCGGAGATTTGGCCGCTGCCGGAGTGGGAGAAGCGCGAGGCTCGGTTGATGGAATTCGGCACTTTGAACGGCGCAGTGAACAAATACATCAACCAGACCAGCTACTACGGCCAGCAGGCTGAAATGGATAACCAGGGGCGGGTGCTCCTGCCGCAGATTCTGCGCGGCAAAGCGGTTCTGGATGCCGAGGTGGTTGTCCTTGGCAAGGGGAATTACCTCGAAGTCGTGAACCAGACAAACTTCGAGCAGCAATTGGCGGCAAGCCCGATGACCGACGAGGATTTCGAGAAGTTGGCCAGCATTATGAAGCCGCAAACGAATGGTTGACGCCCTCAGGGGGCGCGCATGACGCAGCAAAAAGCACGCCATGTGCCGGTTCTTTTTCAGGAAGTGATCGAGTTTATCCGCGTGCGGCCCGGCGGCACTTACGTCGACTGCACGCTGGGCCTGGCGGGACATGCGGAAGCCATCGTCAGGCAATTGGGATCGGCGGGACATTTGATCGGATTTGACCGCGATCCCGAGGCGCTTGAGTTGGCCAGAACGCGGCTCACGAGGGTTTGCGAAGAGCTAGGCAGCCAGGCGCCGCAAGTGACTTTGATCGGCGAAGCCTTCAGCACGATCGCCGAGCACGTGAAGGCGGCCTCGGTGGATGGATTGCTGGCCGACTTCGGCGCAAGCAGCCTGCATTTCGATGAGGCGCGCAGAGGGTTTAGTTTTCAGGCGGACGGGCCGCTGGATATGCGAATGGATACGCGTTCCGGCCCTACCGCCGAACAAGTGGTGAATGAGACGAGCGAGCGCGAGCTGGCAAATCTCATTTACGAATACGGTGAGGAAAGGAGGTCGCGGACAGTCGCCAGAGCCATTGTGCGGGGGCGGCCGGTTACGTCAACGGCGCAGTTAGCCAGAATCGTAGCCTCAGCCGTCCCGCCAATGAAACATATTCACCCGGCTACCAAAACGTTTCAGGCGTTGCGCATCTTCGTTAATCAGGAATTGCAGGAAATCCGGGCTTTGCTTGAGGCCGCACCTGGTTTGCTTAAGCCCTCCGCACGGCTCGTCGTTATTAGCTTTCATTCATTGGAAGATCGCATCGCAAAAGACAGTTTCCGGGAAGGCGCGCAGAAGGGAATCTGGAGTGTTTTGACCAGAAAGCCCGTCACTGCGAAGGAAGAAGAGATCAACCGCAACCCGCGCTCGCGCAGCGCCAAGCTGAGAGCAGCGGAACGGCAATAGGCCGGCAGAGCGAGGAGAACGAAGATGGCGGCATGTGCAACAACCTATTTCGAGACTGGCCGCGCCTGGAGCGCCCGGATCAACGAGCATAACGCGGAGATGATGGCGCAGCAGGCTCAGCGCCGCCGCCGCGTGCGCACGCCGGAATTCTATTTCGTGAAGCACTTCGACAACACTCGCCTTGTCAAGGCCTCCGATCCCGTTCGCGTGCGCGAGATGCGCGTCTTTTCCGCCGCCGTGGCCGTTCTCTTCTCTCTCGTCATGGTTTACGGCCTGCAGCACTTCTACGCCATCGAAAGCAGCTACAGCGTGGAGAGTGAAAAGCAAACGCTCGACCAGTTGCGGGAACAGAATCGCCAATTGCATCTCAACGAAGCCGAACTCACTCAGCCCGGCCGCATCGATCAAATGGCGCGGCAACTCGGCCTGGCCGAGCCGCAACCAGGCCAGGTGGTTTACTCCGATGCCCGGCCTGCCTCCGGCGCACCCACGCTTGCTCAAGTCACTTCTACGGCGTCCCCGGCGCAGTAAGTAAGGCAATCGGACCCACTCGACATGACGGCAGCCGTCCCATCCATTCGCAGCCGTACCCAAACACCCAGAGGCGTGCCGCTCAAGCGAGCACGCTTCCTCTTGATCTGCCTCTTCTTCGCCGTATGGGTCTGCGCCATCGCTGGCCGGCTCTTCTGGCTGCAAATCGTGCGCCACCAGGACTTCGTGGAGCGCGCGGCCAAGCAGCAGCAGCGCACTTTTGAAGTGGCTGCCCGCCGCGGCGTGCTGTATGACCGCAACCTGCGCGAGCTGGCCATGACCATCCTGGTGCCGTCGATCTATGCTGACCCAACGCAGATTGCCGACAAGCAAGCCACCGCGCGCACGCTGGCTTCTTTAGTCCACACTGACCCCGAAGACGCCCTCACCACCGAGGCGCAGATCGTTGCGCGGCTCAATGATGGCCATAACTTTGCCTGGATCGCGCGGCGCGTGACTCCGCAAGTAGCAGCCAGCGTCAAAGCGCTCAACATGAAGGGCATTTTCTTTCAGCAGGAATTTGCGCGCTTCTACCCCGACGATCAGCTCGCCGCGCAAGTTCTGGGTTACGTTGGGACCGATGACGACGGCCTCGGCGGCCTTGAAGAAAAGTTCGACAGCGATCTGCACGGACGTCCGGGCCTCATGTACACGGCCATGGACGCGCGCCGCAAAGTCCTTGGCTCAAGCGAGCACGATCCCGAGCCCGGTCGAAACTTTGTTCTTACCATCGACGAAAACATTCAGTTCATGGCCGAACGCGCGCTCGATCACGCTATGGCCAAGACGCAGGCGCTGAATGGCACCGTCGTCGTGCAGGATGCGCACACCGGGCAGATTCTGGCCCTTGCCATCCGCCCCACCTTCAATCCCAATCAGTTTCGCCACACCACGCTCGACCAGTTGCGCGACCACGCCGTCAGCGATGTATACGAGCCGGGTTCCACCTTCAAGCTGGTCACATACTCCGCCGCGATGGATCAGCAAGTGGCCACGCCCGACGACCCGATTGACTGCCAGGGCGGTAAGATCACCATTGCAGGCCGCACGATTCACGACAATCAAGGCGAACATTTCGGTGTAATTCCAGTACACAAAGCGCTCGAGGAATCGAGCGACGTTGCCGCAATCAAGCTTGCTCTTAAGATCGGCCCTGACCGCTTCTATCAATACATCCGGAGCTTCGGCTTCGGCACGCGATCGAACGTTGAGCTGCCCGGTGAGACGCGCGGCCTGTTGCGTCCCCCAGCAAGGTGGGGCAGTTCCTCCATCGGCTCCATCGCCATCGGCCAGGAGATTGCGGTCACACCGCTGCAACTGGTCACCATGGTTTCCACCATCGCCAACGGCGGCACCTATCTGCCTCCGCACATTCTCATGCAAAGCCAGCCTGCTCTCGGCGGATCGTCCGCCGAAAAGGTTGACGCCGCTCAGACGGGCCCAGCGCAAGCCCCCCAGTTCGTAGCCAGCCCGGTCAGAACAGGTGAAGATCTGCCCGATCCTCTTCCGCCAGGTGCGCACCGCGTCATCAGCACGCTTGCCGCCGCCCAAATGCGCAAGATGATGGAAGGCGTCGTCCTCTTCGGGACTGGAAAATCGGCACAACTCGACGGCTACTCCTCCGCCGGCAAAACAGGCACCGCGCAAAAGATCGACCCGGTTACGCACACCTATTCGAAGACCATGCACATCGCTTCGTTCGCGGGCTTCGCTCCGGTAAACGATCCGGCCATCTCCGTTGCGATCGTCATCGATTCCCCCAAAGGCGCATACTACGGCGCCGACGTCTCCGCGCCTGTATTCGCCGAGGTGGCGCAGCAGGTGCTCGAATATCTGGGCGTGCAGCACGATATCGACGTGCGCCCGGTTGATGTGGCTTCAAAGAAAGACGCACCGATCAAGGAAGACGATGCCCCGGCGCAAGGCGAAAGTGTTGAGGCTCTCTACGAGGCCGCCAACGACTTGCCCAGCGATGACCCGTTGCGCGCTCCGCCTGCTTCGACTGCCAAAGCGACTGCACCTGCTCCCCCCGAATCGATGCAGGCCGCGAATTCACCCGCACCCGCGAAAACGGGTGCTCCACTGCAGCCCTCCCCCACCGCACCCGCCGAATCATCCCCACAGCCATCGAAACCAGCTTCGTCGCCGCCTACGAACACCGTCGTAATCGCCGACGCCGAGCGACTACGTGTGCCCTCGCTCATCGGACTGCCTATGCGCGAGATTATTGAGCAGGCAGGCAGCGCCGGCCTTGAAGTGGAGATCGCCGGCAACGGCATCGCTCGCGAGCAGGCCCCCGCGCCCGGCACCATGGTTCTTCCCGGCACCAAGATTGTTGTCCGTTGCGAACACTGAATACAACCGATCTGATAGTCTAATCGACCGGTTCTACGTTACCCTCACATTGTGACCGGCTCGACTTGGCACGCATCGGAAGACGGAGCAACCCTTGGCCAGATGGGCTCCGAAGAGGGAATTGTTGTTCGCGATGAAGAACATTCCCTCGGCGCCAGGATCACCCTCGAACGCGATGCACGCATTGCGCCCTTCGCCATCACCTGCGGAGTCTACGGCTGGATGATGCATACGCGCTTCTTCAGCTCCGATGCGGAAGCCGAAACGCAATACGACCTGATGAAGGATTCGCTTTCGGCGCTCCTTGAAGCCGCCGAACAAACCGCCGATGTCGACGGAGGCCGGCAAGTCATGTTTGACGGAATCGACGAATTCATTGGAACCTACCCGTGACCTTTGGATTCCGCCGTCTCAGCAAATCTGCTCTAATCCTGCACCACAATCTACAATCAACATCGGATGAAGTGGAACGATCTCATTTCCGAAGTCGCATCCATTGGCTCAGCCGGAAGCTCCGCCGCACCCATTAGCGGCGTTGAGTACGACTCGCGCCGTGTGCGTCCCGGCGCCGTTTTTGTGGCGATGAAGGGCGGCTCGACCGATGGCAATCGTTTTGTCGAAAAGGCCATTGCCTCCGGCGCGCTCGGCGTCATTACTGACTCTGCGCTGACCTTTGATCATCTGACCGTCTACCAAGCTGGGCTCCCGGTGCTTCACGTCGAACACGGACGCCGCGCGCTTGCCCAGGCTTCCGCCGCAATCTTCGGCCATCCCGAGCGCTCACTTGCCGCCACCGGAATCACGGGCACAAACGGAAAGACGACGACTGCATTCCTAATCGAATCCCTTCTCAACGCTGCTGCGCGTTCGAGCATTTTGATCGGCACCATTGAGTATCACGTCGCGGGCGAGACTCGCCCCTCGATTCACACCACGCCCGAGTCGCGCGATCTTTTCGAACTGATGGCCGAAGGCGTTGCGCGCGGCGCCGAAGAGCTCGTAACCGAGGTTTCAAGCCATGCGCTCGATCAGGGCCGCATGATTGGAATTCCATTTGACGTAGCCGTCTTTACCAACCTGACGCGCGACCATCTCGATTATCACCAGACAATGGACAAATACTTCGCCGCTAAGCGCATGCTCTTTGACGGGACAGTCTATCCCGCTCCGCGCGTCGCCGTGATCAATGCGCACGATCCGCACTCCGAGGCGCTGGCCACAGCAGCGCGCGCCGCAGGCGCAGAGATTCGCACATTTGGCATTGGCATGGGTGAATGGCGCGCAGCCAGCTCGGTGCTCACGCCTTCGGGCGCGACGATTCAACTCGAAACGCCGGCCGGATCGGCCTGCGTCAGTTCGCGACTTGCTGGCGAGGTAAACATCCTCAACCTGCTCGCGGCACTCACTGCTGCCCACGCGCGCGGAGTTTCCTTTTCCCAACTTGCCGCCGCCATTCCAACGCTCAAGCCTGTCCCCGGGCGCTTCCAACCCGTCGATGCAGGCCAGCCCTTCACGGTGATCGTGGACTACGCGCACACCGACGACGCGCTGCGCAATCTGACGGCGCTTGCACGCCAGATGACCGCCGCCACCGGCGCGCGCGTGATCACAATGTTCGGCTGCGGCGGCGATCGCGATCGCACCAAGCGCCCCAGGATGGGCCAGGCCGCGGGTGAAGGCAGCGATTTTGTCGTGGTCACAAGCGACAATCCGCGCTCCGAGGATCCGGCGTCGATCGTCGCCGAGATCGAGCCTGGGTTGCAGGCGGCCGGCGTCGCTTACACCATTGAAGTGGATCGCGCCTCGGCCATTCGTCTTGCGCTCGAGGCTGCCAAGCCCGGCGACGTTGTTCTCCTCGCCGGCAAGGGCCACGAGAAGGAACAGATTCTCGGCAGAAGCACGATCCCCTTCGACGACGCCGAGGTGGCGCTTTCCATCCTTGCCCAATTGGGCTATGGTGTAGGGCAATGAATCTCACGCTTGCAGAAGCGGCTATGGGCGCAGGAGCGGTACTCGAGGCGCCGACCAGCGTGCAGAATGCAGGCGCGTTGGTTGCCTCCGGCTATTCGATCGACTCGCGGACCATTGCACCTGGTGAGCTCTTCTTTGCTTTTCGCGGCGAGCGTCACGATGGGCACGATTTCGTTGCCGCGACTTTCGAACGCGGCGCTGTGGCTGCTGTCGTTTCGCATGCGCGTGCCGCTTCCCTGCCCGATGCCGCGCTCGCTCATCCGCTACTCATCGCTGAGGACCCGCTCGCAGCAATGCAAATGCTGGCCCACCATGTGCGCCAGCAATGGGGACGCCGAGTCGTGGCAATAACCGGGTCGGCGGGAAAAACCACCACGAAGGAAGCCGTTGCTGCGGCGCTCGGCGCAAAACTTCGCGTTTTCAAATCTCAGGGCAACCTGAACAACGACTTCGGCCTGCCCCTGCAGTTGCTGCGCCTGATGCCGGAACACGAGTTTGCCGTGGTCGAGATGGGTATGAACCACTCTGGCGAGATTGCCGCGCTGGCGCGCATCGCCGCGCCCGATTGGGGCGTAATCACCAACGTCGGCTCCGCGCACATTGAGAACTTTGCCGATGGCCAGGCGGGCATTGCGCGCGCTAAGTTCGAGCTGGTCGAGGCGCTTCCCGCAAATGGGGTCGTGTTTCTGAATTGCGACGACGGTTACGCCGCACAGTTTGGCCGCGATTTTCCAGGCCGCGTGGTCTACTTCGGAAGCGGCCCCTGCGCTGACCCGCAAATCCTTTCCTGCGCCGAAGACCTGGACGGCCTGCACGTCCGCTTTCGCGTTGGTGAGCACGAGGGGGGCTTTACGCTGCATTTGCTAGGCGCGCACAACGCGTCGAATGCCGTCGCAGGATTGGCAGTGGCGCTTGAAGCTGGCGTGGATCTGGACGCGGCCGCCGCTGCGATCGCTTCACTCACTGCGGGTGACAAGCGCGGCCAGATCATCGAGATTGCCGGAATCACGATTCTGAACGACAGCTACAACTCCAACCCCGAAGCGCTGCGCTCCATGATCCGCACCCTTGCCGCGCGCCCCACCGCTGGCCGCCGCATTCTCGTAGCTGGCGAGATGCTGGAGTTGGGCGAGCACGGAACTGCGCTGCACATCGCCTGCGGTCGCGCCGCCGCGGAGGCTGGCCTCGATCTCGTGGTCGCAGTGCAAGGCAATGCCGAGCACCTGGCCACCGCCGCATGTGCCGGCGGAGTGCCTGCGGTCTTTCTTCGCGACGCCGATGTCGCGGGCCAGTGGCTGGTAGAGAATCTCCGGCCCGGCGATGTTGTCCTCGTAAAAGGCTCTCGTGGCGTCCATCTGGAGCGCGCTATCGAAAATCTAAGCCGTCATGTCGCATCTCGAGAACCATCATGAACATTGCAAAACATCTTCTTCGAGCAACGCTGTTCACCTTCCTCGGTTGCGCCGTTTCCCTGGCGGCGCAGGACCATGTCGCATGGACCACCCCATTTCCGCCCTTCCGCATCGCCGGCAATCTCTATTACGTCGGCAGCCAGGACCTCGCCTCCTACCTCATCGCGACGCCGAACGGGCTCATCCTGATCAATTCCAGCCTCGAAGTCTCAATACCGCTGATCCAGAAGAGCGTCGAAGACCTCGGCTTTCGCTTCAAAGACATCAAGATTCTTCTCATAAGCCACTCCCATGGTGATCATTGCGCGGGCAGCGCGCAAATCATTCATCTCACCGGCGCCAAATACTATGTGATGGCTGGCGACGCTGGAGTCGTCGAGTCAGGCGGCATGACAGACTTTCAATACGGCGCCCAGAAGTCCCAGCGATATCCACCCGCGCATGTCGATCGCGTTCTCCATGACGGCGACACAGTCAGCCTGGGTGGGACGATCCTGGCTGCGCGCCTTACGCCCGGTCACACGCGGGGAACCACCACCTGGACCCTTGACGAACCGGAGGGCAGTCGATTCCTTCACGTCGTGATCGTCGGCAGCCCAAATGTGAACCCGGGCTACAAGCTGGTTGGCAACAAGGCCTATCCGCAAATCGCGCGGGACTACAAGCGCGGCTTTCGAGTGCTCGAGGAACTTCCGTGCGACATATTTCTCGGAGCGCATGGGTCCTACTTCGATCTCATCGGGAAATATGCGCGCTGGAAGAGCGGCGACAAAAACGCCTTCATCGACCCTGCCGGATACAAGGCCTATATCGCCGATCGCGAGCAAGCATTTGAGAAGGAACTTCAGCGGCAGTCGAAGGCTAAGCAGTAAGTTAATCGACCATCCACTTCGCCAGCACCGCCGTCGCCCGCGCCAATGTCATTCCACGCAGCAGAAAGACTTTGTTGCGCGACAACTCGCCGGAAACCAGTGCGACCGCACCTTTCGGCAAACCAAAAGTTTCGGCGAGAAAGGCAATCAAGGCCTCGTTCGCGCGGCCCTCGAGCGGCGGCGCTTGCACCGCGACTTTCAGTTGCGCCGTGGTTCCCTCGCCGTAGACGCCGGAAATGGCCGTCTTCTTCGCGCCCGGCTGTGCACGCGCAGCGAGCGTCACACCTTGCGCCGCCGCGCGCAGCATCAGTCGAACTCCGATTCCTGGCTTCGCTGCTCCGCCTGCGGCTTGCGTGCCCCAAACAGCGCCGTACCGATGCGAATGCGCGTCGCGCCTTCCTGGATCGCCAGCGCAAAGTCTCCACTCATCCCCATCGACAGCACATCCAGATGCAGGTTCGGGTGTGCCGCCGTCCACCGATCTCGCCAAACGCGCAAACTGCGAAAGCACGCCCGAGTCACATCCTCAGCCGCGCCCCACGGGGCAATCGTCATCAGGCCGCGCACTTCCAGGTCCATAAGATCGGGCAGCCGCTCCAACAGCTGTGCGGCTTCGTCCGACTCCGGCTCGACTCCGTTCTTCGCGGCTTCGGGACTGAGTTTCACCTCGATGAGCACGGGCAGGCGCTTCTCCAATTGTCCCGCCGCATCGTTTAATCGCTCCGCAAGCTTCAGCGAATCCAGCGAGTCCACACCGTCGAACAGCTCTGCCGCTCGCGCCGCCTTGTTCGACTGCAAATGTCCAATGAGATGGAAGCGCAGTCTCTCGCGCACCGCCCAGGTTCCGGTCTCCGCGGCGTGCAACACCTTCGCATTAAACTCTTGAACGCGATTCTCGCCAAACAGCGTGAGCCCCAGCGCGGCGGCTTCGGCGATCGACTCCGCGGGGAAGGTCTTCGAGACCGCCATCAGCTCGACTTCGGCGCGCGAGCGTCCGGCCGCCCGGCAAGCTGCACCGATCGCCTCTTCCAGCCGTTCGAGATTTTCCTTCAGTGCTGTCACCGCGTCCTCATCCGGAAATCCACACCAATTCACCAACTCCGGACCTTGGCCGCGGATTCAATCTCAAAATGTGGACCATTGTTCTTCTCATCTGCTCCAACATCTTCATGACCATCGCCTGGTACGGCCACCTGAAGTATGGTCAGCAACCGCTTTGGAAGGTCATTCTTGTGAGCTGGGGTATTGCCTTCTTCGAGTATTGCTTCCAGGTGCCCGCCAACCGCATCGGCTACGGCCGCTTCACTCCCGTCCAGCTCAAAGTGATTCAGGAGATCATTACGCTCACGGTCTTCGGCGTCTTCGCCACCTACTATTTCGGTTCCCACCTGCGCTGGAATCACGCAGTCGCGGGAGTCTTTCTGGTTGGCGCGGCCTTCTTCGCGTTTCACACTTGGTAGCAGGCGCCTATCGGCTCGCTCAGTGCCCGTGCTCCTCGAGATACTTCTCAACCTCCAGTGCCGCCATGCAGCCCGAGCCAGCCGCTGTAATCGCTTGACGGTAGCGCCGGTCCTGCACATCTCCGCACGCATAAACACCCGGCACAATCGCGCCATTGCGAGTTGTGAACACGTTGTTTGTCGTCTTGATGTATCCCTCCTCGTCGAGATCGATCTGCCCGGCAAACATTTTGGTATTCGGCTCGTGTCCAATGCCCAGAAACATCCCGCTCACTTTGAGTTCTTCGTACTCGCCGTTCTTCACGCCGCGCAGGCGCAAGCCCTTCACTTCTCCCTCTTCCACGCCCAGCACATCCTCCACAACCGTGTTCGTCCGCAGCTCGATTTTCGGATGCGCGATAGCTCGCTCGATCATGATCTTCGAGGCGCGGAAGGCGTCGCGCCGGTGCAGCAAAGTTACCTTCGAGGCAAAGCGACTGAGAAAGATCGCCTCTTCCATCGCCGAATCGCCGCCGCCTACGACGGCAATGTCCTTGTCGCGGAAGAAGAACCCGTCGCACGTTGCGCAACTCGACACGCCATGCCCGATGAGCGCCTGCTCGCTGGGCAGCCCCAGCCAGCGCGCGCTTGCGCCCGAGGCCACAATCAGCGCGCGCGTGTGAATCTCGCTCCCTGTCCCGCTCGTCGACGTGCGCAGCTTGATAGGATGCGCGCCCACCTCCACCGCTTCCACAAGCGCATGCTGGTACTCGGCGCCAAACCGCGCAGCCTGCTTCTTCATGTTGGCAATCAATTCCGGCCCCTGAATCCCCTCCGGCCAGCCGGGAAAGTTTTCGACCAGCGTCGTAATCGAGAGCTGGCCGCCGGGTTCGTGGCCCTCCAGAACCAGCGGTTTCAGCCCAGCGCGCGCGGTGTAGAGCGCTGCCGTCAATCCGGCGCAGCCGGAGCCAAGAATCACGGTGTCGCGTATCTCTGCCATGGGTTTACCCGAGTCGATTGTAGACGGAAGGACCTACACCCCGAACCTTTATGCGCCGGCCTTTCACTCCAGATAGGATGACATGGACGACGGCTTGGACTCGGGCGGGCGAATCTCGGCGGCACAGGAATCGACGCTCCAGATGAGAGATTTCTAATGGTCGCCACATGTACATGAGCGATTTCTAATCCTTCGCGCCGGCCTGCGTCCCTTCCAGAGAAAGGTTCGGCAGACCGCAACCGCGCACCGCTCAAAAACCTCTCATACTCCGAAGGTTGCTCTGAATGCTCTCATCTGCGACGCAGCCCGGCAACATTAGAAGCCCTTAACCATCGTCAATAGCCACTGGAATTGCACATGCCCCCATCCACTCCGCTTGGGGGATCTCGTGTCCATCGCTACTTCCGCGCCTGCGCACGCCGCTTCTGCTCGCGCCGCGTGGCCTTTCCGCCGGTCGATCCTCATCGGCGTCTCGCTGCTCCTCGTTCCCACATGCGCAATGGCCGGCGGACCGAAGTACGTCGCCGGAACCAGCTTCTTCAATCCCGCCGTCCTTGGGGTACCGATGTACTGGGCCGGCGGCCAAATTAACTACTACGTGGACCAAGGTCCGCTTTCGAGTTTCGTTTCAAATCAGCAGGCCACGGCGATGGTCGACGCCGCAGCCGGCCTGTGGAGCGGCGTTTCAACTGCCGGCGTCACCCTCACGGATATTGGCCCGCTCAATGAAGACGTCGACGGGTCGAATATCGTGGTGAACTCGTCCGGTGCGATCACCGCACCTGCCGATGTGACACCCGCTGCCACCAACTATCCGCTGGCCGTGATCTATGACGCCGACGGCTCGGTCATCAACGCCATCTTCGGCGCCACAACAAGCCAACCTGACGCATGCCAGAACAACGGTGTCTACGTCCGGATGGACAACCTGAACCCCGATGCCACGATCGCCCACGCAGTCATCGTCCTCAACGGCCTCTGTGCCACCAACTCCGGCATGTTGGAGATGATGAGCTTTGAGCTCGAGCGCGCCTTCGGCCGTGTTCTTGGCCTCGATGACTCGCAGGTCAATCCCGGCGCAACCTCGAACGGCGAGGCAGGCGGGACTCAGGGCTGGCCCATCATGGAACCGCTGAGCGGCGCTTGCGGCGCGAGCGGCGGCGCCTGCATCCCTGACCCCACAGTTCTGCGCTACGACGACATCGCCGCCCTCAACCGCATCTGCACCATCACCCCCGCCAATCTGGCAAACTTCTCCGGCAAGCAGCTCACCGCGCCCAACACCATCTCCATCCAGGGCGAGGTCACTTTCCGCTCCGGCTACGGGATGCAGGGCGTCAACGTGGTGGCGCGCCCACTTGACGCAAACGGCAATCCACTCTACCAGTACACGGTGACGGCCGTGACCGGCACGACCTTCAGCGGCAATCACGGCAACCCCGTCACCGGATTTTCCGATGCGAGCGGCAACCCGCTCACGATGTGGGGCTCGAACGATCCCTCACTGCAGGGCTCCTTTGACCTGAGCGGAATCCCGCTCCCGCCCGGCGCGACAGTCGCCAGCTGCCAGATCACCTTTGAGGCAATCGATCCACTTTACATCCTCGAGAATTCCGTCGGCCCCTACACGCAGGGCCAGGTCGCGCCCTCCGGTGCGTTGAACGAGATCACTCTCTCCAACCTGTCGCCTGGCGCCACGCAAACTCTCACCGTAGCTGCTGCGGCCTCTCCCGTCGCTGGTTTCAACGACGCCATCGGCTCTGAGTCCGAACCGCGCCCCATGCCCACAGGCGGAATGTGGTGCGGGCGCCTGAGCCAAATCGGCCAGACGGACTGGTTCACGTTTCCTGTCCGCGGAAATCGCATTTTCACCGTAGTGACTGAGGCTCTCGACGAGACCGGCGCGCCTTCAAACTCCAAGGCCATGCCCTCCATCGGCGTCTGGGACGCATTCGACGCCGCTGGCGCAGCACCCGTTGGCGCAGCGCCCGGCCTCAACGGATTGGCTGTCGGCGAATCCTGGCTGCGTGTCGCCACGAGCGCTGACGACATTGTCCGCATCGGTATCGCCGACCTGCGCGGCGACGGCCGCCCCGACTTCGCTTACGACGGCTGGCTGCTTTACGCCGACACGGTTTCGCCCGCGCACTTGCCCGCCTCCGGCGGACCCATCACGATCGAGGGCACCGGCTTTCGCCTCGCCGACACGGTTCTGATCGGGGGCCAGCCCGCGCTCGTCACCAGCATCTCGCCGAACCAGATCACCGCCATTGCGCCGCCCGCGGCCTCCGGCGTCACCGGCTCGGTCGACGTTGAAGTCGACGACTTGCCCACACTTTACGCGGCCGCAATCATTCCCGGCGGCATTAGCTATGACTCCGGCACCGGCGACGCGCTCACGCTCGTCACTGCGCCCTCCGGTACTGTGCAGATCGGCGTGCCTCTTCCCTTCACCGTCGCGGCTCTCAGCCCTACGCTCGCCTCAGCCGGCGGCGTCACCGTCATCTACACCGTCACCGCCGGCACGGTCACGCTCGGCTGCGGACTGCCCGTCTGCTCGGTGACGGCCACCGGCGACGGCCGCGCCACAATGAACGTGACCGCCGTCGACGGCACGTGGTCTATCATCACCGCCTCGCTCACCAATGGCTCCAGCGTCGAAGCGCAATTTGCCGGTGGAACTCCGCCGACTCTGGCCTCTCTCTCGCCGCGTCTCGCGCTTGCCGCCGGAGCCACCTTTACCTGGACCGTCCAGGCTCTTATCCTCTCGAACGGCGTTCCCCTCGCCGGCCAGTCGGTCGCCTGGCAAACACCATCCGGTGGCGGCATCAGTGCACAGGGCTCCGCTGCCGCACTCACCAACTCCGCAGGCATCGCCTCCAAAACCCTTACTGTCGGCCCGCTTGCCGAGGGCCAGGTCGTCAGCATCAACGCCTGCCTGAATGGAACCAGCCAGTGCGTTGCGTTTACCGCCTATGGCGCGCGTCCAGAATACGCGCTGCTCGAACCCATCTCCGGCATCAGCCAGACCCTCGCCGCCTCGGGCACGCCCAGCCAGATCGCGCTGCGCCTCCTCGACATGGACGGCAACCCCATGGCCGGCGGCACGGTCGCGCTCTATCAGGCGCTCTATGCCTGGTCGCCGCCATGCGCACCGCACACGGTCTGCGCCCAGGGAGCGCTTCTGGCCACGCAGGCCGCCGCGGCAACCTCAGCCATCGACGGCTCGGTCACGTTTCTTCCCGTCTCGCTGCCCGGAGTCGCCACGAATCTTCTCGGCCTTGCCGCGTCAGGAAACACCGCCACGGTCCCAATTGCTATTGAGCAGCACCAGTGAGAGCAGCTTACGGGTGTCAGACCGTTTCGTCCTTGCGAGTGCGTCCTGTATTTTTCATCCGGCCCGTCGCTTTCCTCACGGCTTGGCAAAGATTTCGCGCGTTGCATCGCCTGCTGCCGCCAGGTTTGCCAGCCACATCTCCGTGTATTCCCTGGAAAGCACAACGCCATCGGCTCCGGCAGCGAAGGCCGCACGCACCTCCGCCTTTACGCCTTCGGGCGTCGTTTGCTTCCAGCCGGTCTGAACCGGAACATTAATGTCCACACTCGGATAGATCTGGATGGAATGTCCGGTGTCCGCAATGGCGCGCTTTGTTTCGCGCGCAATGTAATCCACCGAAAGCCCAGTGGCTGCGAGTTCGCCGTAAGGCGCTTCGTCGTAGCCCATCATCTTCATATACAGCGGAGTGAATTCCTCAGGCGTCGCATCGGCAAAGATCGTCGCGCACTGTCGCTGGATGAAACCTGTCATTCGCCCACCACCCGCATTGTTATAGGTTGCGATCTTGATGAAGTCCGCATAGTTCTTGATCGTTGCGTAGTTGTCTACCGCGCTATAGAACGGACTGAAAGTTATGTTTTGAACCATGTGAAATCCAAACGGCTTTTGCGGAGCGAGAGTTTTTGCGGTCCCGTAGAGCGTCGACCGGATCTCGTGATAGCTGTCGTTCCACATCTTGTGCCAGGCCAGGACCTCCGGGTATTCGAGGAGAATCCTCCAGAAGGTGACGAAATATCCGTCAGCCGGGCGCTGGGCATTTCCTGCTGCCTGAAATAACCGGTCGAGTTTGATAAAGCCCTCCCTGGCTCTCTCGATAGAGATATCGCGGTCCCGCGCTTTATCGAGGCAATAGGGGCAGAAACAGCAGATTCCGGTCGTCGCCCAGCCGCCGCCGATCAGGTTGTCCAGCGGACCCATGCGCTCGCAGCCCCAGATAATACCTGCCACCAGATCGGGGTAGCCGGATAGATAAGATTCAATCCTGCCTGTGAGCAGTGCCCGGTAGTCCGGATGATTCCAGCACGCACCGTCCGGGCGTCTCCCATACACGTCGATCTCCGCCACCTCGGTCAATCCCGGAATCAGCCGCATCATGTTGGCATTCGTGTTGTTGTAGTCCCAGGCGAAAAAATCCATGCCCCGCGCCCTCATCTTCGGCGCCACTTCGCCGATCACATTGAAGCTGCTGGCCGCGTGAAAATCCTTGAGAGTGGTGCCCGCAAAATACTTCGGATCGTAATCGTAAAACGCGCCTCCGATTTCCGGGTGAGCCTTGGAATACGTTCCATGGTCCGGCAGTGGAATTTTGCCGCTCACATCGGTCGCTTCAGAATTAAACGTGAACGCGAACACTGTATTCACGTTGCCCTTTTCCTGCAGATTGTCGAGCAGCGCATCGATGCCTTCATCCTGCCAGGCATAAGCCTTCACCTGGGTCGCCACAAGATTTTTCCGGTTGACGGTTTTCACCCCGGACGGCAAAGCCTGCGCAGCCCTCGCCCGGGCGCGCGAAGGCAAATTGCTGGCAGCGGACAGTGCAGCCAGCAGTTTGAAAAAACGCCGCCTCGTAACCTCCAATCCCATGAAGTGCCCCCAATCGATGAAACACCGCTGACGCGCCAAAACCTGTCGCTAAGAGTGGCCAAAATCCTCGTACCAGACCCGGTAAGCCTAACCTGCAAGACCCAAATCGGAGAGAATCTCCGCAGCCTGCTCCAGCATACGCGGCAGGATGGCCCAGATCCCAGGAGGGCGGTAACGCGCACAAAAAAGATGGCCCTCCGCCGCCGCGCCCTACAATAGGAATGGAACTCACCCTAGAGGAAAAACATGCCCCTTTCTGGAGAAGCGATCCGCCTGATGAACTACATTGACGATGTGGCCGTGACTCTGCGCCGGGTGCTTGCATTAGTCCCCACGCTCTCAGCCGACGAGCGCGCTAAGGTCGCCGAGCATCTGATCCAAGCCCGGCCCAGCGTCGAGGAAGTGGCCGCGGCCCTTGGCGCCAAGTGAGTCTCTTGATGCGCTGAAGCTTGTGCTCACCGTTGCCATCATCGGGGCTGGGCCCCTCGGCCGCCGGCTCGCGTTGGGAGCGGCCCGCGCCGGTTATCGCGTTCTGCTTGAGGACGTGATGCCCGGCAACCTGCATCATGCGCGGGAATCGATCCGCCAGGAGCTCGGTCCCCAGGCTTTGCCCGCGGTCACATTCGTTTCCTCAATCGAAGACGCTGTGCGCGACGCCGACCTCGTGATCGACTGCGTCCCAGACGAACTCGAGTCCAAGCTTGAGATTCTGTGGCTGGTGGACCGCATGGCGCCGCCGCGAACGGTCATCGCCACCCCCACCATCCATCAATCCATCGGCGACCTTGCCAGCTGCACCAACCGGCGGGAGAAATGCATGGCCATCGCGGCCGCGCCGGACGAGTTGGCCGCTGGCACTGGAACCGATCTCGTGCTTCGCGCCGCGCCGTTCACTAGCGACGAAACCGTAGCTCTACTCGTCGATTTCTTTCGGCAGCTCAGGTTTCGCCCGGTGGTCGAACGCACCTCAGCCTGAGAGCCGCTTTCCGGACTCCAATTCCTCGCGACCAGACAGCGCTCACATTCTGCAGATCAGCAACTCGCGCTCGTAGATCATCTCCGGCGGCAGGTGGTCGTGCACGTCAATGAAGAGTTCTTCATGCCCAATTAGCTCCTTGCGCCAGGCGGCACGATTTACCTCCTGCATCTGGTCGAACTGCGCGCGTGAAACGTCCAGCCCAGCCCACTCCATGTCGTCGTAGTATGGCGTCCAGCCGATGGGCGTTTCCTTGCCCTGTGCGCGCCCGTGCACGCGGTCCACGATCCACTTCAGCACCCGCATGTTCTCGCTGAACCCCGGCCACAGGAATTGCCCGTCCTCGCCCTTGCGGAACCAGTTCACGTTGAAGATGCGAGGCGTGGAGCTGAGCGAGCGCTGCATCTTGATCCAGTGGCGGAAGTAGTCGCCCATGTGATAGCCGCAGAATGGCAGCATCGCCATAGGATCGCGTCTCACCAGGCCCACCGCGCCGCTCGCCGCCGCCGTTGTCTCCGAACCCATGGTCGCGCCAACATAGACGCCTGCGCTCCAATTGAAGGCTTGATAGACGAGCGGCATTGTCGTCGACCGCCGGCCGCCAAAGACGAATGCGCCAATGGGTACACCCGCTGGATCCTCCCATGCCGCATCGATCGAAGGGCACTGCGAAGCCGGCGCGGTGAACCGGCCGTTCGGATGCGCCGCCTTGGCCCCGGTCTGCTTTTGAATCTCCGGGGTCCAGCGTTCGCCGCGCCAGTCCGTGCACTCAGCCGGTGGCTCGTCGGTCATCCCTTCCCACCAGACGCCGCCGTCCGGCGTCAGCGCCACGTTGGTGAAAATCGTGTTCCGGCCGAGCATCTTCATCGCATTGTGATTGGTCTTCTCGCTGGTGCCCGGAGCCACGCCAAAGAACCCCGCCTCCGGATTAATGGCGCGCAACTGTCCATTCGCGTCGGGCTTGATCCACGCAATGTCGTCGCCGACCGTCGTTACCTTCCAATCGCCCAGCGCCTTCGGCGGCACCATCATCGCAAAGTTGGTCTTGCCGCACGCCGACGGAAACGCCGCCGCCACATACGTCTTTTCCCCCTGCGGCGACTCCACGCCCAGAATGAGCATGTGCTCGGCCATCCAGCCTTCGTCGCGCGCAATGTTCGAGGCGATGCGCAGCGCAAAGCATTTCTTGCCCAGCAGCGCATTGCCGCCATAGCCCGACCCGTAGCTCCAGATCTCGCGAGTCTCAGGAAAATGGACAATGTACTTCGCGTCGTTGCATGGCCAGGGCACATCCTTCTGCCCGGCGGCGAGCGGCACGCCCACCGAGTGCATGCACGGCACCACGCGCACTGCGCCCTTGTCGATCTCCTGGAGCACGGGCAGCCCGATCCGCGTCATGATGCGCATGTTCACCACCACGTAGGGCGAATCGGTTAACTCCACTCCGATGCGCGACATCGGCGAGCCCACCGGCCCCATGCTGAAGGCCAGCACATACATCGTCCGACCGCGCATGCAGCCGTTGAATAGCTCCTTGAGCTTCTTGCGCATCTCGAACGGCTCGATCCAATTGTTGGTCGGCCCGGCGTTGTCCTTCGAAAGGGAGCAGATGAACGTTCGGTCCTCCACGCGAGCCACATCGCGCGGGTCAGAGCGCGCGTAAAAGCAGCCCGGCCACTTCTTCTCATTCAGCCGGATGAAGGTCCCCGCCGCCACCAACTCATCGCACAGCCAGTCGTACTCCGCCTGGCTTCCATCCACCCAGTGAATGGCGGCTGGCTGCGTCAGCTCCGCCATCTTCTCCACCCAGCGGATCAGGTGCTTGTTCGTCGTCAGCGGCTTGGCAATGCTCGATTTCCCGAGTTTCATAGGTCTTCCTCTTCTTCAGCCGTCGGTGGCGCGATAAAAAGATCGATGGGATAAACGATACACATTCACTTTCAGTTGGGCCGTGTCCTTAGTGGCCTGACAGTTCTTGAAAAGCAGGAATTCTGCGGGGCTTTTGAATCATTTATACGGGATTCGGGACCATTACAGCAAGATGAAACACGCCCCTGCAGACGGGCGACTGCCGGCGTCACCGTGAGAATCGGTCTGAATCGAATCGCGATTTGGGAGATGCATGGCGGGGAAACTGGCGCACGGACACGAATGCCGCAACTCCCGAAGGTGCTGACGGCTCTTCCCGGGAGCACTGACGGCTCTAAGTTATTCAGGGATTGGCTCCTCAGGTAGGACTCGAACCTGATTGCGTTTCCTTGCCGGTCCGGGCATTGCATCGATGAGGAGGGTGGGGGTCGCCGCACAATCGAACCTGTGAAAGTGCGATGAAAACGGGGTAAATGTGCAAAATTGACCAGATTGTCCGCCAGGAAACCGATATTAAACCAATACTTGGCCTATTCTCCCCGACCGGTCGGGCTTTGTATCCCCATTCTGGAGACCTTTATGCCCCTAACGGTTGTCTTGGCCGTCGGCGTGGATTCGTCGCTTCTGGCGGGTCTGAGTTCAGTCTGGCAATCTGCTGGGTTCATCGTCACGTCCACAGGGTCGATCAGGGAAGCGATCGGCCACATCAGGGATGGTGATTTCGATCTCGTCCTCCTGGGTCATTCCATCCCAACCGATAGCCGGGAGAGATTGACGTTCCTGATTCGAGCGACCGGTTCACGGACGCCTGTGGTTTCGATTACGGACTCTTCAACTGGCTGCGACAGCTTTGCGGACGCAACAATCAGGAATGAGCCGTCCAACCTGCTGCAAAGTATTGGAGAACTAATGGCCGAACGAGCGAAATCGCCGCGCCAAGTCGAGCCATGCCGGGCATTGCAGCATGAGAGGCATCGGCGCGGCGCCTTCAAATCTGCGGGCGTGTTCGAAAAGGTCAAGCCGGCGGAAGCAACCGGCGGAAGCAAATTGACGGGTCGGAGGAAGATCGATGGGAGCCTTGCAACTGATTCGTCGCCAGGCCAGAACTGAATTTCAGGCCGATCGCAACGAGGGTAATCTCACCAAAAGAAGGGCTCGAGATAGTGAAATGCCCATCCTCAGCGAGTTCCCGATGCCACGCCCGTTTGGGGTCATGCGGGGCGATGCCTGCGGGCCTTGTGGTACAGAAGGATTCTTTCGGGATTTGTCAGCCCAAGCGCAGAGCGACTTCCAGTCGCTCGCGACAGATTTTCGCTGCCCGGGCTCGACCGTTCTCATCAGCGAGGCGGAGGAGCCTTCCAGCATCCTTTTCCTGTTAGAAGGGGAAGTAAATATCTCCATGAATTCCTCCGATGGCAGGCGATTTCTGCTTGGGGTTGCGGGCGCAGGAGATATTCTGGGGCTCACTTCTGCGATTTCCGGCGATTCCTCTGAGATTCGGGTGCAGGCGATGTATCCATGCAGAATCGCGTCGATGCGACGCCGGGATTTTCTCAAGCTTCTCTCGCGTCATCCGATCGCCAGTCAAAATGTGGCACGCGAGTTATGTGTGGAACTCACGCGAGCCCGCGATAGATTGCGAATCCTCGGCCTCACATCGTCTGCAATGGCGAGAGTTGCCCATCTATTGCTGGAGTGGTGCAAATTGGGCCAGCGAACACGGGATGGTGTCCAGATCCGATGCGCGTTGACTCACCGGGAAATCGGTGAGTGCATCGGAGCATCGCGTGAAACGGTCACCCGCGCCCTGGCTGACTTTAGAACCCGCGACCTGGTCAGGCTGCATGGCTCAACTATAGTCGTCACGAGTTGCAGCGCCCTTGCAAGCTACGCGGGCGTAGATTCCATACCGGATCCGCCCGAACCGGCTGCGTGATCCGTCTGCGGTCGGGCTTGGCACGATGGCTTCAGTTGCTAATGGGGCCCCACCGGGGCTGAGATTCATTACGTCCTCTGGCACTCGCTCAGCTTCGCCGGGCACTGCCGGGATCGCTACCGCCCCGTGGCCGCCTTCCGTCTCTTCGCGGCGCTTCTCGCCTGGCGCGAAAGCGCTGAATCGCTCGCCGAATTCTTCGGCTCCTTTTTCATCGCCTTCATGCGGGCTCGCCCTCTTCGCGTTGAACCCTCTTTGTGAACGCGGGGAGAAGCCTGGCCTTGCTTGTAATCGCGCTCGGCCTTTTCTTTTGTCTTATTGCTCGTTTTCCCCGCTGCCGGCGGCTTTAACGGGATCCCAGCTCTCCGAGCTTCGCTCAGCCCGATTGCAATCGCCTGTTGCGGTGACCGCGCCCCGTGCTTGTCCTGCCGAACATGCTCAATCTCTTCGTGAACGAACTCGCCCGCCGCTGGATATCCAACGCCTTTTGGCCCATCTTTCGCCCCTTACCCTCAGGGCGAAGTGCAGCCTGTATGAGCAAGGCGAACAGATCGACACTGTGTATTTTCTGGAGGATGCCATTGCATCGGTTGTAATCACGATGGAGAATGGCAGCACAGTCGAAGTAGGTCTAATCGGGGGCGGGACGTCGTGGTAGGCCTGCCGGCGGTGCTGGGCAGCGATCGCGCAGCAAATCGAACCTTCATACATCTGCCGGGAGATGGCTTCAGCGTAAAAGCCGAGATTCTACGCCAGCAGGCTCAGTCGTCGAGCGAGCTACGCTCGTGCGTGCAACTGGCCGTCCAGGGTTATCTTGCGCAAACCGCCCAGACTGCCGCATGCAATCGAATCCACGAACTCGAAGAGCGTTTGGCTCGCTGGCTGCTGATGTGCTCTGACCGGCTTCAGTCCGATCACATACCTATAACTCACGAATTTCTGGCGATGATGCTGGGCACCCGTCGCAGTTCGGTTTCGATCGCAGCAGGCATTCTGCACAAATCCGGGCTTATCACTTATTCGCGCGGAAGCGTCACGATAAAGAACCGCGAGGGCCTTACCCATGCGGCTTGCAAATGTTATCAATCTGTGCTTGAGGAGTACGTTCAACTCGGACTGCTCTAGCTGGCCTTCCTGCATCTAAAATCACCGCGTACTTCCCATTGTCGAATCTTGTTTTCAATGCTGAACACTCGGGAAGCAGTTGGTGCGGCAACCGCCCGCTGGTCACCGTGAGCCGGCGAAGACGCGATCGAGGTTAGTTCGAATCGCCGTGCCAACAGGCATCTGATGCCCGCAAGGAGCTCGACCGGATCCTGTTCGAGGGACGCATCGGAAAAGACAGCTTGCTCTTCCGGTGTTCCGGATATGGAGGCCACTGGAATGCGGGATCCCGACGCCCGGATCAAGCAAGTCAGGCGTTCACGGTCCTTCACGGCAAGAGTATGGCACAGGATCATGAGATCGAAATCACCATCCCGAAACAGATGAAGTGCTTCTTTGATGGATACCGCCGAGACAACGATGAAGCCCGCGGATCGTAAGATCTCCTCGCGAGCATCCAGAATCATTGGATCCAAACCGACTGAGAGAATGAGAGTTTCGGACATATTTTGTGAATCCTCATTTTTTGCGCATTTCGCGTGATGCATCCCTAAAGATCGATCTCAGTTATTCTCTGACGGCATTAAGATGCGAATCTCCCTTCCCAGGTTGGCCGATGCACTGATTGCGCTGTTTGCTGATCTTCCCGGCTCAATGGACCTCATGCCGAAATTAGGGTAGCAGTGGTCCGGGTCCGTCGAACGATGCGAAAACTGGACGGCGTCGACATTTGAGGCGCCGAGGGAAAGTTGATGGGTTGTCAAATCAAGTTCATGGATTGCCTTGCGCGAAGTCTCGGAAAATTTGGCACTTAACTGTGCTTTGGCTTGCGGCCTAAAGAAACCCCACCGCAATTTCGCGCATCTATATAAGTACTGCTGCTCCAGTGACGGACTCTTGGTGGCGAACTCTTGGCGTTCGTTGTGCGGCCAAATTAAACGTTCCTGCGGCCAATCCGTGGCAGCGGTGCTTTCTGGTGAGGTCACTCATGCCATTGCCTCCCCCCAATGGTCGCAGGCGCGTTGGCCTTGGAGACGTTTACCCTCAGATTGATGCAGGCCGCCATCATCTCTGGCGGGTTGCCGCTGATGAAGTTGTCGTCGCGGCGGCCACGGGTGGCTGGCGCTTCACCCTTCTTTCCAGGAGAGTGAAAGCGTGAAGAAGATCGCAAGCACATCGGACCCTCTCTGGTACAAAGACGCGATTATCTATGAGCTGCACGTTCGCGCGTTTGCAGATTCGAATAACGACGGCATCGGCGATTTACCTGGCCTGCTGTCGCGCCTCGAATATCTGAAGGACCTGGGAATCACCTGCATCTGGCTCCTGCCATTCTTCCCATCGCCATTGCGCGACGATGGATACGACATCTCCAATTACACCGACGTTCACCCGGCCTATGGGACACTAAGCGACTTCAAGGCGTTCCTCGATGCTGCTCATCTTCGCGGCTTGCAAGTGATGATCGAACTGGTGGTGAATCACACGAGCGATCAGCATCCATGGTTTAAAGCGGCGCGCCAAGCTCCTCCGGGTTCGGCCGAACGCAATATGTACGTTTGGTCAGACAGCGACGAAAGAGATAAAGACGCGCGCATCATCTTCACTGACACGGAAAAATCGAATTGGACCTGGGACGAAACCGCGAAAGCCTATTACTGGCATCGATTTTTCTCGCACCAGCCGGGCCTCAATTACGACAGCCCGCTGGTGATGGAAGAGGTTCTGAAGGCCATGCGGTTCTGGCTGGATATGGGCGTCGACGCGCTTCGCTTGGACGCGATCCCATACCTTTGCGAGCGGGATGGAACCTCATGCGAAAACCTGCCCGAAACACATGCGGCGGTAAAGACTTTACGTTCGGCAATCGATGCAGGCCATGCCAATCGCCTGATTCTTGCTGAAGCCAATCAGTGGCCTGCCGACGTGCGTCCCTATTTTGGCGACGGCGACGAGTGCCAGATGGCGTTTCATTTTCCGCTGATGCCGCGCATCTACATGGCGCTTCGCCAGGAAGACCGGCTGCCGATCACCGACATCATGGCGCAGACACCGCCGATTCCCGACAACTGCCAGTGGGGACTCTTCCTGCGCAATCACGACGAGCTGACGCTTGAGATGGTGACCGACGACGAGCGCGACTATATGTATTTCGCCTATTCCGCCGATCCGCGCATGCGTATCAATGTTGGCATCCGGCGCAGGCTGGCTCCGCTCGTCGACAACAATCGCCGCCGCATTGAGCTGTTGAATTCCCTGCTGCTCAGTTTCCCCGGCACTCCGATTCTCTACTACGGCGATGAGATCGGGATGGGCGATAACATCTATCTCGGCGACCGCAATGGTGTTCGCACTCCGATGCAATGGACGTCGGATCGAAATGCGGGCTTTTCAAAATGCGATCCTGCGCAACTCTATCTGCCGGTAGTGATGGATCCCATTTATGGCTATCAGGTTGTGAACGTCGAAGCCCAGCTTAGCGATCAGTCGAGCCTTCTGCACTGGACGCGCAACATGATCGCGCTGCGAAGACTGTTTCAGGTATTTGGCCGTGGAACACTCACGTTCCTCAATCCATCGAACCGCAAGATACTTGCCTACCTTCGCGAACTGGACCAGGGCGACGGATTCCGTGAAACGGTGCTCTGTGTCGCCAATCTGAGCCGATTTGCGCAACCGGTCACGCTCGATCTGGCAGACCATGCGGGCTGCGAACCGGTGGAGATGCTGGGGTACGTTCGGTTTCCCACCATCACACGCGAGCCCTATGCGCTCACTTTGGCTCCGTATTCGTTTATCTGGCTTGAACTGCAGGCGGCCAGTGCGGTCGAGGAGATGCCTTCGGATGTTGAAGTGCACATTCATGAGCCTGTGCCGGAGGATGACACCGCCGTCCAACCGGTCTTCGCGAATGGATGGGCGCAGTTCATCGCCGGCGGCGGTTCCGCAATTCTGGAACCGGCTCTGCTTGACTGGTTGCCGCGCCAACGATGGTTCGGCGCCAAAACGCACAAGATCGAATCTGTGCGTGTCCGTAACTGGGTGGAACTTGCGCCGGATGCGAAAGCGGCAGGTGGTTCGAAAAATGACACATCGGAACCGGCAACCGTTCCAAGCGCGCTCTTCTTCTTTGACGTGACCTGTTTCGATGGTCCGCCGGAGGTCTATCAGGTTCCGCTCACCGTGAGCACTGGCGCTGCTCTGGACGAAATCGCCGCGCATCAACCCGAGAGCATCATCGCCAGATTAACGACGATCGCGGGGCTCGCAATTCTGCATGATGCAACCGTCAGCGAAGAGTTTCACCATGAGTTCTTGAGCTTGATTGCCAGCGAGGCGACACTGCCGATTCTGGAGAGTAGAAAGTTTGCGGAAGCGGCCGAAGAGGTCTTCAATCAAGCGATGTCTATCGGGGATGAAGCGCAGGCTGTCGCTGCCGGCGCCGCAGTTACACCGGCTCCTCTTAGTGCTCAGCCCGGCGACACAGCTACGCCGCCACGGACCGAAACTCCGGCCGCCCAGTCAACAGGAACATCGAGATTCCAGCCTCGCGAATCTCCTTCCGCGGGCGATTCATTTCACGATGGGAGCCGGCTCGATGCTCGTGCTTCCAGTGCATTTCCGCCCGTGCTGGCGGCTCAGCGGCTGCCTTCGCACGTTAGCTCCGCGGAGCAATCGAACACCTCCATCGTCTATGGCAAGCAACTGTTTCTCAAAATCTACCGGCGATTGCAGCCCGAGGAAAATCCCGATACGGAAGTTGGCCGTTTTCTGACTGAAGTCGCCCACTTCAACAGAATTCCGCCCTTTCTTGGCGAAATCTCGATCAGTTCCAGCGGCGCTGCGAAAACAACGCTGGCCTTGCTCCAGGGGTTGGTTCCGAACCAGGGCGATGGTTGGCAGTGGTTTCTTGACGAACTTGCAAGATGGTTTCCCGTTGCGACGCAGCGCCCGGCTCCTGCGCATTCGATTGCTCCGAGCTGACTGAGCGGGCGCGAACAGATCCCCGAGGCTCTGGAGCCGGTTCGCTCGACGCTTGAAGCGGCGGCTCTGCTAGGCACTCGTACCGCTGAGCTGCACCAGGCGCTCTCGAGCGACTCGACTGTCGCAGCGTTCATTCCCGAGCCTCTCACAGGCGCTGAGCTTGCCCACGATGCTGAACGTATTGAGTCACAAATCAAGTCGGCTTTCGAGGCTCTCAAATTCAATCTTCCCAAGCTGGATGATGCTACTTGCGATCTTGCAGGCCTGCTTTTATCCCGCCGGACCGAGCTCATTCAGCGGGCGCGTTCGATTCAATCTGTCGCAACAGCCGGGCAACGCATCCGAATACACGGCGACTATCATTTGGGCCAGACATTGCAGATAGCGCCGACAAGCCCCGGTTCTGCCGCGGAGGAAGATCGAATGGCAGATTTCGTCCTTATCGACTTTGAAGGCGAGCCTCCACGGCCCATTGAAGCGCGGCGAGGAAAACAGTCGCCGCTGAAGGACGTCGTTGGCATGATGCTTTCGTTTGCCAGCGCCACATTTTCCGCAGTCGATCGCTTGATTGCAGGCGAGGGCGGCGAGGAACACGCGATTGATCGTACCGCGCTCATCGAATGGGCACAGGTTTGGCAAGATGCCGCGACCTCTCAATTTCTTTGCTCATACCGCGAGGGCATGGCGGTCAAACCAGATCTATTGCCGCCGCCAAGGGAGGCCCAGATTCTTCTCGACGCCTACCTGCTTGAAAAGGCTTTACACGAATTGCTGTATGACTTGGATAACCGGCCCTCCTGCGTCTGGATTCCGCTCCATAGCATTCTGGCTTTATAGGATTCTGCAGAGAGGGATTCTCGCTGGCGAGCGAATTCAACTCCTTGAGGGTTTTTCCGGAGAACGATGGCAACGGCGAATCCAATTCCCGACAGCACACTGGCCGAGGAAAACACGGCGGCCGATCTGCTCGTGCTCGTTACGGCCATGGCACCGGAAAATTTCAAGGGAGTTCTGGCGAACCTCGGGTCCGCATTTTCTCCCGGCAGCTTCGTCGTTGCGACGCAGAACGAATTGCCTGCCGATATTCCCTCGAGTGTGCGCATTGTCGCAACGCCGCAGTCAAACGCGGCATGGTCTCTTAAGCCGATCGACTTTGTGAATGCAGCGCAGTGCGGCCGCGAGCATGGAGCAAAGGCATTTCTGATTCTCGGCCCCGAAGCCGATTCGCTCAGCCCGCTTGCACTGCGCGGCCTTGCCGATGCCGTTCTAAGTGCGTCGATCGACCTGGCTGTTCCGCATTATTCGCTTCCCTCGCACGCCGGTCTCATCAACTCAGCCATTCTGTACCCGCTGACACGCGCGGCCTTTGCTTCGCGTGTCCGATTTCCGTTGTCGATTGATCTTGGGATGTCTTAGTGCTGTATCTGGAGCGCCCGGCCCCGCGACAGCGCGCAGGTGCATGGTTTTAGAGGGGCGCTTCTGATACAGCGACTTGAAGGAAGCCGCCCTCATGGAAGGCTATGTACTTTGAATCG
>Ga0224555_1001631_pt1 | contig 30034 bp, 32 predicted proteins | sample 714S23034metaG_FD_180687 | JGI IMG/M metagenome (GOLD analysis project Ga0224555, IMG submission 180687) | Peat soil microbial communities from Stordalen Mire, Sweden - 717 S2 30-34 | ecosystem: Environmental > Terrestrial > Soil > Wetlands > Peat | place: Sweden: Norrbotten County, Stordalen...
CCGCGTTCACGATCTCGTACTCGTGCTGACCGGTGCGGGCCGCGAGCACCCTCGAGGCGCGGACGACGTCCTCGTCGAGATACACGGTGGTCTTGCGTCGAGCCATCGCCATGGCACCATTTTGACGCTTTGACGCTTATACGTCAAGACTGCTGCTTGCTCAGCAAGCCCACTCAGCCGGCTGGTTCGGGTGATCGGGGGCGCACCCCCCGTGTGGGAATGCAGGCCTTTGGTGAGCGAGTCCGCGCTCAAGCTGTGGGGGCCACCGCCTACTCGTCGCGCGTCTCACCTGGCTGCGAGCTGGCAGACGAGCGGCTCGCCGATGCCATTGGTCGCACTGGTTACCCTTGCGCGTATCGCTGTCCGTTGGGGTCACCCCTTACCGGGGAGCTCTTGCGCCTCCGCGCCGCGACGGCCTGGCTGAAGCTTCGGTGACGCGGCCGCGACCCCGTCCAGCAGGCAATGCAGCCCCATCCAACAACCCGCAGGAGCGGCTCCGCGCTGGCCGGCTTCCTGGCCGCCCGTCGCCGGCCGCTCTTATCGATTCCCCACACGATCGGCCCCTGGAGGGACTAGACTGGGGCCACTTTTTCGTACACCCTACAGGTGCACGGTCCGGTTCAGGAGGGCCGGCGGTGACACGCAGCCAATCTCCAGGCGTTGAGGTTGAAGGGTCGGAGCCCGACGTCTCCGACGCGAGCCGCCAGCCTCCGGATGCCGTCCGGCAGGACATGGTTCAGGAGATCCTGGGCAGGCTGTCGGGGCAGCTGGAGACGGTCGCCCAGCGGATGGTCGAGCGGTACCGCGAGGAGATCATCGACTACAAGCTCGCCGACCACGATTTCCTGTACCGAGACGTCCACGGCGTCTCGCTGGCCGGGTTGCAGGTTGCCATGGGCAATCTCGAGAGCGGGCGCAAGCCGACCGTGGAGCAGTTCGAGGGCGTCCGTTCTGGGGCCGGGCGGAGGGTCCACCAGGCCGTCTCCCTGGAATCCTTCCTCCACGCGGTCCGGCTCTGGGGCCAGGTGCTGTGGCAGAGCGTCCTCGCGTGCACCCATGCAGACATCGCCGCCGAGCGTGAGGCGACTCTGACGCTGGTCGCGCCCATCCTGGAACACATCGATCTTCTGTCGGTGGTCGCGGCGCGCGGCTATCTCGATGAGCTTCAGACGGTCTGGAGCGATCGCGAGATGGTGCGGCACGACCTTCTCGAAGCCCTGATCGCCGGCGACGGCGACTCGGAACGCGTGCGCCGCCTGGCACTCTCCCTGCGCGTGCGACTGAGCCAGAGCTACCTCGTCGTGGTCGCTCGCATCGACGAGCCGCCCGCCGAGGTGATGCCGGATCAGTCGCTGGATAATCGGGCCGCGCTGCGCCGCGTCGTCGAAGCGGCCCGCGCCCGGCTCCGGCCGCGTGCCGGCTCGCTCCTGCTGGGCATGCGCCACGGCGAGGTGGTGGCCCTCTACCCGTTCGAGCACGCGGGAGAGGCCGAGGTGGCGTTCGAGGCGTGCTCCGGCCTCGCCCGCGACCTCGAGGGAGCGGGAGTCAGCGTGGGTATGAGCGGCTCCCACCGTGGCCTCGCCCTTCTCGGGGTCAGCTACAGTGAGGCGGTCGAGGCGGTGGCCATCGCGGTGGCGAAGGGGGCCCGGGGACGCCTAGTGGCCTTCGACGAGGTCCTCGTCGATTCCATCGTCCGGTCCAGCCGGCACGCTGAGCGGATCCTCGACGACACCGTCACCCCCCTCCTCGCCTATGACGCCGAGCACCACTCCGAGCTGGTCGCCACCCTGCGGGCGTTCGTCGATTCGAGCTTCAACCTCACCAAGAGCGCGGAGAACCTCTCCGTGCATCCGAACACCGTCGTCTACCGCCTCCGCCGGATCAGGGAGCTGACCGGGCGTGACCCGCATGCACCTGACGATCTGCTGCTGCTGCACCTGGGGCTGAAGCTGATCGATCTCACTCCCGAGCGCGCCCGCATCACCGGCGGTGATTCGTAGATCTCCCCAAAAGCGAGGGTGCTCAGGCTGCACGATCCACAGGCCGTCGCCGCGCTCGTGGGCGCGGAGCGCCGTGCGAGCCGTCAACCCGTGCAACCTTGGCGATCTCCACAAATGGCTTTGGTGGAAATCTCTGCATGATCGCGCCAAAACCAGTTGTTGACAGCCTCCGGGGTTTCTGACCATACAGGCAGGGGATCTCCTCCCCTGGTGAGAGCTGGTGGGGTCTCCCTAAAGTGGGCTCGCGCATTGGGAACATCTGATCAGGGAGAGTCGCGATGGCTCAATTCCTCTCTGCCGCCGAGGCGGTGGCCCACATCCCCGACGGTGCAACCGTCGCCTGGAGCGGCATCCAGCTCTCCGGCTTCGCCGAGGAGGTGGCAATTGCCATCGAAGACGCCTTCCTTGAGAAGGGCCATCCTCGCCAGCTGACCGTCGTCCACCCCGCCGGGATCGGAAACTTCAAGGACGCGGGCCTTCACCACCTGGGCCACGAGGGCCTCACCGCCAAGTGGCTGGGAGCACACACCTCGGCGTCGCCGGCCATGCAGAAGCTGGTCCACGAGGGCGGCTGCCAGGCGCAGTTCGTGCCCCAGGGGCCGCTAGCCCAGCTCCTACGGGAGATCGCCGGTCACCGCCCCGGGGTGATCAGCAAGGTGGGACTCGGCACCTTCATCGATCCCCGCCTGGAGGGGGGCAAGGGAAACTCGGCGACCACGGAGGACTACGTCCGGTTCATCGAGTTCGACGGCGACGCGTACCTCTTCTACCCTGCCTTCCCCGTGGATGTGGCGGTGATCCGAGCCACTACCGCCGATGAGCTGGGCAACCTGTCGATGGAGGACGAGGCGCTCTTCCTCGGCCAGCTGACCCTGGCCGAGGCGGCGAAGAACAGCGGTGGCATCGTCATCGCCCAGGTCAAGTACCGGGCTCGTGCCGGCTCCCTGCACCCGCAGATGGTCCGCATCCCCTCGCCGCTGGTCGACTTCGTGGTCGTGGCCTCGTCTCTCGAGCTGCACCCCCAGTCAGCGGCGGCCCTGTTCAACCCGGCCATGTCAGGGCAGATCAAGGCTCCGCTGGCGGCCGTGGCACCGCTCCCCATGGACGAGATGCTGGTGGTGCTGCGGCGGGCGATGATGGAGATCACGCCCGGCGCGACACTGAACTGCGGCTTCGGCTACCCCGACGCCATGGGCAGTGTCGTCGCCCAAGAGGACGTCGTGGACCTGGTCAAGCTGACCACCGAGGCCGGCGCCATCGGTGGCGCGCCTGGGAAGTTCCTGTACTTCGGTACCTCCACCAACCCCGAGGCGCTCATCGAGCAGGAAGCGATGTTCGATTGGTACAACGGAGGAGGTCTCGACATCGGCTTCCTCGGCCTGGCCCAGACGGATCGCCAGGGCAATGTCAACGTGAGCCGCTTCAGCGGCCGCTCCGTCGGCCCCGGTGGGTTCATCGACGTCAGCCAGGCGGCCAAGTCGCTCGTGTATTGCGGTTCGCTCACGGCCGGTGGTCTGGAGGTGGCCACTGGCAACGGCGAGATGCGGATCGTCCACGAGGGCAAGTACAAGAAGTTCCTCGATGAGGTCGAGCAGGTCACCTTCAGCGGTGCTGAGGCGGGTCGGCGTGGGCAGCGTGTCCTCTATGTGACAGAGCGGGCCGTCTTCGAACTCCGCGAGGGCACGATGACCCTGACCGAGATCGCCCCGGGCATCGACTTGGAGCGCGACGTGCTGGCTCAGATGGACTTCGTGCCGGCCATCGCCGAGCCTCTGGGACGGATGGCCGCCGAGATCTTCCAGGAGCACTGGGGAGGGCTGCGCGCCTTCCTCCTCGACAAGCAGGAGAAGGCGGTGACACGTGCGCTGAAGACGGCCAAGCAGGCCGCCTCGGCGGGGACGTCGAAGCGGGCATCGGAGTGACCCGGATGGAGGTGTCGCGATCATGACTAGCGTGTCCGCGGGAGAGTCCCGCAAGGTCGCCGAGGCGGCGCGCCAGAAGGACTGGGCGCTGCCCAGCTTCGGGAAGGAACTCTTCCTCGGCCATTTCCGTCCCAAGCTGATCTTCCCTCAACCGCGCCTCGATCCTGAGATGGTGAGGAAGGGTGAGGCGTTCCTGAACCGGATGCGTACCTTCCTGGAGACGAAGGTGGATCCGGGCCAGATCGAGCGGGACGCCAGGATCCCCACCGAGGTTATCGACGGCTTCAAGGAGCTGGGGGCACTGGGGATGAAGGTCCCCGAGGAGTACGGGGGCCTGGGCCTCTCCCAGGTCTACTACAACCAGGTCCTGGCCCTGGTCGGCAGCTGGCATCCGTCGCTGTCGGCGCTGCTCTCCGCGCACCAGTCGATCGGGGTCGGGGAGCCGATTCTGCTCTTCGGGACCGAGGAACAGAAGCGGCAATGGCTTCCGCTCGTGGCCCGGACCCACATCTCGGCCTTCCTCCTCACCGAACCCGACGTGGGCTCCGACCCGGCGCGCCTCACCACCGTCGCCATCCCCACCGAGGACGGCTCCGGCTACCGGATCACCGGCGAGAAGCTCTGGGCCTCCAATGGCAACATCGCTGACGTCGCCGTCGTCTTGGCCAAGGTTCCCAAGGGCGAGGGACACCGCGGCGGCATCAGCGCCTTCATCGTGCCGTACCACGACGAGGGTGTGATCGTCGAGCACCGCAACACCTTCATGGGCCTGCGGGGGATGGACAACTCGCTCACCCGCTTCCAGGACGTCTTCGTGCCGAAGACGCACCTGATCGGGGCTGAGGGGCACGGGCTGCGGATTGCTTTTAGCACCCTCAACACCGGACGTCTCTCCCTGCCCGGGATCCAAGCTGGGACTGCCAAGTGGGCGACCAAGATCGCCCGGGAGTTCGCCAGCCAGCGGGTCCAGTGGGGCAAGCCGGTGGGTCAGCACGACGAGGTGGCTCAGAAGATCGCCTTCATCGCCGCCAGCGCCTTCGGTCTCGAGGCCATGGTCGATGTGGCCAGCCGCCTCGCCGATGAGAAGCGCAACGACGTCCGGATCGAGGCGGCACTAGCCAAGCTGTATGCGTCGGAGCTGTGCTGGCAGGTCGTCGACGAGCTGGTCCAGGTCTGCGGCGGGCGAGGCTACGAGACCGCCGAGTCGCTGCGTGGCCGAGGTGAGAGGCCATTCACCGTCGAGCAGGTGATGCGCGACACCCGCGTCTACCGCATCTTCGAGGGGACATCGCAGATGATGCACCTCTCGACCGCACGTGAAGCCGTCGACCAGCACCTGCGGGTTGCCGGCAAGCTCATCGCTCCCGACGCGGGCTTTGGGGAGAAGGCCAAGGCCCTCGCCCCGGCGGTCTGGTTCTACGTTCGCTGGTTGCCCAGGCTCGCGGTGGGCAGCGGGCAGCGCCCGGGTGCCTTCAGCGGATTCGGGAAGCTCGCCCCCCACCTCCGCTTCGCGGAGCGCAGCTCGCGCAAGCTGGCGAGGTCGACCTTTTACGGCATGGCCAGGTGGAAGGGGGGCCTGGAGAACAAGCAGGCTTATCTCGCGCGTATCGTCGACATCGGAGCCGAGCTCTTCGCGCTCTCGTCCGCCGTGGTGTACGCCCGAACCCTCAGCCGGGAGACGCCCGAGCGTGCTCGGCAGGTCGAGGACGTCGCCGATCTCTTCTGCCGTCAGGCTCGGGGCCGCGTCGAGCGCCTCTTCCACGAGCTCCGGTCCAACAACGATGAGGCCAACCACGCGCTCGCCCTCCGCATTCTCGAGGGCAAGGACCTCTGGCTCGAAGAGGGCATCCTGGATCCCAGCAGTGAGGGTTCGAGCTCCGGCCATCCCTCCAACAGCCACGCCAGCCATCAGGACGGCGTGGTCGTTCCCGGGGCGGCCGCCGTGGGCGAGCCGCCAGGGCCGGTGGCTTCCCCACCTCCGACCTCGCGGCCGGCCGACTCAGCGGTGGCCGTCCCCCCCCCTGGAGAAGGAGATCATCAATGACCGCAACCGTTATTGACAGCATCGACGCGCTGAAGGCCAAAGCAGGATGCGATCTCGGCTACAGCGACTGGCGCGAGGTCACCCAGGAGATGATCAACCAGTTTGCCGATGCCACCGATGACCATCAGTGGATCCATGTGGATGTCGAGAGGGCTAAGACGGGCCCCTTCGGCGGCCCGATTGCCCACGGTTACCTGACGCTCTCGCTGGTCGTACCGCTGCTCAGCGAGATCCTCGATGTGCAGGGGACCAGCCTCGCCGTCAACTACGGGTGCAACCGGGTGCGCTTTCCGGCCCCGGTGCCCGTCGGCTCGCGCGTCCGCCTGGGTGCCAGCTTGAAGGAGGTGGAGGACGTACCCGGGGGCGTCCAGGCGGTCATCGAGGCCGCCATCGAGTTGGAGGGGGCGAGCAAGCCGGCCTGCGTGGCCGAGACCCTTTACCGCTTCTACCGCTGACCGCTCCCCCATGGGAGCGGCCGTCTTCTCGAAGGCAGCCGCCTTCTCAGCGCAACACGGAGGTTGACAAGGATGATTGACGGGACTCCATACGGCCCGGGGGCTCCGGTGGCGCACGCGGTGCCGGCCCACGGTAACCCAGCGATGCTCGCCCTGCCCGCCTTCCTCGTTGCCTCCGTGGCGCTGGGGTTCAACCTGCTGGGCTGGTACCCGGCGGCGGCGGGAGGGGCACTGGTACCCCTGGCCCTGGTGACCGCGCTCTTCCTACTGATCGCGTGCGTCTGGTCGACGTCCCTGGGCGATAGCTATTCCGCAGGCGTCCAGGGAGTGTTCTCCGCCTTCTGGCTCGGCTACGCGGTGTGGACGCTCGGCGCCGTCCACAGCTGGTTTGGGGTCCCGCCCGCCGACCTCGGCCAGGCGACCCAGCTGTTCTTGATCGCCTTTCTGATCGTCGCTCTGCTGCTGGTGATCGGCAGCCTCCGCGGTCCCCTGGTCTTCACCATCTTCATCTTCTTCATCATGGTGGCGGTGGTGCTGATCCTGCTCAACACGGTCTACGCGCCGTCGACCACCCTCAGTGACCTCGCCGGGCTTGCAGTGCTGATCTTCTGCGTGTTCGGTGGCTACATGTACCTCTCAGCGGCATTGGCCGGCAAGGAGGGCCCCGCCCTTCCGATGGGCGCTCCGCTGCTCAAGTAGCCGGGCCGCCGGTAACGACGGCGTCAGGTTTGGGGAGCGACGCGGGTGGCCGGCTGCGCACGGCCGCGGCTGGCCATCCGCCCGCTCCGCCCGCTTTCAAGATGTGTCGATCGGAGTAGAGCTGCCGATGGCTGAGAATCTGGCGTCGAACCTGGCCCAGGCGGGCCGAGCGCACGCGGCGCGCCCGGCCATCGTCGGCGGCGAGAGGATCATCACCTACGCGGTCCTCGACGATCTGACCGCGCGCGCGTCACGGCTGCTCCAGATGCGCGGCGTCCGGGAGGGTGACCGGGTGGGGGTGATGTTCCCCAACGTGCCCGAGTTCGCCATCTCCGTGTACGGCGCGCTGCGCGCCGGGGCGATCGCGATGCCGATGAACGTCATGCTGAAGCGGCGCGAGATCGCCTTCCAGCTGCGTGACTCGGGGGCGCGCCTGCTGATCGCCCGGCGGGACCTCGGCGAGGAGGCGGAGGCCGGCGCCCGGGAGGCCGGCAGCGAGTGTCTGCTCGTCGACTCGGAGGAGTTCGCCCGGCAGCTCGACACAGTCGAGCCCGATCACGGGCTGAGTCCGCGCGGGGGAGCCGACACGGGCGTGATCCTGTACACATCGGGGACCACCGGTCTGCCCAAGGGCGCCGAGCTCAGCCACGGCAACCTAGCCAGCAACGCCGCAACCTTCCGGGACATGCTCGGCCTGCGCTCCGGCGACATCGTCCTCGGCGCGCTGCCCCTCTTCCATTCCTTCGGCCAGACATGCGGGCTGCACACGGCGATCGTTGCCGGCGCCTGCCTGAGCCTGATGCCGAGGTTCGACGCGCGGACCGCGCTCGAGATCATCGAACGCGAGAGGGTCACCGTCTTCGAGGCCGTCCCCACCATGTATGCGGCGCTACTGAACCACCCCCAGCACGAGAAGTTCGGGGTGTCCAGCCTGCGCCTCTGCGTCTCCGGCGGGGCGGCGCTGCCCCTGGGAATCCTCCGAGACTTCGAGGCCGCCTTCGACTGTCCGATCCTGGAGGGCTACGGCCTCACCGAGGCCTCACCGGTGGTGAGCTTTAACCGGCCGGACCGCGTGCGCAAACCTGGCTCCATCGGACTCCCGATCCACGGCGTCGAGATGTGCCTCGTCGACGACCGGGGTCGGGAGGTGTCCACCGGCGAGGTGGGCGAGATCCTGGTTCGCGGGCCGAACGTCATGAAGGGGTACTGGCACCAGCCCGATGCCACCGCTGAGGTGATGGCCCCCGGCGGCTGGCTGCGGACCGGGGACCTCGCCACCAGGGACGGCGACGGCTACTACTTCATCGTCGACCGCAAGAAGGACGTCATCATCCGGGGCGGGTACAACGTCTACCCGAAGGAGATCGAGGACGTGCTCTACGAGCATCCGGTGGTGCGGGAATGCGCGGTGGTTGCGGTCCCCCATCCGCAGCTCGGCGAGGAGGTCGGGGCCGCGGTGGTGCTCAAGCCGGGCAGCTCGGCGACCCCCGGCGAGCTGCGGGACTTCGTCAGAGAGCGCGTCGCCGCCTACAAGTACCCCCGGCTGGTGTGGTTCGTCCCGGACCTGCCCAAGGGCGCCCAGGGGAAGATCCTCAAGCGCGAGATCGAGATCCCTGCAGGGCTCCTCGGCGGCGCGCCCTCCTCCTGAGCTGCGCGTCGGCCCTCGGTCACGAGGTCCGCCTCGTCTCCGAAGGCGACCGGCCCCGTGAGGGAGGGGCATGGCTGCCGCCCGAGCACCTCATTGCTTTCGGACGCTCGCCTGACCCTTGAAGCAAGTGCTGGTTGGGGGTACGGATGGCGAAGCAAGTGGCCCAAGCGAATTCAGGAAGGCCTATGCGAGCGACGAAAGTCTAAGGCGCTTGCTTTGGGAGCAAGAGGTCCCCAGTTCGAGTCTGGGCGCCCCGACCAGCCGGCCAGTTGACGGTCAGCTTTGAATTCGCCGGGTGCACTTGCTTTGGTTCTGGCTGGGCCCGGACGGAGACCCGGAGTGCAGAAGCAAGTGCTGCTCCGGGACACGATCAGCGAAGCAAGTGCTCTGTCAAAACGCGCTGGCATGCCAGAGGGGTCCTATCGGCACCCTGGACCAGTCCTCAGGCGCGCGGTAGCGATCAGAGAAGGTCCACGGGACCTTCTCTGGTGCGTCGGCCCCTCGGAGCAGCCGCCTCAGTGCGCCGGGCGCACCTGCCGGACCCAGGCTTGCGCACCAGCTTGGACGGCATCCCAGGGGCTGCCGAGAGGCGGGGTATAGGAGAGATCGAGGTCACTCACGGCATCGACCGTCATACCGTGGAAGATCGCCGCCGCGGCGATGTCGATGCGCTTGGCGATCTCGCTGTGGCGGTGGCCGAAGAGCTGCACCCCGAGTAGCCGACCGGTGTGCCGATCGCCGGTGTAGCGCAGGGCGATGCGGTGGCTGCCGGGGTAGTAGGCCTTGTGGTCGTCCGCCGCGTGGCCGACGGTCACGGGGTCGAAGCCGGCGGCAATCGCCTCGTGATCGCGTAGGCCGGTGCGCGCCGCGACCATGTCGAAGATCTTGACCACCTGGGTGCCGAGGCTCCCGGCGAACTCGCGCTGGCCGCCGAGGGCGTTCTCGCCGGCCACCCGGCCCTGCTTGTGGGCCGTGGTGCCCAGTGGCAGGTAGGTGGTCCCGAGCAGACGATGGTGGGTGGTCACACAGTCGCCAGCGGCCAGCACATCGGGCAGGTTGGTCCGCATCCGGCGGTCGACCGCCACCGCACCCTTCGCCCCAAGCTCGGCGCCCGCGGCCGCGGCGAGGTCAGTATCGGGGCGCACCCCCACGACGACCAGCACCAGGTCGGCGAAGAAGACGCAGCTCTCGGCCTCGCGCTTCGCTCGCACCTCGAGGCGACCGGGGGCCCCGGCGGCCGCCCGCTTGATAGCAGTCACCTTGGTGTGTCGCTGCACGTCCACGCCGTGCTCGACGAGCTGGTCGTGGACGAGCCCACCGAGCTCCGGATCGACGGTCGGGAGGACCTCGGGCAGCTGTTCGATCTGGGTGACCGCGAGTCCTCGAGCGACCAGGGCCTCGGCCATCTCCAGGCCGATGTAGCCGGCGCCGACGATGACCGCACGAGCTGGCGTGGTCTCCTCCAGCGTTCGCATCACGGCGAAGGTGTCTCCCATGGAGTGGAGGAGATGAACGCCATCGTCCGGTCCGAGCGGATCCGTTCCCGCGAGCCCCTCGATCGGCGGCCGCACCGGGACCGCCCCGGTGCCGACGACCAGGGCGTCGTACGCGATCAGCTCCTCGCGACCCGTGGCGTCGGTGACGGCCAGCCTGCGGCCGGCGACATCGATGCCCCGGGCAACCGTGTCGAGACGAAGGCGCATGCCCGTGGCTTCGAGATCGGCGATGGTGCGGTGGGCGAGGTCCTGCCAGCGGGCGACCTCGCCCGAGACGAGATAGGGGATACCGCAGATCGAGAAGTTGGGGTAGCGATCCGCGACCACAACGGTCACCTCGACGGCCGGGTCGAGCTCCCGAGCGCGCAGTGCTGCGCTGATGCCGGCGTCACTGCCGCCGATCGCAACGAGATGCATGGGGACTCCTTGTCTCGGGTTCGGTGGCAGAACGCGCGACTACGACGTCGTCGCCGCGGGTGCCAGGTCAGCCAGCAGTGCTCTGACATGCTCCTGGATGTCGTCGCGTATCCGGCGGACCGTCGCGAGCGGTTGGCCGGCGGGGTCCTCGAGCTCCCAATCCAGATACCGCTTCCCGGGATACAGCGGACAGGCATCCCCACACCCCATCGTGATGACCACATCGGCGGCCTGCACCACCTCGTCCGTCAGCGGCTTGGGGAATTCCTTGCCGAGATCGAGGCCCAGCTCACTCATGGCCTCGACCACCGCCGGGTTGAGATGGTCGGCGGGGTCGGATCCCGCCGAGCGCACGTGAACGGAGCCATGGGCGAGCTGGTCGAGAAGTACCGCCGCCATCTGCGACCGGCCTGCATTGTGGACGCAGACGAATAGGACCTCCGGCACATTGCTCGCCACTTTCTTCTCGGTCTGACCCAGCGCCTGCAGCCGCTCGCGGGCGAATCGCTCGGCGAGGATCACCAGGAAACCGGTCACCGTCGCGGTGGCGGCCAGCCGTTCGAAGGAGTCCATGACGCACTCTTCGACGCTCTCGTGGCTGAAGACGCCGGTGAACTCACGCGACAGGCGCCGCGCGGCACCCTCCAGTTCCTTGCGATCTCCCGGCGTCATCATGGGAGAGCGACCCCGAAGCCGGCCGGCGACGCCACGGCGTCCCTGTTCCGGTAGAAGTGAGTGGTGGCCCGGGACATCAGTTCACCTCCACGAGGTCGTGTGCGAGCAGCTGGACGAGGAACGGAATGCGAGCGGCGAGATCAGCCGCGGTGCGCTCGAACGCCGGGTACGTGGTCGCGTCGTCGTCGCCACCCTCGGCGGGGTCGGGGATGCTCCAGTGGATCGTTCTGGCCCCGGGGAACTCCGGACAGACCTCCCGAACCCGGTCGCAAACGGTGACCACGCACTCGAAGCGCTGATCGAGGAACTCATCGAAGTGCTTGGCCCGCCGGCCCGCCAGATCGACGCCGTGGGCCTTCATCACCCTCACCGCGTTGGGGTGCAGGCGAGTGGGCTGGCTGCCCGCGCTGAACGCGGGCACGCGGCCGTCGGTCAGGTACTGGAGCCAGCCCTCGGCCATCTGCGAACGGGCACTGTTCCCGGTGCAGAGGAAGAGGACCCGACCGGAAAACTCCCCTGGAGCGGCGGGGCGCCCTGGGAGCGGACGCAGCGCGGGGTGCAGCGCGGCGCCGGCGGCACCCAGCAGCTCGCCGCAGCGCGTGAGATCCGCCGAGTAGTAGCTGTCCCGGCGATCCGCTGAGCTGGGTCGGGCCGACACCAGCCGGGCGGCGCGGAGCAGGCACAGATGGTAGGAGACGAGGCTCTGGGGCTCGCCCAGTCGGGCGGTGAGCTCCCGAACGCGGCGGTCGCTCTCGGCAAGCTCGCGGAGTAGCCGCCAGCGCACAGGGTGGCCGGCCAGCGCGAGGAATGCCGGGGGCTCCGTCGCTGGTTTGGGCTGGCGGGTCCTCGTCACCCACGCAGGATACATCAAACTAGATAGATGGATTGCCCCCATCCCTCGGGTCGCGGGTTGGTCGCGGGAGGTCCAGGAAGGGGGGCGCGGGCAGACGACCGAGAGGGGATGACTCTGGGCTGGGTTAGCCGCTCACACTGAGGGCTCGGGAGTTCATCCTCCCGGTCCCGTCAGGGGGCGCAGGGAAGGCGGTGACGGCCCGCCCGCTCGGCGCCGTCGGCAAGCTCAGTGAGGCTCGCCGCCAGTGCGTCCAGGACGTGTGGGGTGAGCCGGTACCAGGTGAACTTGCCATCCTCAGTGGTGGTGACAGCGCCTGCCTCGCGGAGGATCCGCAGATGGTGGCTCACCGTCGTCTGCTTGGCACCGGTCTCGTCGATCAGGTGACAGGTGCAGAGCTCTTCGGCGGCGAGCAACTCCACGATCCGGAGGCGGAGCGGGTCGGCCAGCAGGGCGAAGACGGCGGCGCGCTCACCGCTGACGTTGATGGTTGCGATTGTCACGGCACTATTAGATCACATCAGCAGCGCTTCATATCAGGGTAGGTTGATGTATACTCCAGCCGTTGGCGACGGACGACCCGCTCGCCGGAGGCTTGGAGGAGTGGCATGGCCAGCGTTGAAGTGTTCGATCCCGCGATGTGCTGCTCGACCGGCGTCTGTGGACCGTCTGTCGATCCCGCCCTGGCGCGTTTCGCTGCCGACCTCGAGTGGCTGGCCGGGCAGGGCGTGACGGTCGCGCGGGCGACGCTCTCCCAGGAGCCGGAGAAGTTCATCGCGTGTGCGCCGGTCCACGAGGCGGTCAACACCCAGGGTGAGGAGGCTCTCCCCGCCGTGCTGGTGGACGGGCTCTTGCGGAGCACCGGGCGTTACCCGGGTCGTGTCGAGCTGGCCGGATGGGCCGGGCTCACCCTCTCGCAACCGGTGCCGGCCGCGGCGGGGATCCGTGAGCTGCCGCAGGCAGAGAGCTGCTGCGGTGGGACCGGCTGCTGCTGATGAGCATTGCTGACCCGCTGACGCGAAGCGCAGCTCCGCTGGCGGGTCTGCTGGCCTGCCCGACGCCGTTTCTCTTCTTCACCGGCAAGGGCGGGGTCGGCAAGACGTCGATCGCAGCTGCCACCGCGGTCGCCCTGGCTGAGGACGGTGCCCGGGTGCTGATCGTGTCAACCGACCCGGCGAGCAACCTCGACGAGGTCTTGGGCGTGCATGCCGGCACCTCGACGACCCCGGTGCCGGTCCCTGGCGTGGCGGGCCTGGTCGCCCGCAACATCGATCCCGATGCGGCAGCGGCCGCCTATCGGGAGCGGGTGGTGGGCCCCTATCGAGCCCTGTTGCCCGCCGGCGTCGTCGCCAAGATGGAGGAGGAGCTGTCCGGCTCGTGCACGGTGGAGATCGCGGCGTTCAACGAGTTCGTCGCCCTCCTCGCGGACCCGAGGGTCGCTGACGACTACGACCGCATCGTGTTCGACACCGCCCCCACCGGGCACACGCTGCGGCTGCTGACGCTGCCCGGTGCCTGGACCGGCTTCTTGCAGTCCAACAAGGCTGGTGTCACGTGCATCGGCCCGATCTCCGCCCTCGGGCAGACCAGGGACCGCTACGCGGATGCCGTCGCGGCCCTCCGCGATCCGGCCCGCACCACGCTTGTGCTGGTGACCCGGCCGGATGTCGCCGCCCTGAGCGAGGCGGCGCGCGCCGCCGGGGAGCTGTCCGCCCTCGGTGTTGTCTCGCCGCGTCTGGTGATCAACGGGGTGCTCGGCGCCACCGACCCCACCGACGGGGTCGCGCAGGCCTGGCAGCGTCGCGCCCAAGCGACGCTGTCGGGGATGCCTCCGGTGCTGGCCGCGATCACTGGTGTCGACAACGTGCCGCTGCTGCCGGCAGCGCCGGTCGGGCTGGAGGGCCTGCACCTGCTTCTCCATCCCGAGAGCGCCGGCCTCCGTCGCTGCTCCGGCGAACAGGCCGCCCCCCGGCTCCAGAGCGGTTTGAGTGGGCTGGTGGAGCAGATCGAAGCGGGGGGCCCCGGTGTCGTCATGACCATGGGCAAGGGCGGGGTGGGCAAGACAACTGTCGCCGCTGCCATCGCTGTCGCACTGGCCGCCCGCGGCCATCAGGTCACCTTGACCACCACCGACCCGGCCGCCCACGTTGCTGCCGCCCTGCCCGACCCTCCGCGCAACCTCAACGTCACCCGCATCGACCCCGCGGCTGAGACCGCCAGCTACACGAAAGGCGTCCTAGCCACCGCGGGCAAGGATCTCGACGCGGAGGCCTACGCGCTCCTCGAGGAGGACCTCCGCTCACCGTGCACCGAGGAGGTCGCGGTCTTCCAAGCCTTCGCCCGCACCGTGGCTGCCGCGGTCGATCGATACGTCGTCATCGACACCGCTCCCACCGGGCACACGGTGCTGCTTCTGGACTCCTCGCGCAGCTTCACCCGCCAACTGGCCGCGCAGTCGGGCGCCCTGCCCGATCCTGCCGCGAAACTGCTCGACACCCTCACCGACTCCGCCCACACCCGAATCCTGCTGGTGACCGTGCCCGAGGCAACCCCCGTCCACGAGGCGACCAGGCTGCAAGCTGACCTCGTCCGCGCCGGGATCACTCCGTTCGGCTGGGTCGTGAACATGAGCCTCGCCGCGACAGCCACCACCGACCCGATACTGCAGGCCCGGGCTGGCCAGGAACGACGCTGGATCAGCGAGGTCAGCCGCCTCTCCGGCCGCCCGCCGGCCATCCTCGGCTGGTCATCACGGCCTTTGGTCGGCGCCGAGAGCCTGGCCACCCTGACCGCCGCGGCGGCGTGACGATCCGCCAGTAGCAAGGCTCCCGCGGTGCCCTTGCGCCTCGCAGTCGGACAAGCACGTGTGCTGTAGGGAAGCATAGGGCGCGATGTCAGGAGGTCGCAGCCTACTCGGGGTCCGCAGCTCTCTTCGGGTGCACCGCCGACCCGGCGGCCTCGGCCAGCGCTGCGGGCGCCTGTCCGGTGCGGCCCTCGGTCCGGCGCCAGATCACGGTCAGCAGGGGTACCAACACCACCAGGGACACGATGGCAGTGAGCTGAAGCTCCTTGAGCCCCAGCCAGATCACCGGCTCACTCTGGCGGAGGAAGTCGAGCAGGAACTGGCTCACCGAATAGAGCGCGACGTAGCTGATGATCACCACCCCGGGTCGCACGCCGCGGCGGCGCACCGCAAGAAGGATCAGCAGGATCACCAGGGTTCCCAGCGCCTCGTAGGCGCCGGCGGGTTGGTAGGCGACGCCGAGCTTGAATCCGGGCTGCAGCACCGCGCCCGCGTTGGTGAAGGCAGTCGCCCATGGGAGGTTGCTCGGCCCGCCCAAGATGTCCCCGTTGATGATGTTGCCGATCCGGCCGATGGGCTGGCCCACCACCGCGAAGAATGCCGCCCCGTCGAGCACGGTCCAGATCGGCAGGTGCCGGCGCCACCCCAGCACCACCAAGGTGGTGACGCCCCCGATGATCGCCCCGTAGAAGGCCATCCCGCCGTTCCACACCGCGATCACGTCGGCGGCGTTGTGCATCAGGTCGAGGTTCTGGACGTCGTAGTAGAGGCGCGCCCCGACCAGGCCGAAGAGGATGGCCCAGCCCGCCAGCTGCTCCAGGTTCTGCTCGCTGATGCCGCGGTGGATGACGTGAGGGCGGGCCCCCAGGTAGTAGGCGACCGCAAAGGCCACCACGTAGAAGATCCCGTACCAGCGGACGGCCAGCGAGCCGATGTTCAAGGCGACGGGGCTGACACCGATGCTGATGGTGGCGAGCATGGTCAGCCATGATGCGACGCGGGCCGCGCATCGCGACGTCAGGAGGGCATCTCTTGCCCTCTCAGCCCTCAACGACCGGGGTTAGATACCCGTGCCCCGTACCGGTATCATGACGCGGTGATGACCGCCCCGGGCGCTCCGACCGCGGCCTCCGCCCAGATCGAGCTGGAGATCGAGGGAATGACGTGCGCCTCCTGCGTCCGCCGTGTGGAGAGGGCGGTGTCCGCTCTCCCCCAGGTGGCGGGCGCCAGCGTCAACCTGGCGTCCGAGACGCGCTCCCCGGGGCCGCCGCCACGGCCTGCCCGTCTTGCGTCATCCGTCAACCTCACCGAAGGACCGACCACGATGCCAGAAATCACCCTTGTCGCTCCGGACATCAGCTGCGACCACTGCAAGCACACCATCGAGACAGAGCTCGCCACTCTCGCGGGGGTGGCGCAGGTCCAGGTCGAGCCGCCCGCCAAGACCGTCCACGTCGTCTACGACGAGGCCGTCGTGAGCGAGCCCGCCATCCGGTCCCGGCTTGACGAGATCGGCTACCCCGTCGCCGTCTGAGGGGGCGCATGGCCGTTCCCGGATACAGCCACGACAAGGTCTCCCTCCAAGCGCGCCTGGCGCGGATCGAGGGTCAGGTCCGCGGCATCCAGCGCATGGTCGATGAGGATCGGTACTGCATCGACGTCCTCACCCAGGTTACGGCGGTCAAGGCCGCCCTCGACAAGGTGGCTCTCGCCCTGCTCGACGACCATGTCAGCCACTGCGTTGTCGACGCGGTCCGGGAGGCACCGGTGAGCAGAAGGTGAAGGAGTTGACCGCGGCGATCGGCCGCTACCTTGGCTGAGGGCGGGAGCATGAACCGGCTCGTGGTGGGTGCCGGTGGATGGGGCTGGTGGCGCGCCGTCAGCTGAGGACCTTCGCAAGGTCTCGCCGGTCGCCTCGCACGGTCGTGGCGACTGCTTAGAACGTCCGTCAGACAGCCGCGGACCTCCCCGCCGGTGCTCTCTCACCGAGGCGCTTCGGCGCCAGGATCAGGCTGTCCGATGCGCTCCGACGCTCAGGCTGGGCGTCCGGGCGGGAGGGACTCCGGTGCTGCGGCCCAGAGCACCACGTCGACGACCGGCTCCCCCGTATCCCCTCCGAGGGTCCGCTCGCGGCGCTCCAGGAGCAGGGTGCGGAGACCGGGGAGCGCGCCGCCGAGTGCCTCTTCGGTGTAGAGACGGGCAGCGTCGAGCGGGCCGACCCGGCCGAGCGAGTCGACATGATGACCGACCAGGAAGAGGTGCCCGCCGGGGCGAACGGCGCCCACCGCTGCCCGCAGGAGGACGACGCGCTCCTCGGGGGACGGGTGGATGTTGGCGATGACCACGAGATCGAAGGTATCCCCGCGGCGGAGGAAATCGCCGATGTCTGCCTGGACGGGGGATACGCTCAGTCCCTCGGCGTCTGCCGCGGCGCGCATGCGGTCAAGAGCGACCGACGACCCGTCGACGGCGGTGACCGTCCACCCGTGCCGGGCAAGCCAGAGGCTGTTGCGTCCCTCCCCGGCGCCGAGGTCCAGAGCTTGCCCAGGCGGGAGCGGTGTCACCAGTTCGACCATCGCGGTATCGGGATGGATCGAGAACCGCCGCCCCACAGCGGCATACCGCTCGTCCCAGCCTTCTCCGTGCTCCACCCTTGTTCCTCCAGTCGTGTCCGGTGGGCGGCGTCGTCCCCGGGCGTCAGTCGCTCACATAGGAGGCATCGCTCATCGGCGTCATCTTGCTCCAGGAGAGGCGTCCGGCGTACGGAGCGGGGTCATTCGTTGCGTTGCGGGCTGGGCCGATCCGCTGACACCGGCGGCGCGGCCGGCTCCTCCCTTTGGACCGCCCGTCGGAGGAAATCCGTCACCGCCGGAGCCACCGCGAGAAAGCGGTCGATGTCACCGTGATCGGCGTCGGCGACGACCAGGAGATCCGTGCCTGGGGGTGCGGTTCGGTGCAACGCCTGCGCGTCGGCGAGCGGGATCACGGAGTCAATCGCGCCGTGGATCAGCAGCACCGGCATGCGCAAGTGCGTGATGGTGGCGATGGGAGCGAACTCCGGGAAGCGCATGCCGATGGCGCGCTCGATCTCTCTCAGCACGAGCGAGATGGCGATCGCGGGCACACCGTGCCGACGCATTGCCTGCCCCATGTACGTGGCGGCATCCGCCATTGAGGAGATGCTGACGACGGCGGCGATCCGTGGGTCACGGGCGGCGGCCAGCAGGCAGGCCCCAGCTCCGACCGAGTGGCCCACGAGGACGATGCCCTCCGCTTCGACGCGAGGGTTCCTCCGTAGCCAGCGGCAAGCGCGCTCGACGTTCTCAGCGAAGCCGGGCATGGAGCTGGAGCCGCTGTCGCTGTCGTCACTGCGCCCGTGACCCTGAGCATCGAGCAGCAGGACGTGGAAGCCCGCAGCGTGCAGCGGCGGGGCCACGGGGAGCATGGAGCTGGCGCTTCCACTCCAGCCGTGGAGCACCAATGCAACCGGTTGAGGGCCCGCCGCGCGCGCTGGTATGAACCACGCGCGCAGGCGCCCCCCCGGAGCGGAGATGGTCACGTCCTCTGCCTCCAGGCCCATCGAGGCGGGAGTTGCACCGGAGTGAACGTGGGGAACACGAAAGGAGCGGACTAGGGCCAAGCGAAGACCGAGCCGGATTGAGGCCCATCCGAGGAGCAGCCCCGCGGCACAGACCAGGGCGCGGGCCGGCCGAGACGTCAGCCGCCCCGGGCGATGGGACTCCTTGAGAGCCCCGCGTGACCTGTCGACCCCGTTCCGAGAGGTCTCGCGCTGCTCGCCCGGCACTGCTATTTGGGGTGCTGGGCTCTGTGGCTGAGCCGGATCATGCCGATCATCTTCATGTTGATGACGGCGAAGCGCCATGCCTGCCAGGGCAGGAAGGTGCGCATGAACACGGTGCGCTTGGTGGGCTTGGTGACGTAGTGGGTCTTGTCGGGGTCCATGCGGCTACTCCGGGATCCAGCGCCAGCCGGGACGCAGACGCGCTTTGTAGAGGAACATGTGGTGCAGCATGATCTTGACCCAGTGCCCTGCCAGCCCGATCTCACCGAACGTGCCCGCCGGGTCGCGGCCGTGCTCCGGATAGCGCTCGAAGTCGGGAACGATCGGGAACACGGTCATCGAGACCGCTGTGCCCTTGAACGGGTTGGCGCCGGCTGAGGCGACGCAGGCCGCCCCCATCTCCGCCATCGACGCGGTACGGGTGGGCGCATCGGCGCCGGCGATCATGTCCACGACGCTCCTTGCGACTGCCTTGCCGATCATCGCCGAGGGCATCCCGGTTCGCGGCGGCGCGGGGGCGATCACGGTGCCGTTCGGGCTCTTGCGCGGCACCGAGATCGCGTGTGGCGGCGCGAACGCGATCCCGGCCGCGAACACGTTGCGGTACTCGGGCGACTGGTAGGTGCGCGGCCAGTCCGCCGCTTTCCACTGCTCGTAGGGCCTGGGGCTGTAGTCGGCGTCCACGCGCATGAACCCGTTGGGAAGGAACAGGCGCTCGGTGATCTCGGCGCCCCCGCGGTCAAACGCCTGCAGGCCGACGCCAGAGAACGGCGGCAGCAACATCGCGAAGTCGAACCCCTGTTCGCCCTGCAAGCCGTCCAGTGTCTCGTACAGGACGCGGTCGGGCTCGACCCTACTGACGTGCGCGCGCGTTATCCAGTCGATCCCGCGTTCGGCGAACAGTGAGGCGCTGTAGATGCTGCTCGGGGTGACGTAGCCGCCGCCACGTAGCTGCATCCCGCCCATTCCGAAATCCCCGAGCTCGTACTCGTTGGTGATCCATGTTAGCTCGGCGCGATCGCGCACGCCGCGGTGGCGCAGCTCGAACTCAAGGTTGACGATGTACTCGAAGGCGGCTCCCTCGCAGGTGCAAGTTCCGTGTCCCATGCCGACGAGGAAGCGACGCTTCTCGCCGCGGCGCATGCGCTCGACCTCGTCGTCGACCGCCGCCGCCGTCTGCGCCGCGTGCGCAGGCTGGCACACCGACAGGCTGTGCCCCCCATCCGGCCCGAGGCCCTCGGTCTTGTCGAACCGCAGCGCCGGACCTGTCGCGTTGATCAGGAAGTCGTAGGGGATCTTGGAACGCTTACCGTTGGCGCTCTCGGCCGTGACGTACGGGGTCCGGTCCTCGCCATCGCCTTCCGGGTGAAACTCCCGCGCAGCGGCCTGCACGAACTCGATCCCCGCGCGCTCGTAGACCGGGGCCAACGGGAACGTGACCTTCTCGGGCTTCAGCAGACCCACTCCGACCCAGATGTTCGACGGCACCCAGTTGTAGTCCGGCTTAGGGGAGACGACTGTCACGCTATCACCGCGATCCAGCCAGCGGCGCGCAAACGACGCCGCGGTGTGTCCGGCGACGCCCGCGCCGAGCACCACGACCCGGCTCACAGCGACGGCCCGGACAAAGTGCTGATCATGACAATCTCCACGTTGAGGCAGACATCGCACAGCCGACCCGGCCAGCGCAAGTGACTCTACTAATACGCGCATCCAAGCACACAGCCGCGTGGTTGTCAACTTGTCCTCAGGGTTGGCCGGAAGCTCAGCCATGGGCGGCCTGTCCGCCGCTGATGATCGCCACAAGGGTGGCGGCGACAGGCACACAGGCCTCGATCCTCTTCACGTTCTACGGCCTGAACATTATCCACAAGGATTTCGCGCGTCTACTGAAGGTCTCGTCGCTCGGCAATCCGGCGGTGCCGATGCCACTGCCGATGCCCAACGTTGTCCTCGGGCTGCCGGGAGTCGGCGCGACGGCCATGCCCATAATGAAGAGCAAGGACCGCAGCAAGAAGGTCGCCGGGAGCCGCGAGTTGATCGATTCTGCGCGTGGGCTGGAGGTTCGGCTGATCGCCTGCCAGATGACGCTGGACGTGTTCGGCTACTCGGAGGGGGACTTCGTCGAGGGCGTCGAGTTACCAGGGGGTATAGTCCCCCCACGGCGGCTACGGACGGGTATCCGGCCGTGGGCAAGAGAAGCACACTCGGAGATCACCGTGAGCCGGCTTCAGACGGCGGCCAGTCTGGCCGCGGAAACGCGCAATGTGCCGCTGGGCTCGGTGGTGTGAGGCTGCTCCTTGCCCTTCCCCTGGGGCTGATCATCGGGCTGGCGCTCGGTGCCCTGGGAGGCGGCGGCTCGATCCTGGCCGTGCCCGCTCTGGTCTACGTCGTCGGTCTCGGCCCGGAAGAGGCGGTCGCGACCTCGCTTGTGGTCGTCGGGGTGGCTGCCCTCGGCGGCATGGTCGGCCACTGGCGCGCCGGGCGTGTCCGGGTGGCTGCTGGCCTGTGGTTTGGCCTGGCTGGCGTGTTGGGATCGCTACTCGGCACACGTCTGAGCCAGACGGTCAACCCCGATGTTCTTCTCCTGGCGTTCGCGGGCGTGATGCTGCTTGTCGCGTGGCGCCTGTGGGCAGCCGCACGGGCGCCTGGCCGCGGCCGGTCCGGCGCGTCGTCAGACAGCAACGGTCCTGCGGGGGCGGCGGTCGGAGGCTCGGCGCCCGCAGGTACGCCGCCACCTGGCCGCGGGATCGGGTCCCAGGTCTCGACGGTGGGCAAGGTGGCCGCCGCCGGAACGGCGGTCGGGTTCATGACCGGGTTTTTCGGGGTCGGTGGTGGGTTCATCATCGTTCCGGCGCTCGTCCTCGCCCTGCGATTCGAGATGCCCGTCGCTATCGGCACATCGCTACTGGTGATCTTCCTCAACTGCGGTGAGGCGCTCGCCTCACGGCTTGCCACGACCGGGGTTGAGTGGCACGTCGCACTGCCGTTTGCGGGGGCGGCCCTGATAGGCGCGGTGGCTGGCAACCACATGGCGAGCCGAGTGCGGTCCTCAACCCTTCAACGCTGGTTCGCTATGCTGCTGGTGGCTGTCGCCATCTACACGCTGGCCCGCTCGGCCGTCGCACTATGAGCCGCCAGACGGCCGGCTGAGCTAATTGGGCACTTCGGAAATGAGCGGGGTCCGACGGTCGTGGAGATGTTGGCACCAGGCGCAGGCGGGCCGGGCACATTCAGGATGGTCCGCCGAAATGACCCCAGTGAGTGGCAATGATGAGAAGCACGCCAGCGAGGGCGAGCGCAATGCCTGCGACGATCGTTCTCTGAACAGGAATCTTGAAGGCTGGGATCTGAGCGGCGACGAGCCAGACACCGGCAAACAGGATCAACAAGAATCCGACCTCGGCGAGTGTGACGCCTGCTTTCTGGCTCATTGCAACGATGGTAGCTGCTTCGGCACTCTCCTTGAGGCGCTGAGGACGAGTCAATAGAGCCAAGCAGGGCACCAAGCGTTCGAATCTCGTCGACGCCAACGGCATCCCTCTGGCTGTGATCCCGGCCCCCGACAACTCCAATGACTCGCCGCTGCTCGGGCCAACCCTCCGGCGACTCATCCGCGAGGGCTGGAAACGCTAGCGCTGGAAGGGCCGACCGGCGCGATGCCCGTGAACGCGCCGATCACTATTGGCGCGAGGTAAGCGGGCACGGAGGTTGTTCTGGGGTTGACAGGATACCCCAGGGGGTATATTGTAGGGGGGTCGTAAGGATACCCCCAGGGGTTACACTTGAGGTGATCATGTCCACCATCGCGCTCAACAGGAAGACCTTCACCGAGACGGTGAACCGAGATGGCATCGTCCTCGTCGACTTCTGGGCGGCCTGGTGCGGCCCCTGCCGCGCCTTCGCGCCGGTGTTCGGGGCAGCGGCGGAGGAGCACCCGGACGTTGTGTTCGGCAAGGTCGACACCGAGGCCGAGCCCGCTCTGGCGAGGTCCCTCAACATCATGTCCATTCCCACCCTCATGGCCTTCCGTGACGGCATCCTGGTGTTCTCCCAGCCGGGGGCATTACCCGCCGCCTCGCTGGCCCAGCTGATCGCCGCCGTGCGAGACCTGGACATGGCCGCGGTGCGCAGCCAGGTGGCCGCCGCCGAGGCGACGGCGAGGACGGCATGACCGACGACGCCAAGGTGAGCCGCCGGGTACGAGTCGACTATGAGTCCGGGGACCGGTTCCGCATCGCGGTCCGTCAACACACCATCAGCGTCGATCAGCCGGCATCCGACGGTGGCGAGGACACCGCTCCCACTCCCACCGAGCTCTTCATTGCCAGTCTGGCCTCGTGCGTGGCCTTCTACGCCCGCCGCTTCGCCGCCCGGCACGACATTCCGACCGACGGGCTCGCCGTCACCGCCGAGTTCAGCATGGCCTCGCACCCGGCTCGGGTGGGCGAGATCACGCTTCAGCTGCATGTCCCGGCAGAGCTCTCGCCCGAGCAGCAGGCCGCTCTCCTCGCCGTCACCTCGCGCTGCACCGTCCACAGCACCCTGATGCAACCTCCGGAGGTTCGCATCGAGCTGGCCGCGCTGACACCCGGGGCCGTGTGAGCAGGCCGGACCGGCCCGGCGGGGCGTTTGAAACAGGAGGAGATCCCGATGCAGCTTGACGAGACCGCCATCGTCGATGTGCTCAAGCGGCTGAGGCGTGCCGAAGGCCAGATCCACGGGGTCATCGGCATGCTCGAGGACGGCCGCGATTGCGCCGATGTCGTCACCCAACTGGCGGCGGTGTCTCGCGCCGTCGACAGAGCGGGATTCCGGCTGATTGCCAGCGGGCTGCAGCAGTGCGTGACCGAACGTGGGGGCGGGACGGTTCCCTCTGCGGACGAGGAGCGGCTGGAGAGGCTGTTCCTCTCTCTCGCCTGAGTCCGAGGGAGTACGCTGTCGCGATGAAGCACGGTGCCTCGGCAACCGGCATCGGACCGCGGCCGGACCGTTCAACACCTCCCAGAGGCACCGCCGCTCGGGTGTCCTGGACGCGCCTGACCCACCCCAATCTCGCATGTGACAGGGCAGAACAGGAAACCGCATCATGGTGATCTGCTTGGCGGTTGCCGATGACGGCTGCATTGACCCTCGCTGGGGGCGGGCCCAACGGGTGGCGATCGCCACCGCCGAAAATGGGGCGATCACTGGCTGGGAGGAGTTCGGCGTGTCGTGGGACACGCTGCACGACACCGGCTCCGAGGGCACCCACCACGCCAGGGTGGCCCGTTTCCTGCGTGAGCATCAGGTCGACACCGTGCTGGCCCACCACATGGGTGAGGGCATGGCCGGCATGCTTCAGAAGATGGACGTCACCGTCCGTCTCGGGATCGTCGGTGACGCGCGCCGGGCCGTCACCAGTGCCGCCGTCTGACGGGGTCCGAGTCACGTCGACCATCGCAGAGAGGATGTGCTGGTGAGCGGCCCCGCTGTCAACCGGGCCAGGGTGGCGCTCTTCGCGACCAGCCACGCCGTCGATGACATGTACCAGGGAGCGGTGCCCGCGCTGCTGCCGTTCTTCGTCGCCGACCGCCACTACAGCTATGCGGCGGCCGCCGGGCTGATGTTCGCGCTGACAGCGATGTCGTCGGTGATCCAACCGGTATTTGGAGCCCTCACCGACCGGCTCCATCTCTTCTGGCTGGTGCCGGCAGGCCTCACCGTCGCGGGGGTTGGCGTCGGGCTATCGGGACTGACCCAGAGCTACCTGATGACCTTCCTGGTGATCGCGGTCGCAGGGGTGGGGGTGGCCGCGTTCCACCCCGAAGCGGCGCGCGCCGCTCGCGCGGCGAGTGTCGACAGTCAGCAGGCGATGAGCGTCTTCTCGGTGGGCGGCAACGTCGGCTATGCGATCGGCCCGATGTTTGTCTTCGCGGTGCTCTTCTTCGTGCCCGGCACCGGCGGCACGGTATTCTTGGCAGTGCCCGCGCTGATAACGGGCGCTGTCGTCTTCGTCGTGCTGCGGCGCCATCCGGAGACCCACGTGGTGCGCCATCGGAGTGCGCAGCGCCCCCAACAGTCGGACGATTGGCGGGGCTTCATCGGGCTCACCTCGGTAGTCATGCTGCGGTCCATCGTCTATTTCGGGCTCACGTCACTGGTGGCGCTCTACGTCGGCACCAGCTTGCGCGGTGGCAAAGGGCTCGGTGAGGCGGCGCTCACGACCATGGTCGGCTTCGGCGCCGTCGGCACCATCACCGGCGGGCGGCTTGCCGACCGGTTCGGCCGGCTCCCCGTGACACGGGTCTCGTTCGCAGCGAGCATTATCAGCCTGCTGGCCGTCGCACTCACCCCCTTGCCGTGGGTCTTCCTGCCGATCGCGGTCACCGGCTTCGTGCTCTTCCAGTCGTTCAGCCTGACGGTGACTCTCGGCCAGGATTACCTGCCCACGCGCATCGGCACGTCGTCGGGCGTGACGCTCGGGTTGGCGATCAGCGTTGGCGGGCTGGTCGCGCCCGGCCTGGGTGCCTTGGCGGATGCGACCAGCCTGCGTGTCAGTCTCCTCGTGCTGCTGGCATTCTTGCCCGCCGGGCTGGCGATCGCCTGGCGCTTGCGCGACCCTCGCCCCCCCCGTCGGCACAGCTCCGAGCGACCCGGCGTCGCCGCAGCCAGCGCCCCCCCGACGCCCGTACTCCCCGTCCCGTGATTCCTCCTGGCCTGATGTTGATTCCGCCTGCGACTGAGGATCTGAGGCATGGATGAATCGCCATCCACTCCCGCCATGGGCGACCCCTCCGAGGTCGTCTGGTCGCATGCCGAGGACGTCGCGCGCCTTGCGCGGCAGCTCTGCCAGCATCGAGAGGATGCCGAGGACGTCGCCCAGACCTCGCTGCTCAAGGCGGCCCAGCATCTCGACGGCTTCCGCGGCGAGTCCAGCGTCCGCACCTGGCTTCACCGGATCACCACCAACGAATGCCGGATGATCCGCCGGCGGCTGACGGCGCGGTCCCTGGACGCGATCCTGGAAAGTCCCAACCCTCCTGAGTGCGCGGTGCGGACCGTCAGCGCAGATCCGGAGTCACTCGCGGAGGAGCGCGAGCTCAGGCGGCTGGTGGTCTCCGCCATCAGCGCGCTCCCGAGCCGGCAGCGAGCGGCGATCATCTTGTCGGCCGGCGCCGAGCTCAGCGCTGAGGCGGTGGCCCGCACGCTCGGTACCTCGGTCTCGGCCGTTCGGTCACTTCTCGTTCGAGCCCGGCGGAACGTCCGAGCTCAGGTCGCGCAGGGGCCGGGCTCACCTCCGGGCGTGGGAGCCGCCCGCATCTGACGGTGGACGCTGGTTGAGCGCACGGGAAGCGGTGCACACGTGGCCCGCACCATCTTCCGGGGCCATGCATCCATGACAGTGTGGTCCCAATGAGCTTCACCGGATCGCCGCTCCTCAGGCAGCCGTGAACGGGGTCGAGCTGCCGGACGAGATAAGGCGTGCCCGTCGCCAGGAGGGCCGCCGGGTCCCGGACGAGGTGGTGCTCGGCCATCGTCGAGTGCTGGCCCGTCGTGGCCCACCCCGACGATGAGTCCTTTGGGCTCGGCGCCGTGCTCTCCACATTCTCCGGAGCTGGCGCTGAGACTTCCGTCCTCTGCTTCACCCACGGCGAGGCGTCGGCCCTGCATGGTGTGCGCGGCGACCTCGGCGCCCTTCGCGAGCGGGAACTGCAGGAAGCCGCCGATGTCCTCGAGGTGGCCACCGTGCGGCTCCTTGACCACCCCGACGGGCAGCTCGAGAGCGTCTCCCTCGATACGCTCGTCACTGAGGTTCTGGCCATGGCGGATGCGGTGGCGGCTGACCTGCTGCTGGTCTTTGACGAAGGCGGCGTCAGTGGGCACCCGGACCATCGGCGCGCCACCGAGGCCGCGCACCGCGCCGACGACCTGCGGAACCTTCCCATCGCCGCCTGGGCCATCCCTGACCGGGTGGCTCGGGCCCTCAATGCGGAGTTCGGGACGACGTTTCAGGGACGTCCAACTCGGGCGTTGGACATCCGTCTCACGGTGAACCGCGAGCGTCAACGAGGTGCCATCGCTCGTCATCGAAGCCAGTCTCAGGCCAACCCCGTCCTCTGGCGTCGACTGGAACTCCTCGGCGACGTGGAATGGGTCCGCCTCCTGGACGCCGGCGGCGGGTGGCCGGCCAGCTTATGGCCGGGATACCGGGAGCCTGCGGCCGGAATCGACGCCCCCTCAAGCGGAAGCCGTGAGCCGCTCCGCGACTCGGTGCAGCCGCGCCGAGGCGTCTCTGGCCACCTCCTCGACGGCGGCGCCGCCGACCAGGGAGAGGGCTGCGACCGGCTCCATGAAGCGGATTCGCGTGCGAGCCGGGGTCTCCTGCTCGACGACCACGTTGCAGGGCAGGAGCACCCCGACTCCGGGCTCGCTTTCCAGGGCGCGGTGGGCGAGGTGTGGGTTGCACGCCCCGAGGATCGTGTACGGTCGAAAGTCAACGCCCAGTTTCGCTTGGAGAGTCGCGCGGACGTCGATCTCGGTGAGCACCCCGAAGCCCTCCCCCGCGAGCAGGGTGCGCGTGCGCTGTTCGGCCGCCGCGAACTCCAGCTCGACCTCGACGCTGAACTCATACCCACCGTTCGGCACGGTCACGTCTCCGACCGCGCGCTGGCCCGTTCCCGCGCGGAGGACAACGCCCCATCGCGTCGACGATCGCGCAGCCCCTCGAGGTACTGGGACACCGCCACCGCCGCGGTGGTACCGTCCCCGACCGCGGTGGCGACCTGCCTGGTCAGCTGGGCGCGCACGTCTCCCACCGCCCAGAGCCCCTCGACCGACGTCTGCAGGTCACGCCCGGTGAGGACGTATCCCGCAGCATCTCGTTCCACTTGGGCAGGAAGGAGCAGGGAGTTGGGAAGGAAGCCGACGAAGATGAACACGCCGCTGACCGCCAGGTCACGCTCCTCGTGGTTTCTCTCCAGGCGCACACCCGAGACCACGCCATTCCCGTGGATCTCCCGGACCCGGGCGCCGAGGATGAAATCGATGCTCGGGTTGGCCCGCGCCCTCGCCTGGAGGATGGGCTGAGCTCGGAGCTGACCGCGGCGGTGGATGACCGTGACCCTGCTGGCGTAGCGGGTGAGGAAGTCAGCCTCCTCGAGCGCCGCATCGCCGCCCCCGACCACCGCCAGCTCCTGACCCTGGAAGAAGGCGCCGTCGCAGACCGCGCAGTAGCTGACTCCCCGGCCCGCGAATTCCGCCTCGCCGGGCACGTCGAGCTTCCGCGGCCGGCCGCCGGCGGCGAAGATCAGGGCGGGGGCGTGCAGCTCCCTCCCGCTCACCAGCCGGGCCACCTTGGTGCCGCCGGGGCCAACCTCGACCGCCTCCACCGGCTCGAACTCGCGAATGTCGAGACCGAACTTGCGGGCGTGGTCGCCCATCTTGCTGGCCAGGTCCCCGCCGGAAATCGACTCGAACCCCGGGTAGTCCTCGATCAGCTCGGTGTTGAGCAGCTGGCCGCCGATCGGACGACCGTCGACCAGCACCGTCTTCAGGTTCATGCGAGCAGCGTAGAGGCCGGCGGCAAGGCCCGCCGGCCCGCCCCCGACGATGATGAGGTCGCAACTCTCCGACCGATCACCGCCCGTGTCCGCTGGCGTGACCGCGTCGATCCCCAGCGAAGCCAGGGCATCACGCATCAGTGGTCCCACCAACTCTGCCATCTCCTCCACCTCAGCGAACGGCCGAGAGATCCTCGGCGCTTCACACACCACTGATGCACGAGCGGGCGAAATGGTGCGGACGCAGCCCTGGTCGCTCTGAAGTAGAGATCCACCCGCTGCGCCGGCGGAGAAAACCAAGGTGGCGTCGGTAGTCGCCTCGGAGGAGGTGGTGAGCCACCACATCGGGCAGCGGCGCACCATCTGGTATCGCCGCGCATCCGTGGAACTGACAGCCGGCTCTGTCGGATCGCTGGATCCGCCCGGCCACACCGTGGAGATGAACATGCCTCAGAACCTGGGAACCACCGACCGCGCGGTACGCGTCGTTGTCGCTGTCGCCGCCACCCTGGTCGCCGGCTGGGCGGGATTCGGCACGGCGGTGGGGATTGTGCTCCTCGCCATCGCCGCCGTCCTGCTGGTCACCGGTGCGTCCGGCTTCTGCCCGCTCTATGTGCCCTTCCACCTCAGCACCCGCCGGCACGGCACTGCAAGGACCTGGGGGCACGGCCAGCGCACTTCTCAGTGATTGCATCCGAGACCCGCTTGGCGGTGACCTGAGCGCTCTGTTCCCAAGCTTGGACGCGTTTGCTCGATTGGCTGGTGACGCGCAAGCGCAGTGAGGCTCAGGCTGTCGCCTGGCGACGACCGTCTGGCCGCCTACGGCATCTCGGTGGCCGGCATCGTCCCTGCGGGGCACTCTCGGTGCTGGAGTGCCGCGCCTACACTGGGCCCGGCCCCGTCTGCGCAATCGGCGACGTGCGAGAATCAGGCGTGTGGAGAGCAGCGGGTGATACGAGGTCGCCCCCGCGACTCACTCACTGCGCCTTGCCTCCCTGGCAGGAGCGGTGAAGCTCACCCCGGTGCAGGAGGCCGCTAGCGCGTGCTGGCCGTCGCGTGGATGGCGCCGTGGCCCGTCTTCGTCGCTGCCGGAGCGGTGATCGGGCTGCTGGTCGGATTGTTCGGCGTCGGGGGCTCGTCAATCGCCACGCCGCTACTGGCCGTGCTCGGCGTTCCGGGCTTGCTGGCGGTCGCCTCCCCACTGCCAGCCACCATCCCAGCCGCTCTTGGCGCTGTGATTCCCTATCTGCGAAACGAGACGGCTCGGCCTCGTGCCGCAGGTTGGACCTTGATCGGGAGCGTGCCAGCGGCCGTCGCCGGGGCATTCCTTTCCCAAGTGATCGGTGGCTCCGTGTTGCTCTACGCATCTGGCATCGTCCTCACCATCGTCGGAATCCGTGTCGTCAGGCCAATTGGCGAAACACAGCAGCGTGCCGGCACCGTCCGCCGCAAGAACCGCCTGGTCCTGGTGGCGGTCTCTGCTGCCGCTGGACTCTTCTCTGGGCTACTCGCCAACGGGGGAGGTTTCCTGCTCGTGCCGATGTACCTCCTCATTTTTGGTCTCGACATGCGCCAGGCCGCCGGAACCAGCCTTCTCGTTATCGCTGTGCTCACCGTGCCGATTCTTGCTGCCCACGCCGCCCTCGGGCACATCGACTGGAGCGTCGCTGGGGAATTTGCG
>Ga0224555_1001633_pt1 | contig 30022 bp, 29 predicted proteins | sample 714S23034metaG_FD_180687 | JGI IMG/M metagenome (GOLD analysis project Ga0224555, IMG submission 180687) | Peat soil microbial communities from Stordalen Mire, Sweden - 717 S2 30-34 | ecosystem: Environmental > Terrestrial > Soil > Wetlands > Peat | place: Sweden: Norrbotten County, Stordalen...
TATGAAAGCCGCCATCCGTTATTTTTATATGACAGCCGCTGCGCAAAATAATCCGTGGAGAATTGACACTAATGTAATATTCATAGCCGGTAGCTCAGCCGGGGCCATAGGCGCTGATTTTGTGGGTACGCTGGATAGTTTGAATGAATTACCTCCGGCTTTTCAAACCATAGTAACCAACAATGGCGGCATTGAAGGCAATAGCGGCAATGCAGGTTACTCATCGAAAGTAGTTGGTGTGGCCAGCCTGGCCGGTTGCATATATTCGCTTGATTGGATTAAGCCCGGGGTTCCGCCTACGGTTTTTTGCCAGGGCACAGCCGATAGCATTTTACCCTACGATTGCGGCTACGTGCTTGAAGATACTATTGAAGATATTCTCCATACTTTTTGGCCCACGTTAAGAATGTGCGGCTCGGGTGAAATGGCGCCGCAATTCGACTCGGCACAAATAAGCACCTCTTTGCTGCCCTTTCCGGGCTCTAACCATGTGCCATGGGATACCAACCTGGTAATAGAGAATGAAGTGGATTCAGCCGTTGCTGCATTTTTCTATTCCGTAAATTGCGTGCAGGCTACAGGCTATTGTAATTATCCGGCAGGGCTTACTGATATTGACCTGGGCCCGCAGGTAAATGTATTTCCCAATCCGGCACATAACGTAATTCACATTAGCATAACTGATGCTAACGAATTGAAAGAAATCCGTCTTTACGATTGCACCGGGCGCCAGGTAATGCAACAATATACGGGCGGTAAGCAGGCTACCCTGGCTACCGATGGTTTGGCGCAAGGCGTTTATACCCTACGCCTGGATTTAAAGGGACCCGCTACACAACCGGTAGCACGGAAGGTGGTTATTGAATAGAACAAAACGATAATAAAGTTATTGTTACCGGAACGGCCTCATGCCCTATTGCAGCATGCATATCAAATTGTCGAAGTTAGCCCCCGTAAGGTGAGTAAAGGCGAAACGACAATTTAGTACGCATCCTTGTTAAAAGAGTGTCGGCTTACAAATTCCCCATAAAAAACAAAACAGCTCCTGCTACCGAAAGCAACAGGCTGAAATACCATAAAAAGGCCCTTTTGGTAAGCATAGCAATAGCCGAAATAGCAATAGCAATCTGAAACAAGGTAACCGATAATGCGATGGTAACATGCCTTTTAAGGTGCGCCGCCGATTCATCTTCCGCTTCTTTCGCTTCTTTCATTAAGTCAGCCTGCTCCTTTTTATATTTAGCCTGTTTTTCCTTTATTTCTGCAGGTGCCTCTGCATTGACAGTAGCATGTTGCAGGATAATAGCCTCAGCAATTTCAGATTTAATACCCTTGGCCTGGTAGTAGGCCCAGGTATCCGAAGCCTTAATTTGTGCAATAAGCGCCTCATTGCTGTGATGCCCGGCCGTTAAGCTGCCCAGCGCAGCAAAAACCGCCATTAACGCAGTTGAAACAGCCGCATACATAGTCCATCCCCCCCTACTCTCTTCTGCTTGCTCTTTAATACTCTCGTGTAAATGTTCTGTTGGTACTTCAATTTCTTCCATGGTCCGCAATTTTTATTTTTCAAATCTACTTTAATTTTGCCTTTCTGCTAAATCTATGCAACAAACAAATGGCAAAAAAATTTAAATCTTAAAAGTAAGTTGCATCTGGTTGCACCTGGGCGAAGGGATCATATACCTTATCTCCGCTTTATGATACTGAATTATCCTCTTTACAATACTTAAACCCAGTCCAAAACCCCGGTTAGGTATAGCATTGCTGCCGCGCACAAATGAACCGAAAAGTTTCTCCGTGTCGTTGCTGTCAGGCACATCCCCTTCGTTGGAAATAAACAGCTTAATATCCTGTTTCTCTTGTATTATCTTAATGTCTATCTCCTTGTTATCCGAATACAGGTAAGCATTTTTAAGCAGGTTACTGATAGCTATTTTCAACAGCGCTTCGTCGCCTTTAATTTCCAGCCTGTCCTCATATCCCGTTTCATTAATAATCTCAAAATGTATTTTACAATCGCTGTGGTATTTGCGCAAAAACTCCGCGCTGCTGAAAATAATTTCATCTATCCGTACATTCGAAAAGTTCCTTACCTGCGTTTCGTTCTCAAGCTTGGATAATATCAGCAGCGATGTAACAATATCCGAAAGCTGCTGGGTATCCTCTTTCATACTCGAAAGGGTCTTCTCAAACTTCTGCGGCAGGTCGGGGTTTTGCATCAGGTTTTCCAGCTGCGCTGATATTTTCGAAAGCGGCGTACGCAACTCGTGCGATGCATTACCCACAAAACTTTTCTGGTATTGAAACGATTTATCAATCCTCTCAATCATAGTATTAAAGGCAGCCGTTAACTCCGAAATCTCATCGCGCTTACCGGTGTTCTCCAAACGGGTACTTAGGTTGTTTTCTGATATATTCTGCACCTTATTTTTAAATACGTCAAGCGGCAATAAAGCCTGCTTACTGAAATAAAAAGACAGCAGCCAAACCAAAATAAGCCCTGCTAAAAAGGCAACAATTACCAGCTCCTTTAAAAACACCAGGTTCCGGTTGCCAAATTTATCCTCCGCCGAAATAAGCACTATATAATTCTTATCCAGGTGCTTAATACTTTTGCCAACAATATCGTACTCGTTTTCGGTTTTATACAGGTAACCCTCGGCCTGTACCTTCTTCAGCATGGTGGTATCCCAGTTAATTACAGCATCATCAATACTGCTGTAAATAAGCCCCAGGCTGTCATTAAATATCAGCGTCTTTTCGTTGTAAAGGTTATTGATGGTTTCTTTATCTATCAGCTTTAAAAGCGTGTAATCAACGGCTTTTACTTCCACCAAAAGCTTAACTGTAGTTTGTGCCTTTTCTACCAACCGGTTTTGTATTTCAATTTTACGGTAATTGGAAAACATGGTAAACAGCACAAACAAAAGCGTTGCCAGTATAAGCGAGAATAATAAGCTGAACGTAAGCGAAAACCGCTGCTTTAAATTCATGAAACTAGTTTGCCTTCAAAAAATAACCAAACCCCGGGCGGGTGTGTATCAGCTTTTCATCATGCCCCTTATCAATTTTGTTGCGCAGAAAATTGATATACACCTCAATGGTGTTGGTCCCTGTATCAAAATTAATATCCCAAACCTGTTCAGAGATGGTTTGTTTTGAAACCGGCCTGCCCTTGGCCTTGGCCAGCAGTTCAAGCAGTTTAAATTCTTTGGGTGTCAGTTCTATTTTTCTGCCGGCCCGTTCAACCGTCATCTGCAGCGGGTTTATCTGCAGGTCTTCAATAATAATGGTTTCTTCTTTTTCACTTTGCGGCCTGCCCGAACGCCTTAGCAAAGCGTTTATCCGCGCCATCAATTCATCAAAGTGAAAAGGCTTTACCATATAATCATCTGCACCCAGGTACAGGGCTTCTACCTTGTCAGTTACATCGCCAAAAGCAGTAAGCATCAGTATGGGCGTACTTTTGTCTTCATCACGTATGTGCCTGCATACCTGCAACCCATTCAGGGCGGGTACATTAATATCTAAAATATAAATGTCGTAGGTACCCAGCTTCCGCTGCCTCAGTAATAACTGGCCGTCATAGGCAACATCGCATTCATATCCCTTCTGAGTAAAGTATTGGTTTATTTCATTGGCCAGCTTCGGGTCATCTTCCAATAAAAGTATCTTGTAATTCATGGCCGGAATTTAATCTCTGCAAAATTGGACTAAAGTTAGCAAGTATAAACCACACCTGTTTTTGGCCTTGGTTTCCCCTTCGGGGACGGAAGGGGCTGCCGCTCTACCTCAGCCTGTCCATGCTCTTTATAGTATTTTCATCTTTACGGATGTAAACCAGGGCAAGTATCTCAAAAAGGAAGGCTGCTGCAGCAAGCAAATTCCAGTAAGTAAATACCACATCACCCGGAAAAACCCAGGTTTGATATTTATAGTAAACATAGGCTACTGAGGCCCCGATAAATATAATCGCAAACCAGCAAATCAGCATTTGCAGCTCCCTGTTTTTGAAAAGAAAAATATTAATAGCCGTTAAAGCCATGGCGGTTCCCACCAGTATGGGATTAATAAAATATATCCAGCCATTAAACCGCTGGGTAATCTCCCAACCCGGAAAACCCTCATTAAAAGGACGCATTTCCGTTCTGATAAGGGGCATCCATAAAAATAAACCAAGGGCAACTACGGCCAGAAAAAGAAAAACAGTTTGAATTCTCTGAATCATAGCGAACAGATTTGAAAGTTTAAATTTGCACGCAAACCTAAATTATTTCAGCAAATGAATGCGTATATAGTTGATGCCCTTCGCACCCCGATAGGAAAATTTAACGGCACCCTCAGTTCAATCAGGCCCGATGACCTGGCCGCGCTGGTTATAAAAAAGATAGTTGAGCGCAATAATACCTGGTTAGATACCAAACTTATTGAGGAAGTAATATTGGGCGCCACTAACCAAAGCGGCGAGGATAACCGCAATGTTGCCCGCATGGCAGCCTTACTGGCGGGCCTGCCGGTTGAAGTTGCAGGGGTAACCGTTAACCGCCTCTGTGCCTCGGGCCTCCAGGCCATTGCTGACGCTGCAAGGGCCCTTAATAACGGCGATGGCGATATTTACATAGCCGGCGGGGTTGAAAATATGACCCGCGCCCCCTATGTGCTTTCCAAAGCAACTACCACCTTTGAACGCACCCAGCAAATGTTTGACACCAGTATAGGGTGGCGTTTTACCAATAAGCTTTTCCCGAAAGACATTACGTATTCAATGGGCGAAACCGCCGAAAATGTGGCTAAAAAATGGAACATCAGCCGCCAGGCGCAGGACGAGTTTGCCCATTTATCGCAACTTAAATATCAGAAAGCACACGAGGCCTCAAAGTTTAATGACGAAATGATAGCTATTGAACTGGATAAAGGAAAAGGCGAGCGTGTTTTCTTTGAAAAAGACGAGCAACCCCGTTTATCATCGGTAGAAACACTGGCCCGGTTAAAACCTGCTTTTGTAAAAGACGGAACCGTAACTGCAGGTAATTCTTCAGGTATTAACGATGGTGCAGCAGCCACTTTAGTTGTAAGCGAGGCAATGGTAAAAAAATTCAACCTGAAACCCCTTGCCCGTGTAGTTTCAATTGCCGCCTCCGGCGTTGAGCCCGCTTATATGGGTATTGGCCCTGTATCAGCTACGCTAAAAGCCTTAAAACGCGCCGACCTGAATATTTCGGATATAGGCTTAGCAGAGCTGAACGAGGCCTTCGCATCGCAATCCATCGTATGTATACAGGAACTTGGAATAAATCCTGAAGTAGTGAATGTAAACGGAGGCGCCATTGCCATTGGCCATCCGCTCGGTTGTTCAGGAGCCAGAATTACCAGCACACTGGTACATGAAATGAAACGCAGAAGTAATGTAAAATATGGCCTTGCAACCATGTGCATTGGTGTTGGACAGGGGATGGCTATTATTTATGAAAGGTGCTGATACAAAAACATTCACCCAAAAGAGCTTCCCTGCAGAGTCTCCCTTTGCGGCTCTGCGCAATGGGGACTCTGCGGCGTTTAACAACAACCCTAAATTCAAACATCTTGGTTCTCGCTTCTAAAAATCTCTTTATTAAATGAGATACTTCCTTCATCTTTCTTATAAAGGCACCAACTATTGTGGCTGGCAAATGCAAAAAAATTCGCCATCGGTACAGCAGGTTATTAACGAAGCCCTTGAAAAACTGCTCGGCCACCACATCGCTTCTATGGGTTGCGGCAGAACGGATACCGGTGTGCATGCTAAAGATTTTTACATGCATTTTAATACAGAAAACGAGCTGGCCGATAAAGCCAATTTCCTTTTCCGCCTCAATTGCGTTTTGCCTGATGACATCACTATTTTCGAGATGATTGAAATGCCTGAAAAAGCCCACACCCGCTTTGATGCCACCGAAAGAACCTACGAATACTATGTTTACTTTGATAAATCTTCTTTTATAAAACCCTACAGCTTTTACCAGGGCTTTTACCATATTGATTGGGAAAAAGTAATTGAAGCCGCAGCCTTTGTAAAAACCATTGAAGACTTCACCTCCCTTTGCCTGCCCAGTATAGACTTTAAAACGAATCTTTGCTATATCAAAGAATCAAAATGGGAGATTCTCCCCTCCCAGCACTTAATTTTAAAGCCCTTCGATGAGCCGGGCCCTTCAAAACCCCTTATCATGCCTTACAATCCCGAAAAAGGAGAAGTGCTGCGGTTTACCATCACCAGTAACCGGTTTTTACGGGGCATGGTCCGCAAAATTGTAGGCACTATTTTAATGATTGGCAAAGGCAAAATTGAACTGGAAGAATTTAAACAAATAGTAACCGAAAAAAAGGATTTCCGAATCCATTACCTGGCGCCACCCAATGGGTTGTTTCTTTCTAAGGTTAAATACCCATATTTTGAGTAACTACGTGGTAACATCTCAATTGGTTTTTGTCATTATGCCCTATATTGACTATATTCGTATTAAAATGCCGTTATGGTGATTCCTGAGATAACATTATACCAAATAGCTAAAGAAAAGTTTGGCGGGAAAAGTGCTGGTGAATTTGTTTCTGCAGTCAAAGACACTGTTGACGCAAAGTTCAAAGAAAAAGAATCCATTTTCCTTACTAAAGAAGATAAAACAGATATTATTAAATGGATGTTTATTTTTTGGGTCGGTCAACTCGCCGCGATGCTTGCCATAGCTAAGCTTATCCACTAAACTATAATAGCGTTTAGTATAGTAGCTTTCCCCAACCGCAAATTTGAAAAGGCCAAATAAACTAAAACCCATTTCTGCTTGTTATAGGACAATCACTAATCCATAACTTTTCTACTTTAGAACCTGCATGTCTGACAGCGCCAAAAAACCATTTCTTGATTTTTCATTGCTTAAAAGGATCATTGGCCTAGCTAACCCTTACCGGCTTAGCTTCTTTTTATCCGTTTTTTTATCCATCGTTTTGGCTGCCCTGGGTATTGTAAGGCCCTTTATGATAATCTACGGAACCAATCGTTATATCACCAGCCAAAAATTTGATTTTGAAGGTTTAAAAACAATCACTTTTTTAATGGTGCTGTCGCTGCTTATTGAATCACCGTTGCGGTACCTGTTTAATTACGTAACAGCATGGCTGGGGCAAAGCATTGTAAAGGATATGCGGCTAAAAGTATATGGCCGGGTTATACACTCGCGCCTCAAGTATTTCGATAACACCCCCATCGGCATTTCCATTTCACGCACCATCACCGATATTGAAGCTATCAACGACACCTTCAGCGAAGGATTAATAAGCATTTTTGCCGATATTTTGAGCATAGTTGCGGTGTTAACCGTAATGTTGTATTTAAGCTGGAAAGTAACTTTGGCAAGTATTGCGGTATTGCCCCTTTTGCTTTGGTTTACCCGGTGGTTTCAGGAGGGCGTAAAAAAATCTTTCCAGGAAGAACGGACACAGATAGGCACACTCAATGCCTTTTTGCAGGAGCATATAACCGGCATGCGCATTATCCAGATTTTTAATGTGGAACAGAAAGAGCAAAAGAAATTTCGTGCCATTAACCAGGCCCTGCGCGACGCTACCATCAGGGGCATCTGGTATTACTCACTGTTCTTCCCGGCTGTGGAAGTATGTTCAGCCATTGCCATCGGCTGCATGGTTTGGATGGCCTCCAGCCAGATATTGCACGATGCTATCATCCATCCGGGGGTTAACGCTGCCGAAGGTGTTGGCCTCATTTCCGGTTTCCTGTTATATATATCCATGCTCTTCCGCCCGCTAAGGTTTATTGCCGATAAGGTAAATGTTATACAGCGCGGTATTGTTGCCGCCGAACGCGTATTTAAACTGATTGACAAAGACGAAACCATTCCTAACACCGGTACCTTCGCGCCTGAACATATGGCCGGTAAAATTTCTTTCCAAAATGTCTGGTTTGCCTACAACGATGCAGACCAGGTATTAAAAGATATTTCTTTCGAAGTTAAAGCAGGTGAAACACTTGCCATTGTGGGTGCAACCGGCTCTGGTAAGTCTTCTACCATTAGTATCCTTGGGCGGTTCTATGATATTCAAAAAGGCGCTATTAAAATAGATGATGTAGATATTCGTGAGTATGAACTTTCAGCCCTGCGTTCAAAAATGAGCGTGGTGTTGCAGGACGTATTCCTTTTTGCCGGCAGCGTGCTTGAAAACATTACCCTGCGCGATGAAAACATTACCAGCGAGCAGGTAATACACGCCGCCAAACTGGTGGGCGCCCATAATTTTATTTCAAGGTTACCCGGTGGATATGATTATATGGTAATGGAGCGCGGCGCCACTCTTTCCATGGGCCAGCGGCAGCTTATTTCCTTTGTTCGGGCCCTGGTGTTTAACCCCAGCATTCTTATCCTGGACGAGGCTACCTCTTCTATTGATACCGAAAGTGAGCAACTGATACAACAGGCTATTGAGAATCTCGTAAAAGGACGTACCTCCATCGTTGTAGCGCACCGCCTATCTACCATTCGGCATGCCCATAAGATTTTAGTATTGGATAAAGGCGAACTGAAAGAATTCGGCACACACGATCAACTCCTGCTTAAAAACGGCCACTACAAACGATTGTATGATATGCAGTTTATGAAGCAAAAGGAAGTTGCCTGATATGCCAGAGATGACATCTTTTTTCAAGATGTTATCTCTACACCCGGAACAGAAAAAATGTTATCTTATTACGGCTGGTAACACAGCTTTTTTATTTTTGAAGATGAAACTGTTTTTAAAATTACTTGCTGTTGTACTATCCGTTGCCTGTGGTGCCGTTTTTTTACTATCAGCCTATACCAAGCTTTTTCCTATCGAGCCTTTTGAATATACCTTTGTAGAACTGGGTATTACCGGTTGGAAAGGCTCTGTATTTATTGCCCGTCTTTTTATCGGTTTCGAATTTGCCTGCGGCGGCCTGCTTATCCTTAATTTCTGGTTAAAGCGTTTTACTATTCCGCTGGTTTCATTTACCCTGCTGGCGTTTATTGCTTACCTGTTAGTTCAAATAGCGCATTACGGCAACAACGGTAACTGTGGCTGTTTTGGAACCGCTTTTGTTTTTACGCCTTTACAAGGTATCCTCAAAAACCTGGTGCTGCTTGCTGCCGCTGTATTCATTTACTTCTTTCATCCCAACTTCTCGTTTAAGTTTATGAGGCCGGTAACAATTGTGCTCGCAATTGTTGCATTTGCGCTTCCGTTTATTTTAAACCCGGTGGATTTTGATACAGCCGCAAACAATTACAGCGGCAAGCTGAATTATAAACTCGACCTGGATGCCGTCTATAATAACCCTGAGGTGCCTGTCCCTAAAGTAGAATTAAGGAAGGGGAAATGGATAGTGGCTTTTATGAGCCTTACCTGTCCGCATTGCCGTATTGCAGCCAAAAAACTGCACGTAATGAAGCTGAAAAACCCCAACCTTCCCATCTATTTATTTTTGAACGGCCCCGATAAATACATTAAACCCTTTTTTGACGACACCCGCGCTACCGACCTTAACTGGAGCCTGTTAAATGGCCATGGTTTATTCTTTAAAATTTCAGGCCCGGCAGTGCCACAAATAGATTGGGTTAATAACGATACCGTTGAAAACAAAAGCAACTATTTTGTTCTCCAGCAAAAAGACGTTGAAGATTGGTTGAAAAAATAACACCCGTTAGTTTGAGTCCTCCAGGCCTTTTGATTTGGCTCTTCTCCTCTCTTTTTTTCAAAGAGAGGGGTGTCCGTGGGACGGGGTGAGTTGGCTGTTAAGCGTGGCTCCTTTCAAACTCCCGCATAGCCTCTATCAGGATATCCACGCCACTTTCAGGCATGGCGTTATATATAGATGCGCGAAAGCCTCCCACAGTTCTATAACCCTTAATGCCCACAATACCATAGTTAGCTGCAAAAGCAATAAACTTTTCTTCCAGTAAATTGGTGCTTGCTCCTCCTTCAACCGGTAACGTGGTAGACGGGATATTAAAACAAACATTCATTTGCGAGCGGTCCTCATTTGCCACCGTTCCTTTAAACAATGAGCTTGAATCAATGGCAGCATATAATTTGTTGGCCTTTCTGGTGTTCCGTTCCTCAATGGCTTGAAGCCCTTGCTTTTTTATCCATTGTAAAGTCAGGTACGACACGTATACAGCAAAGCACGATGGCGTATTGCTCATGCTCTGTGCATTGATATGCGTTCTGTAATCAAGCATTTTCGGCAGTTTCCTGTCTACACTGCCCAGTATATTTTTGTTAACCACTACCAGTGTAGTACCCGCAGCGCCCATATTTTTTTGCGCACCTGCATAAATCAGGTCAAACCGGTTATAATCAACTTTCCTGGAAAAAATATCCGATGACATATCAACCACCGTAGCGCATTTAGGCTGCGGCCACCAGTGAAACTGGGTGCCATACACCGTATTGTTTGAAGTAATATGCAGGTACTTTGAAAAATCAGATACCTGGTACTGCGTGGGTATATGGCGGTATTTATCAGCTTTTGAACTGCAGGCCATGTGTACGTGCCCAAAGTTTTTGGCCTCTTCCATCGCTCCGTGTGCCCACTGGCCGGTATCAAAATATTCAGCTGTTTCGTTCGTGTTCAACAAATTCATAGGCACCATAAAAAATTGCGATGAGCCCCCGCCCTGCAAAAACAAAACCTCGCGGTCGTCTTTCAACTGCATAAGTTCTTTAACCAACGAACGGGCATCTTCCATCACTTTTACAAACTCCTTACTTCTATGCGATATTTCCAGGATACTTAAACCCGTCTCCGCAAAATCAGTAATGCCCTCTTTGGCCTGCTCCATCACCTCCTGCGGCAAAATTGCCGGGCCGCTGTAAAAATTTATCTTTTTCATGGCAGCAAACTTAAATCTTTATTGGAACAAGGTTTTGGTATCCAATCCATAAAATATTTAACAAACCAAATGGAGTGCATTTTTCCGCTCTTCCATTTTCCGAAGGAGAAGGTACCAAAGCGCACCCTTAATTACATTAAGATGTCAATCTTCGGGATGAGGCCTCAAAGTCCTTCTCCCCGGAGAAGGGTTTAGAATGGGGGTTTTTCATTTTTTTAGCAAACGTAATTCAATAATTATCTCAACTTTGAAATAACAAATCCCCGGTGAAGAACATGTATAAGCTACTACCAGTAGTTTTTTTATTGAGTGTGGCTTTATTGCCCGAAAAGGCAGTTACTGTTGTTAGCCTGAGGGACTACCAGAATAAGGCTATTAAAAGTAACGATACCTTATATGTTGTAAACTTTTGGGCTACCTGGTGTAAGCCATGTGTGCAGGAGTTGCCTTTTTTTGAAGCTGCCAACGCGAAGCTGAAGGGGCAAAAGGTGAAGTTTATTTATGTTAGTATGAACAGTGCTAAAGAAGTTGAGCAGGTAAAGAGTTTTGTTAATCAGAATAAGATAGCGGCAGATGTGCTTTTGTTGAATGCCGGTAATCCGAATATATGGATAGACCAGATAGACAGCAGCTGGAGCGGGGCCATACCGGCAACAATTATGTATAAGCACGGTAAAACCGCGCTTTTTTACGAAGGAGAATTCACCCGGAATAAACTTGATTCAGTTATTCAAAAACAAATTCTTTAACCTTAAAAACAAAACCGTATGAAAACGAAATTAGTAGCCATTGTTGCCGGCCTTTTAATGCTGGCATCTTTTAAACCCGAAGGGGGACTGAAGGTGGGCGATAAAGCCGCCGATTTTAAACTGAAGAACATTGACGGCAAAGAAGTATCGCTGTCGGGTAACTTCAAAGACACCAAGGGCGTTATAGTGGTGTTTACCTGCAACCACTGCCCCTTTGCCAAAAAGTATGAGGACCGCGTTATTGCCTTGGACAAGAAATACAAAGGCCTGGGTTACGCGGTAGTGGCCATTAACCCGAACGACCCTGTTAAATCGCCTGAAGACAGCTACGACAATATGAAAAAGCGCAGTAAAGAGAAGGGATTTACTTTTCCATACCTGTTTGATGAAACACAGGCAACAGCCCTGGCTTATGGTGCTACCAACACCCCGCATATTTACATTCTGCAAAAAGCAGGGTCTGATTTTGTAGTTAAGTACATTGGCGCTATTGACGATAACAGCGATGATGCAAAAGCTGTAAAAGAAAAATATGCTGAAGAAGCTTTAGATGCTTTATTGGCTGGCAAACCGGTAGCTACTACTAAAACAAAAGCTATTGGATGTACTATTAAGTGGAAGGCGTAAGTTTTATAAAATAAAAACGCCCCGCTGCAAAAAAACAGCGGGGCGTTTTTATTTTTATTGACGACATTAAGCTTAACGCGGCCTTCTTTTTTTTGCAAACTCTTCGTCAGCTGTTTAGCTTATGCTTTTATTCTTATTGCATTTTTAAAGCAGATAAACTTTGCAATTTTCAATTTTACTTTTATCTTTCAGTATGGAAGAAAAAATTAAATGCCCCAAATGCGGTAGCGAGCAAATTACCGCCGATAAGAAAGGTTTTAGTGGGGGCAAGGCCCTGGCTGGTGCGGTGCTAACAGGAGGTGTAGGTTTACTTGCAGGCACTATTGGAAGCAATAAAATATTGCTTACCTGTTTAAGTTGTGGTCATCAATTTAAACCGGGAGAAGACCAGGACGCAATTAAATTGAAAAAACAACAGGAAAAGGAGGCACAGGCAAAGGCAATGAAAAGCCCGGCGTTTTGGGTGTTTTTTATAGTTATTATGGCCCTTTTCTTTTGGCTTTTCAAGGGTTGTTTTTAACCTTCAGATTAAAAAACAAATGGCACTAACCGCTTTACCCGCTTTACGTATTCAGGATATTTGGCAGGAAACTGGCTATACATTATTTCCTCTTCCATCCGTGTTTTAAAATAGTGATTTACAAAAACCATAGATAGTCCCACTAATCCCTTCAATTGTCCGATAGTGATGGCAACGCCTAATAAGCCGATTTCGAAACCGGTGTAAATAGGGTGGCGCACAATTTTATATGGACCGGACTGAACCAGTTCGTGTTCTTTTTTAAGGGTTACTTCAGCGCTCCAGTTAGTACCTAAAGTTCTGCGGGCCCAAATGGCAAAGGCAACGCCTGATATGCAAACAACTGCACCGGTAATACCCGTAATATCGTTTGCCGGAATAAGCTGAAATCCTAAAATGCCTATGGCAAAAATACGTGCGTAAACTATTACAAATCCAGATATCATAATAAGCATATAAAGGTACCTGGAGATACGGCTTTGCGTTTGTACCGCGGCCTTTACCCTGGGCGCATTAATAAACCAGTAGGTTAAAAGTACAGCCCAGCAAAAAATGGTTATACCGGTGTAAATGCTCATTGCAATAGTTTTAATTGCAACGAAAATATGTAAAAACTATAACGCCGTAAACGAAATACCTAAAGCAAACGCATTAGCCTTAGGCCCCTTACCGGGCTGGAAAACGTTTATTACATCGTAACTGGCGGTTACATTAAAGAAGCTATAACCGAAGCGGGCCATGGGGGCCAGGCGGAATAAGTTATAGTCGGGGTCTCTTCTAACGATATATACGTTGGTATCATCACCTTGTTTTATTTTAAATTTGGTGTGCTCATCAACCCGTACACCGCCAACAATGCCTATGACCCCTTTAAAACAGTTGCCAAACTTATCTATGTTTGACCGGATGCGGATTTCGAGGGGGATATTTACATACTGCAATACCACTTTATTGATTTTGGCCGTGGTATCGGTACCGTAAACGCGGATGGGATTAAAAACAGTGAATCCTGTATCCGTCCGTGATTGGGTGCTGCGCGAATAGATATTTGAGCAGCTGTAACTGATACCCGGTGCAATACTTACACGGCTTCCTTTAATTCTGAAATCCCAGTTGAAAGCCAGCTGAATGCCACGCGAAAACCATTTGGTTCTCATGCCGGCACCTTCAACACCATTTCCAAAACCCGCCCCGTTAGGATTGTAGTTCCAGTTGGTTCCCAGCAAATCAAGGGTGATGTGGTCTCTTGAATACTTGGCGTACATCTTGTCCATCTTTTTCCTTTGTTCAAGCTCAGCTTCGGTGGGGCCTTTCTTTTTAGGTGCGGGGGCAACTTTAGTGGTGTCCTGCTTGACAGCTGAATCCTGTGCGAAAGCCGAAAAAGCGGAAAGAATTACGGTAATGACGAGCAAAAATTTCTTCATGATGATTTTATAAGGCATTTAAACGAGCGGCAAATGTAATTATTTTGTTCATGTAGCATTTAGGTTCTGCCAATGGCCCAAAGTTTAAGGTTTTAGGCCCGTTTTCAATAAACCGGGCAGTTTAATTTTTAAGTGGCTGGTTAAGGTGGTATTTCCCCTCTATGGGCATGCGCCTGCCCATGCCAAATGCTTTTGGCGAAACCCTTAAAATAGGGGGTGCCTGAAAGCGCTTCCACTCATTCGAATTCACCATTTTTAGCACTCTTTCAACCAAAAGCTTGTCAAAGCCCATGGTAATCAGCTCTTCCGGGCCCTGTAATTTTTCAATGTATTGGTAAAGTATTTTATCCAGCAAGCTGTATTCGGGCAGCGAATCGCTGTCTTTTTGATCGGGGCGAAGCTCAGCCGAGGGGGCTTTGGTGATGATATTTTCAGGAATTACTTCGCCGTTACGGTTGATATACCGTGCAAGTTCAAAAACCTCTGTTTTATAAACATCGCCAATTACGGCCAGGCCACCGCACATATCGCCATAGAGGGTTCCGTAACCTACTGCTGCTTCACTTTTATTGGTGGTGTTCAGCAAAATATAGCCGAATTTGTTGCTAAAGGCCATTAACAGCACACCCCTTACGCGCGCCTGCAAATTCTCTTCGGCCACATTAAAAGGTAAATCCTTAAAAAATGGCTTCAGGGTTTCAAGAAAGGCCTGGAAGTTATTTTCAATGGGAACCACTTCATATTGGGTGCCGAGATTATGTGCCAGCTTTTTAGCATCGGCCAGCGAATGTTCGGTTGAGAAACCCGATGGCAGCAGCAGCGACATTACATTTTCTTTACCTAATGCCCCGGCAGCCAGGCACAAAACAAGGGCTGAATCAATTCCCCCGCTTAAACCGAGAATGGCCTTTTTAAACCCTAGTTTTGAAAAATAATCTTTGATTCCTAAAACAAGCGCATCGTGAATTTTCTGGATTTTTGAGTTTTCAGGCTGCAGGGTTTCGGGGTCTGCTTTGGCTGATAATGGAAACTCTATAATTTCGAGGGCCTCGGTAAAAAATGGCAATTGCGTAGTTACCTCGCCTTCCTGATTCATAACAATGCTTCCGCCATCAAAAATAAGTTCCGTTTGTGCGCCTACCTGGTTTACATATATCATGGGCGCCCGGTAGCGTTTTACATTGGCGCTTATAACCTTTATGCGCTCCTGGTGCTGGCCGTAATTAAATGGAGATGCTGAAAGGTTAATCATTATATCAGGGGTATACTTTACCACCTCATCCATAGGGCACACGGTATACAAGGGATTATCATTACCCACATTCCAGATATCTTCACAAATGGTTACGGCCAGTTTTTTCCCTTTAAACAACACCGGTTCAAATTTCCGGTTAGGTTCAAAATAGCGGTATTCATCAAATATATCGTAGGTGGGTAAAAGGGTTTTATCAATTACCTGTTTTACCTCGCCCTGGTAGATAAAATAGGCAGCGTTATAAAGAGGTTTGCCCTGTTCAGATTTGTTCTTACGCGGGCAACCCACCAGTACCGCTATTTGCTTTGTGTGCCCGGCTATAGCCGTAATGGCAAGCTGGCATTGTTGTATATAATCATCAAACTCCAGGAAATCGCGTGAGGGGTATCCGCAAACGCATAATTCGCTGAATACTACCAGTTCGGCGCCGCGGCTTTCCGCCTCTTTTATGGCCTGAATGATTTTGGCGGTGTTGCTTGAAAAATTTCCAACGTGGTAATTGAGCTGGGCAAGGGCAATCTTCATTTGTTTATATATCCGGCAGGGCCGTTTATTTTTGTTCAATTATGAAGGCAGAAAATATTTTCTGCCCGTGTTGCGTTTCAATTTTTGCATCTTAGCACCTAAACATGGCAGTATAGCATGAAAATATTGAAACTGATACCAACAGCACTCATCCTTTTATTGCTGGCAGGCTGTAACGGTTGTAATAAGGGCAAAAGTAGAGAAAAACCCGATGTATCGGGCATACGCCTGGATGTGAAGCTGATGCGCTTTGATAATGACCTGTTTGATTTTCGTACGAAGGATTACGACCAGCAGGTAGTATTTATGCGTGGCAAGTATGGCCCTTTCTATGATTTTTATATAGACCACTTTGTTATTGGCCCGCATCCTGCAGGCGATACCACACACGTGGAGCACGATGCTTTAACAAAATTTCTGGCTGATTCTTACATTGACCGAATACAGGATTCAATTAATTATCACTTTAAAGACACCCGGGATATTGAACGCGACCTGACACAGGCATTTAAATATTTTAAATATTATTTTCCGAAGGCAGACGTACCTAAGGTAGCCGGTGTCAATTCAGGGTTTGCATTAGGGGCATTTACCTACGGCAAGGATATGCTGGGTATTGGTTTAGACCTTTATATGGGGCCCGATAATATTGATTACGACAGTGCGGGCATTTACAAATACCTGCAACATAAAATGCGCAGGGAATATATTGCCCGAAACTCAATGGAGGCTATATATGACCTTTATTTCGGGGGCAATGAGATGCAACGTGGCGAAACGCTGATTGAGGGTATGGTTGAAAAAGGGAAGAAAATGTATTTCCTGTCGTACGTTTTGCCTGATGCGCCCGATAGTATGATTGTGGGCTTTACCGCCCTGCAAACCCGGTGGTGCGAAGCCAATGAGTACGAGATATGGAAGTTTTTGAACGATAAAGACATGTTGTACAAGAACAATTATATGGATCAGAAGCGCTACCTGGATGAAGGCCCAACCACAGCAGGAATGCCGGCTGAGGCTCCCGGCAATATAGGTAGCTGGATAGGCCTGCAGATTGTGAATAAATTTATGAAGGAAACCGGCCATAAGATATCTATACAGGATATGGTTTTAAAGTATGACGCTAAGACCATATTAAACAAAGCTAAATACCGGCCATCGAAATCTGTTTTTTGATTCCCGGGGTGCAAACCGAATTGTCGTGCGAGTAAAAGTCTCTTTGATTGCACTGGACTCAACAATAACGACAGAGCTTGCATTTGTATTTGGCTTTGGTTTCCCCGTTTCGGGGACGGAAGGGGTCGGCTGTTGGGAATCCGACAATTTGGTTTGCGCCCGATTCCGGCTTTTTAGCGATAATGGAGAAGGATTTTTATTTTTGAGGCCTTAATTAAGTAAACACAACCCGAATTGGAGCGCAAACATTCCGAAGAGTGGCAGAGCAGAGCGTCCCGGACGATTAACTCTACCGCCTGTTTTTCACTGGCATATGTTTTATTGACTTACCTGCTGTGGCTGATTACAGGGGTAACGGGCATGCTGTATAAATTCGATTCGTTTGTTTACTACTACGGCATAAAATTTATTTTAAACGACCACGCCTGGGACAAGGTGAAGGTGGCCATGGTCTATACTTCGGGGCCGACCTTTATATTGATGCTGGCGTTCCTGGCCTTGTTATTGTTTAGCAGAATGAAACAGATAAGGACCATGCTAAATGTTTTTTTTCTTTGGATATTTATTATTGGTATCAGCATATTCCTGTCGCAGTTTATTATTGCGGCATTCGGCCTTTATAACTACAACTCGATATATTACCAGGGCCTGGCTGTTAGTTTTGCGTGGCTGAGAACACCTGTATCTGTAATTTATGCGCTAAATGTGATTGTGGTTTTGCTTATAGTTTACCTGGGTGTTAACTGTGCACGGCCTTTCCTGGTATTTTCATTTTCATTTTCGAAAGTGAATAACCTTGAGCGGCGGAGAAAATACTTTTTTGAAATAGCCCTGGTGCCTTATATCATGGGTTCACTGGTAACCATAATTGCTATTTTCCCGAAGGAGATTGCGGCAAAAAATGTTTTGATATTGCTGGCTAGTACCCACCTGATATATATAGTGGTAGTAGGGGCCATACTGGGTATAGGCTGGCTTTCGTTGTCATATATTGAAATGTCGAAGCCGGACCTGGTAAGATATAAATCGTTACAGGTTCCCAGTGTTGGGGCTCTGCTTTTTATGATCATCTCCTGGGCAACAATTTATATAACTTTCAGAGGGGTATACCTCTCAAACTGATTTGGCATAAAGGTAAATTGCAACAACTGGCCTTTCTCTGTCGGGTTCTCGCTGAGTTTATCCCAGGGTAGGCTTTCTACATATATCTTTCACACAAAATAGCCAAGGAGGCTGTTTGCATTTAACTCCCCTCCTGATTCAGGAGGGGCTGCCCTGGAGGTGGTAACGGCTGTTTGCATTAGCCTCCCCTTCGGGGACGGGAGGGGCAGCCTTTACACCCCAAATGTGTCAACCCATTTCAGTACTTAAGAAAAATCAGTTGGTTCATTATCACGTAACTGTAACCAAATTTTGTGTCAACCCTGTCTGTTAAAAATTTGTTAATTCCTAGCCTAAAGCATACCCATGTCAACACATCTGGTGTCTCACAAATGGCCTATCAAAAAATGCAAAACGTACCGGCCATTGGTAAGCGTCTCCTATTACAGTATATTTATACAAAAAAATACACTAACGTGATGCTAAAAACATATCCAGGCGAAGCAAGATGCTTCGCTCAAATAGGGTGACAAAAAAATCCAATACATGTGCAGGTACTTATTGTTGGTTTTATCGTTCAGCTTATCAGGTAAATTGATAGCACAAAAAAGCGATTATACCTGGCTGGCCGGCTATGCCAGTAGTTCGCACAATGCTTACGATTCGGCAATAAATGGCTATACATATGGCAATATAAAACTTGATTTCAATGAGAATCCTGTTGCAATCAGTTTCGATTCTTTGCAGATGAATTTTGTTGCCACAAATACTACATTTTGCAATGATGATGGTAATTTGCTCTTTTATAGCAATGGTATTTATGTTGCCAATGGCTTAGATGAAACTATAGCAAATGGAGATAGTCTCAATGCTGGCTATTTGCAATATGTTTGGGATACTACTATAATGCATACGGGCTATAGAGTAGAACAAGGAATCGTACCTATTCAAAGTTTAAGTGCCTCCAATGAATTTTACCTTTTTCCCCGTTGTTCCAAGTGTATCGCAGATCAACTTGGAACTGCAGATGAAGCGTTTGAGTCTCATGACTCAAACAACCTCCGGTGTCGTCAACTTTGATGAGTGAGTGCAAACTTTAGATAAGGGTAGCTGATAAGTTTTGGAGTAGCCGATATGGCAAGTTGTTTGGGTCAGGAGACCATCAGTGTTCGAAACCTATAATTCTGACTCTCAACCGCGCATATTTATTTAATATTGATGCCAGCGGCATCCCATATTTATAGCTATCAGCAATCATGTGCGTTCGACACCAGCGGTGTCGCATAAAGGCTATTTTACCGGCTACGTCGAAATTATGCGATGCCGCTGGCATCGAAGACCGTTATCGACATGTTTTCTATAAATATGTCATTGCTCTGCAATGAAATATAAAGCCATTCAAGGTTTCGAACACCAATGGTCAGGAGACCCAAACGCTTCATTTAAACTTCCAGGTAAGCCTGAAGGCGTACCTGGAAGAACAGGGCAAATGGCATAGTGGCGGCTAATAAACTGGTGGTGGTGCACTAATCATGCATTAATCCTTTAATCATATAAATCAAAGTTCAGACAATTAAATGCCGCCATAACCCGCGGGTAGATTTAATCAGCCCTTTCCTTCAACGTTTGTATCATTTCAGGTGTGTCCCAATCAGCCTCTTCAGTTTTCTTAAAAACTACGTTGCCTTTAACGTTCAGCAAATAGCTTGTGGGGTAGGTGAAAATTTGCTGCTGCTTTAGCTTTTTCACGGAGTGAAGAATGGTAATATGCTGAAGGGCCAGCCGCGCGCTGGCGCGGTTTAACAACGGAAGCGGTTCATCAGAGATGCTGATAAAAACAAAGTTATCGGGCATCAGTATTTCGGCAGCTTTATCAAGTGCAGGAAACTCAGCAAGGCACGAGCCACACCAGGTAGCAAAAAAATTGATGAAAAGCTTTTTGTCTTTATAGTTCTTCAAATTAACCGGTTGCCCGTTTAAACCGGTAAGCTCTAAGGTTTCAAATTGAATGCCGGGCGCTATCCTGTATTTTTGATAAAGGTATGCGGCAACCAACAGGGAAGCAATTATCAGCGCACCGGTAAATACTTTTTTCATAGTCCTGGAAAACGATTTTTGTAATCCGTTACGCTACGGCGTATTACTTCGTATGCTTCATCTTTACCATAAACTGCTGAAATTTCCACCTTTCTTTTTTCAGTGCTGCCGGGCATATCTTTATAGGTAAGAAAGTAATGTTTTAACCGGTTAATGATGGAATCGCTCAGCTGGCTTATATCGGTATAGTTTCCATAAATGGCATCGCCCTTCATCACGGCAATTATCTTGTCATCTGCCTCATCTTTATCAATCATTCTGAAACCACCTATGGGTATGGCCTGCACCAAAATGCCGCCGTTCTCAATGTTCTTCTCTTCCAGCACAAGTATATCCATGGGGTCCTGGTCGCCGCTAATGTTCTTTCGGCCGGTTTTTTCCATGCAGAAATTACCTACCAGAATATCGCATAATGTTTGTGGTATAAAACCATACAAAGCCGGTACAACATTCGAAAAAAGTTGTGCCCGGTCAACCTTTAGCCAGCCGCTCTTTTTATCTACCTCGTATTTAACCGTATCTTTTGGTACGATTTCAATAAATGCCGTTAAAATTTCGGGGGCCCTGGCTCCAATTTCAATCCCATGCCAGGGATGAGACATGTATTTTAATTCCTGATTCATCTGTTATTTGGTTCGGCTATGTTCACCAACACACTCGGTTCTGCTGCCTTAAAATTGTTTGTCTACCACGATCCGCTGCTTCCGCCGCCACTAAAATCGCCGCCGCCAAAGCCGCCAAAACCGCCGCCATCATCGCTACCGCCGCCGCCACCGCCGCCAAATCCACCACCGGCGCCAAAGCCTCCTAAAAAGCCTCCTAAAAAACCGCCGCCGCCAAAAGTGCCGCCACCACCACCACCGCCAAAAATTGAGGGAAGAACAAACAGTACTATTACCACAATAGCAATAATTACCCAGATAGGAATTCCTTTGTGCGGTGCCTTACCGGTTCCTGTTCCTTTGTAAGTGCCAGCCAGCCGCTGAATCATTTCGGTAGTGGCTGATTCAAAACCGGCATAGTAATTACCGCTTTTAAAGTTGGGTACCAATTGATTTTCTATGATACGGTTGCAAATAATAGCACCCAGTTTTTCTTCCACCCCATAACCGGTGCGTATGGTTACTTTATGCTCGGCTTTTGAAACCAGTATTATAACTCCATTATGGTTTTCTTTAGTGCCTATGCCCCATTTTTTTCCTAATTCGGCTGCATAACTACCAACTTCAGCACCTTCCAGGCTTTCAATAGTTACAATGGCAATTTGGGTAGATGTGCTGTCATTATACTTATCGAGTTTGTACTCCAGCGCATTCGCTTCATTGGCACTCAATAAATGTGCAAAGTCGTTTACCAGACGGGGTGGATCAGGCTGGGCCGGAAAGTTTTGGGCAAACAACTGGAAGGTGGCAAACAAACTTAAAAACAGCAGCGCAGGCTTACTGAATAAGCGGGTGAGCTTTACAAATATATCCGCAAAATTACCCTTCGCTGATTTCATCGCTTAATTCATTTTTATCGTCATCATGATGCGGAAAGTACTGGGCTAAATGCACACCGGTTTCTTTGATGGCAAATTTTATACCTTCTAAAAATTCTCCTTTGGAAAAATGACCCTTCATTACTTCTTTTGTTCCATCCCAAAAGTTAGCTGGTACTACCGCATTAATACCTGAATCTCCAACAATAGCAAACTTTTTATCCTGCCATGCTATGTAAATAAGCACACCGTTTTTATGTTCAGTCTTATGCACCCCAAGTTTATGGAATACCTCCAGCGCACGGGTCATGGGGTCCTTTGCGCATTTGGGTTCCAGGTGCACCTTTATCTCGCCGGAGGTTACCTTTTCAGCTTCCTGAATAGAGGCAACTATCTGCTGTTTTTGTTCGGCGTTAAAGAGCTGTTTTTTGAAAAACACAGTATTGATTTTAGCAATCAGAATTTAACCTTAGGCACATTTTCGGTTCCGGCATCAGCTTTAAAATAACCTTTGGATGTAAAGCCAAACATTTTGGCAGTCATCAGCTCAGGAAATGTTTGAATGTTTGTGTTGTAATCGTTAACCAGGTCGTTAAACTTCTTGCGTTCAAAATTAATTTTGTCTTCGGTGCTTGCCAGTTCAACACGCAGTTCGGTATAGCCTTTGGTTGCCTGCAAATCGGGATACTTTTCAGATACTACCAGTAACCGCGAAAGACTACCGCTTAATTGATTTTGTGCCGCCTGAAATTTTTCAATCTGGTCTTGCGAAAGGTTATTTACATCTAAGTGTACACTGGTGGCTTTTGCGCGGTCAGAAATTACCTTGTCGAGGGTTTCCTGTTCATACTTCCCACCTCCTTTAACTGTTTCAACCAGGTTAGGTATCAGGTCTGAGCGGCGTTGATAGGATGCTTCAACATTAGCCCACTGGGCGTTTACGGCTTCGCGTTTTTGTACTAAACCATTATAGCCACAGCTGCTAAGGGTAGAAGCAATTACTAATATAAGTGAGAGCCTGAATAAATTCTTCATTTTAAAAGTGATTTTATTTTTGTTAAAGGTATAAACTTTTTAATAGCATGCTTATCTGCTTTTTAGCTACAAATGCACAAAGAAAAATGCAAAGAATTCTACATGAAGGAGACAAAATAAAGCCTTTTTCAAAAACTAAGAAGCTGTTTAATTAAAGAAAAGAAATACAGGTTAACACAAAGCACACAAAGTTCAATACAAAGAACACTAAAAATATACTCTTTGTGGCCTTTGTATTGGCATTTTCCTTTGTGCTCCCTGCCTACCGGCAGGCAGGTTTGTGTTAAATTGCATTTGGATTTGGATTTAATTTTAAACAGCTTCTTAGTATTCTTAGTGCCTTTGTGGCCAAATTCAGATGTTTTGATAATTATTACATTTGACGAATTGCAAAATCGAAAATTGTATGAGCGACCTGATAAGCGACTTTAATAGTTACCGTTCGAAGATGAACGATGTGATACTTGCCAAAGATAACCTGGTGCTTAAAAGATTCTGGAGCCTTGATAACCAAGCCTATGCCGATGGGGCTCTGCCTTCAAAAACCAAAGAGTTAATGGGCTTGGTGGCCAGTATGGTGCTAAGGTGCGATGATTGTATTAAATACCACCTTGGCAAATGCTATGACCTGGGAACCACTACCGATGAGATGTACGAAGTTTTTGCCATTGCTAACCTGGTGGGGGGCTCAATTGTAGTGCCGCATACGCGCCGGGCCGCTGAGTATTGGGAGGTTCTGCTGGCGCAGCCCAGGTAAGTAGCTATAAACTAAAAATGAGAAATACAGTTTAACACAAACCTGCCTGCCGGTAGGCGGGGGCCACAAAGGTGAATATAGGGAACACCAGGAATACAAACTTTGTGTGCTTTGTATTGGCATTTTCTTTGTGCTCTTTGTGCACTCATGTTCGAAACCTTAAATATGTGCCCAAATTGACCCTCTCTATCGCTTGCGATGGAGGTGCCCCAGCGAAGCGAAGGGCGGGAGAGGCCCGGCTGTTGGCACTTTTGCATGTTTCGAACACTAATGGCTCTTTGTGTTAAACTGCATTTTGCTGTATTTATAACAGGCCCTGAGGAGGCGATTGGCGAAAAAAGTGCACACTCAACAAAGTTAGTGGGGTAACAAGCTGTAAGGCTGGGTGTAAATAGTGCATTTTTGCCTGAATAGTGATTTGCGACAAATCATGGGTGTTTACTATCCGCATATCATGTTATCGAAAATCACATATCATAAAAAATAAAATGCCTTTGATGAATTCATTTACACAACTGCGGTTTTGGGGCCTGGTAGTTGGTATAGTTTTTAATTTATCTGTATTTGCTGCAGGTAGCACTACTGCACCAAAAAAAGACGGCCAAACTATTGCGGGCAATAAAGCTTATGCCAAATTAAAGTTCTCACGGGCTATCGGGCATTATAACAATGCACTTGCAAAAGGGCAGGATACTATTTATTTACAACAACGCATTGCTGCATGTTACGGTGCTTTAAACGACCAGGTGAATGCCGAAAAGGCTTATGCCGGCCTGGCCAATAATGCCAATGCCGCCAGCATCAATAAATATTATTATGCCGAATTACTAAGGGTAGATAAAAACTACGCCTCTGCCCGCAAATATTACGAAGCGTACGCAAATACTCCGGATGGCAAAGGCACTTCGGCAGCTGTGCAGCAGATGGATAAAATTCCCGCTTTGGCTATCGAAAACACCGCATATAAGGTTTCAACACTGAATATAAATACTGCGAAAAGTGATTATGCACCGGTGTTTTATACGGATGGCAAACTGATATTTAGTTCGAACCGGAGTAGCAGGAAGGCATTTTATGACAAATGGGCTATGGGCAGGTTTAGCAGGCTGTATGTGGCAACACTTGATAGTACTGCTAAAACTGAAATGATAAAGCTGAGCCCCAAAGCCCGTTCTTTTGAAAGTAGCGCGGTGTTTTCAACCTGGGGTTCGCAAATAATTTTTAGTACCGGAAGTTTTAAAAAGAACAGCACTACGCTTAAAAACGGGATGCGTTTACCAGTGCTCAATTTGTATTCGGCAGTGTTATCAGGTAATGCTGCCGGCAATTTGCTGCCGCTTTCTGTAAATGGTGATTTCAGTAATGCGCATCCTTCCATTTCGAAAGACGGTAAGACACTTTATTTTGCCAGCGACCGGCTTGGTGGCCAGGGCGGAACGGATATTTATGTAAGCACTTTAAATGCCAACGGGGTTTGGGGCGACCCACAGAACCTGGGCGATGCTGTTAATACTGCCTACGATGAAAAATTTCCATTTATAGCGGATGATGGAACGCTGTATTTTGCCAGCAACGCACCCTATGGACTTGGTGGGTTGGATATTTACAAAACAACTTTTTTTGACGGACATTGGCGCAAACCGCAAAATTTAGGTGCACCAATTAATTCAAGCTACGATGACTTTTCGCTGATAATTGATGCCGCAGGCAAAACCGGATTTTTTGCTTCGAACCGCCCTGGCGGAAAAGGTGAAGATGATATTTACAAATTTACCTACGATGGCGGCCAACTTGATTATAATGTTAAGATACGCGTTTTGGATGTTAATACGCTAACACCCCTTGTTGCAGCTTCGCTGTCATTAGATTGCCAGGTATCAACCGGTGCCAATACCGTTACAGACGAAAATGGTGAGAAGGTGTTTACCCTTACAGGTGGTAAATCGTGCATTGTTGAAGCCTGGAGCCCTGGTTACAAAAATGGTATTGTAGAGATTTCGCCGGTTAATGCCAATGGCATGCTCATTATATCGCTGGAGCCGGATAGCTCAAATCCCATGCCCGTGCCATCTGCAAATCCGACGGAGGCAACGGCTCCTGTTGCCAAAGCCGAAGAAAATAAAGCGAACAATGCAGTTGCAGCCAAAGGGCATACACATAAAGGAACCGGTGCAGCTAAACCAATGCAGGGCAACAGTATGTATGTGCCAATATCTTCCAATTGCATGCATGGCGAGGTTACTGTTGCCGAGCTGAAGACCGGCAGCAGCATGCAAATTGCACCAGATGCCAGCGGCGAAAGCCACTTTGACCTGAAACTGAATACCAAATATGTAATTACCCATGGCAGTGTCAGCGATACTATTTCAACCAAAAAACTAAGGCCGGGAGATGATATAGTGGCAGGATGTACTTACCATGTAGGTAATATAATGGTAGTGCCGAATGTTTATTACAATGTAAACCGGTGGAACATAAGGCCTGATGCCGCAGTTGAACTGGACAGGCTGGCAACTATTATGCAACAGAACCCAAGCCTTCAAATTGAACTGACTTCTCATACCGATTGCAGGGCAAGCTCGAGGTACAACATGGTTTTATCGGCCCGCAGGGCTAAAGCCGCAGTTGATTACCTGGTAAGGAAGGGTATAAAAATACAGCGCATTATTGCAGTAGGTTATGGCGAATCGCAGATAACAAATGGTTGCGTTTGCGAACCCAGCAATTACTCACCCTGCACGGAGGCGCAACACCAGGAGAACAGAAAAACGGAAGTAAAAGTACTAAGATACTAGAAGATATACTTACAGTTCGGAAGCGGTCGGGCCCGGTGGGGTCTGGCCGTTATTTTTTTGTGAACAGTAAGGAGTTGACAGAATTAGACCTCTTCGATAAATCTGCAATCCGCATTTGTATTGGCTGTTTCCCTCTCTTTTTTTCAAAGAGAGGGGTGTCCGCAGGACGGGGTGAGTTTGTATTTGACTGTATTCCGAAGAAGTCTAATTAAAAAGTTGTTACCGTACAACCGCAAACCTGCTGTTCACCGTTCCCGATGAAGTAGTTAGCCTGCTAAAGTACATGCCTTCAGAAAGGTTGGAAAGATCGGCAGTGATGTTTTGGGTGCCTGATAAAACTGTAGAATTGAGAACCCGGATTACAACATTTCCGTTAATATCAGTCAGTTGAAGCGATACTGTTTCGGCCCCGGGTAAAGTGAATTCGATGTGCAGTTGGTTTGCGGCAGGATTAGGAAAAATATGCAGGGCTACGTTAGTGGAAATATCATTTACGCCGGTTGCATTAAACAAGGGGATAAACGGGCCACCGGTAATAGGCACCATATATAAACCCATGGCTGGGCCATTGTTGTTGCTGTCAGGGTATAAAAAACCCGAGGTGAGCAGCACCCCGCTTTGGCCCGGAAACGAAAGAAAGTTAGCAAAGCCGCTCACCAAAGTATTGCCTGCAGTATCCTGCACATTCATGGTATAAAATTCTGAAGGCAGTGACACGTAATTGGTTTGTTCGGCGTATTCTACATTGCTTAACAGCAGCGGGCCGCCGGTGGGTACCAGGTTAAGCGGCGGCGCATCGGTAACTCCGTTTATCATAAAAAAATCGAAGTTGCTTTGGGCAGAGGCTGTGAATTCGGCAGGAACTCTAAGCAGTACTTGGAATGCCGTGCTCACACCCTGCGGATTAGAGGCATAACCCGCGGGATTCAGCAGGCCCGATATAGTGGCAACAAAAAATGTATCGCGCGGAAAAGTGATTGTATCTGACCAAAAGGCCTGACTGGGAGAGCTGGAGTTCTTATGCGCAATATCTATATATGAAGCAGAATGTGCATTGAAAAGGAATGCCGGCGTAGCATTGCGGAAGGCAAGACTTTTAAATATGGGTAGCTTATTGATATAAACATCCACTGAGTCAATTGAAGTATCTGCGCTGTTATGCAGCAACTGGAAGCCTGCCGTTTCGAGAGGGAGAGTTAATACCGCACCAGATTGCTCCAGAACAAATAATCCAAATGCAGGCCCGCTATCGTTGGCCTGTTGATTATAAAAACCTGAGCTGAGCATGATAACAGACTGTCCCGCTAATCCCGAAAGGTCTGCATAGAAAGTGCCGTAGTTTAACGAACTATCATGGCTGGTTACCTGAAATTCGTAAACGGTATGCCGAAACCTAAAGGAATCTACTTGGGCTGTGTCACCATAAGCCACGTTATCGAAATACTGGATGCCGCTGTATAGTTCTTTGATATCAACAGTAGGCAAGTCTGTAACACCCTGAAAAAACCGCATTACAAGGTTGGTGGTATCATCCACGGCGGAATCAACGTCTGCGATTTCAATTATGCGAATGCTGTCATGTAATCCATCAGGATTGGGTGCAAAATTTGAGCCGTTAACACCGGAAATAATAAATACATAGCGATGATACTCCGATGAATTGCCAAATGCATTGAATGTATCAGTCGTTATAAAGGTCGGGTTTCCATCAGAATGTTTATAAGCAATGCCGATGGATAGTGAAGTATCTGTACGGTATGAAAACATGCCTGTAGCGGAATGGTAAACAACGTTGGAGTCGAGCACTACACCGTTTATATACAAGTCGAGTGTATCTAATGTGGAGTCGGCGACATTATGGGCAATTTGTATGTATGCATAATCCTGAGCCTTTACCTGCGAAGAAGCAGCTGCCAGAAAAAAAGTAAGGATTAAACTTTTAATAAAAATCTTCATTCGCAAATGATATAAAAAACTTTACCGTTAAGCATTAACGCGTTTTGTGTTGCAAATTGCGATAAAATAAGCGCTTTTTTAAGCGTTAGTAGTTAATGGTTGCAAAAGGGGCGCGATTAGTAAAGCCCCTTATTTGTTTATTCAGTTATTTTTGGCCCGTAAAGGTGTAATGGATGACGAAAAGTTTGGTGGCGGTATTTTTGGTTTGTCTGATGCTGGCATCGTGCCTGCCTGAGCCTTCTTCGGTGGTAAGGGTGCAACAGTTATGCCCAAACTACAACCCCGTTTTTATTGAGCACCATGGCAATGATTCGGCTATGTTCTGGATACCTGATTGCTTTGCACCGGGCGATAGCACCAGCCCTAACGACAGCCTGGTAGCGTTTACCCGGAACATAGCGCAAATTATAGTTACTATAAACGACAGTATTGATAGCATACTGATGACTTATACTGTTCAGAATTATCAATACCCCGGATTTGCGGGCCGCACCGTTTGGTATGGCAACTATTATGGCGGACCGGCCCCCGAACAGAGCTATAACTTAAAAGTAACCGGAACTACTTTATACGGCACCAGCTTCACCATGTATGGCAGCGTGAGCCTGTTGCGGTATTTTTTTGGTAAGAACCCTGACCCGAGTGTTGCCAAAGTATTTGTGCATTGCGATACGTGCACCTTTAACTCGCAATGGAATGGCAGCAATGCAAACTATCTGCTACCTACCGGTGAACATTTTGTGCCGGATGCCTATCATATATGTGATTAAACCAGTTTGTTGCATTACAAATTCCCGCAAGTGGCGTTGGGATTGCTTCGTCGCAAAGCCTCCTTACAATGACGGCGTTATAACCAATTGAAACCCAGACCGTCTCCGCAGGGTCTCTGTTTCAGGACCCTGCGGTCGTCCCAGCTCAACCGCAGGGTTCCGAAGCGGCATGTGCGTTAAGTTAAGCTCTGCTTTTGTAGGCTCAAACCCAATGCTGACAGGCCTTTCACAGCCAAAATATAATCACCATTTAGATGTGCCAAACAGCCGCCCTGCGGGCTAACAGCCTAACCACCCCGACATCGCTTCGCTCGTCACCCCTCCTGAATCAGGAGGGGAGTTTGAGCAGCCCTGACTACCGCAGCCAGACCCGAAGGGTCTGCCGCATTAAGCTCCCCTCCTGATTCAGGAGAGCCTGTCCCGCGGTTTTGGGCGGGAGTCTGCCCTGGGGGTGCCTGCCTGCCGGTAGGCAGGGTTAGGCTGCTGGCACAATTAAACCAAAAGTATATTATAACATTGAAAGGCTTGCTGGCATTCAGTTTTAGCCTATTTTGACCATGCTTAACTTAACGCACATGCCCGAAGCGGAGACCCTGCGGAGACACGATTAATTGAAAATAAAGACCTTCTCCGCAGAGTCTCCCCTTTCCGGCTTTGCGGAATGGGGGACTCTGCGTTTATGCGGTCTGCCCTCAAAGCCTCCCCGCTATGGCAGCGTATTTAGCTGGCGATAGCAAATTTTTGATTACCGGATATGTAGTGATCGCTATTGCGTTCGGGGTCGGCAATGCTTTTTGAGAGGCTGAAATAAAATACGGAACCTTGCCCGGGTTCAGATTCCACCCATATTCTTC
>Ga0224555_1001634_pt1 | contig 29989 bp, 25 predicted proteins | sample 714S23034metaG_FD_180687 | JGI IMG/M metagenome (GOLD analysis project Ga0224555, IMG submission 180687) | Peat soil microbial communities from Stordalen Mire, Sweden - 717 S2 30-34 | ecosystem: Environmental > Terrestrial > Soil > Wetlands > Peat | place: Sweden: Norrbotten County, Stordalen...
CGCGTGTTCAAAATCTCGCGCGTCGTCGCGTTGACCAAAAAACAAGAAACCATCCTCAAGACCATCGACCGCAAGCTTCTGGCGGTGGAGAACTGATGTAGTGAGTACTTTTTAGGTGGAATTCAGGATGGAGACGCATCGTGGCGCGGGCGTAGCCATGCACGAGCAAATCTTGAACGAAAGGGACGAGAATTATGGAAAGGTAATTAGCCGCTATGCGCTTGCGGGCAAAAGCGCTCTCGAAGATTTGCTCGATCACGGCGAAACCAGAATCACGCTGATTTTTCAACATTCCGCCATGCTTCCTCATCCCCCTAACGCCTGCCAAATGCAATCCAAAAAGCGCGCCGCCGGAAAACTCACCTTATCTGCGGAGCTTCCGTGCCTGTCACTTCTGTTCACCCTGCTGCTGCTTCTGTTCCTTTGTATAGCGGTGGACCACAACAGGAGTGATGGAAAACCATGCCTCTGCCGCGCTCGGCGGTATCAGTTGCAGATAATGCTGCTTGATAATCGACGGGGAATTCCCCGACTCATAGGCCACCTGTGGCACGTTTTTGTCGATGGCAACGAGCGCAGAAATGCAAGTATGCCGCAGCGCGTTCTGCTTCCACTGGATGCCAGCATCCTCGGCGATTTGCTGCTGGAGCCGGTAAAAGAGGCTGTGGCTGCCAGGCCAGACCGGTTGATGAGGCCGGATGTGTGGATTCAGCCACTGGGCCAGCGTCTCGTGGATCGAGATGGTCCGCCTGCTGTTCGTTTTGGCGATCCCAGCTTCCAGATTAATGACCCTGTCAGTGTCATTTTGTGTGACGAGTCGGATAACGTGGGAACCGCCGCACGATCAGGTGTTGTTTTCGCGCGAACGCCCGCTACCGTGGGTTCCCGATCTGGTTCGGGTATGTTGGCAGCCATGATCGCCGGATGCTCGAAGGCGTTTAGGCCACGATGAGAGGAGTGAAGCGAGTTGACGATTAAAGCAAAGGTCGCAGATCACCGGGGAATTCCAGTGCTGCGGATGCAGCGGCGCGAATCCGCACCACCAAGGCGGCATTGGCGGGCTGATGTGGACGCAGGCGGCGAGCCTTGATGAGCGCGTCCAATTCTTCGACCAACGCCTTTTTCGCCGAACGAAACCGGACGTAGCTGTCGTGCTTGATGAACGGATGATCTCCACGGCGCAGGAGGCAGGTCGTATCTGATTTCTCGCGCACGGTGCTGACGTTGACAAAAACTGCAGTGCCATCGTGGGCTTGCGGGTCATTGATAACAACCCACAAATGGTCGCCTCCGTGAACTTCAGCGCCGCCGAGAAATGTATCGCCGCATGCCGTCACGGGAGTTGGTCAAGCTGCTGCCAATTCCCGGCGCAAGGATTTGGCGCTGGTCGCTCGTGGCACGCGCCGACGCCTCACACTGGCCAAAGCTTCGTCCATGAACCAGTCTGCCGCAGCTTCGTTCGCGATCGCCGCGATTTCGCTTTGTGGAATCTTGGCCGCCCTCAGAATTGTCTCGAATGGAATCGGCGCAGAGGTTTTGCCGGGATCGCTCCATTCCGGCAGAGCGTGCGTTAACTCAACGAGTTGATCCTCCGTCTTGTTGCGATGCTGCGCGAAGACTTCGTCAATCAAAGCCACTTCGGCCTCGGAGAGGGCGGAAATATCCGGCACACCACTGAACCGAATTGTGTAAACATAGGGCGCTGGTCTTGGAATGAGGTTGTGCCAGGCGTTCTTCGGCAGCCCTTGCCTCTTTTGAGAAATCAAGTCGAAGATGCGGCTCAAAACCGGGCCATGCTTCATCGCCACAATCTTGTCCCCGGTGATGGTCTTCCCCCAGCGCAGGAGTGCTTCCCGGTCAATCAGGTAAAGCAGTTTGAGCAGGGCCATGTAGTTCATTTCTCCGCCGCCCTGAGAAATCAGACGACCCGCCACCTGCGCCGCCTTGCGCTCATCAAATTTAAAATTGATCGCTTTCATAATTGGGCAATACGCGCATTAGTCTTGATGCAAATTAGCACAGCAAGCTGAATAATACAGGTCTGGTGGCAGGAATCAAACCAAAATATCCTCGCAGCGGTTTCGGATATTCCAATGACCAAATGGAACCCTGGTACAAAGTCGTTCTCCCGCGCCAGGAACTCAGCGAGGGCCGCTCGCTCGATCCCAGCGAGTTTGCCGTTCACTTGGAGCAAGTCGTAGCGGAAACCGCGCCCGCCGATTACGTGCAGCCGAAAGAGCTTTTCGCCCGGAACTATTTCTCCAATGCACTCGTTGACCACTGCGGCATGGTGCTGCGCCGATTGAATGGAGAGAGAACACGACGAACCATTCGACACCCCAGACGACGCATTACCCGGAGCGCGGTGCCTACGACTCACAAGACCCGGCCGTGGTGGACGCGCACATCCTGGAGGCGAAAAGCCACGGGGTGTCGGGTTTCATCACCACTTGGTGGGGACAGGGATCCTACGAAGACCGCAGTTTTGCGATCTTGCTGGCCAGCGCAGAGCAAAAAGATTTCAAAGTCAGCATCTACTGGGAAACCGCGCCCGGCTCAGGCCGCGAACAAATTGACGGGGCGATTGCCGACCTGGTCTATCTGCTTTCACGTTATGGCTCGAACAGAGCGTTTCTGAAGGTGGATCGAAAGCCGGTGATCTTTGTCTATGGCCGGGTGATGGGCCAGGTACCGCTGGCCTCTTGGGCAATGATTATCGAGGGCGCGCCAAGGCTGGAGGTTTTTTGCTCATCGCCGACGGTTATCAGCCGGCTTTCGCGCGCTTGTTCGACGGCGTTCATACTTACAACAATTGCGCGGAGCCAAGCGGTCGCGCCCCCGTGATGGGTACTCGCGGTCACGCGGCTTGATTTTGCCATGAGGCCGGTCAGAAATGCGCCTGTCCCCGCCGCCAGGGCCGCGTATGGTCTCGTTTGCTGATGCATTGACGTGAAAATTGCGAAAGAGGCTCAAATAATGCAAGGACAAAATACGCAGTGAAGCGCGGCACGTGAAAATGGCTGCCTGCTACGTTCGCATTCATCGAAAACTACACGGCAAAGTTAAATGTTATCGGGTCACAAGTGCGCAAGCTCCGCGAACGCAAGGGCTGGACGCAAAGTCAACTTGCTGTGAAACTGCAACTTTTCGGATGGGATACCAGCCAGGATTCTGTATCCAGGCTGGAAAATCAGGGGCGGCGCGTTCCTGATTTGGAACTTTTTGTCCTGGGCAAGGTGCTGGACGCCAAAATGGAGGATTTCTTCCCGCCAAATTTGCGGGGAAAAATCAAAGCCATGTGGCCGCATTATCGGGTGAAACTTTCACGTGGGCAGCTTCCGCCGGGAATCGAAAAACTCGGACGAGAGCACGGATGAGTTGCGTTTGAGGAGCTTGTTTTTTGAGTGCGACGTTGATTCCGCATTGTTAACGCGAGGTGATACGGTAGTAGCGGCAGGGGCCGTTCGTCTGCAAGGGCTCGCTGAAATAAAACGAACCGCTGGTCAGCGCGTTGGTCAGGAGCGGAACCCAGACGGGATCGGCCAGATTGCTGCAGGCCCCCACTACCACTACCAGATTTGCGGGGCCGGTGAAGTTGAATTCAATTTGATTGCTCCGAACGCCAAAAGCCCGCGCCAGCGGTCGTTGCCGACTGATTTTACCCCCGAATTTTCGTGCGCGCCGGCTATATCCCAACAGAAATTTGCCGCAGGCGAAGCCTGCGGAAAGTCGTTTGCTATGGCGGGTCGAGGGTGAAGACTCCGCTCTGCTGATTGGTTCCAAGGAAGTAGCCTTGCGCGTTGGGCTGGCCTTGCAATTGCAGGATGACGCCGTTGACTTTGATCGTCTGCTTCGGGTCGACCGGATTGGCAAAGCTGCCGCTGATGAGTCCGGCGGACTTGGTGATCGTCAACGTCAGTTTGTTGGTCTCGGCCACGGAGTTGGTGAGGGCGATCTTATCGTTGGCTGAAATAGTGATGCCATTGGTGATGGTGAACAGCAGATTGCCTCCCTCCAGAATCGCGGTCGGATCGGCTGGGAACGTTTGGCTCGGCAGGTAAAGGCCACCCGTGAGCGTCGCCTCCTGATTTGTAAATCCTGAACGGTACACCGCCGTCTTGGACGAATTCGTCGCGTTGATCCAACTAAGCGCGGGAAACGACGTAATGGTGTGGTTGGTGGCAAAATAATTAGTGCCCCACAATGAGCCGTTGCCGCCATAAAGGCTCACGTACAACGGCCAATAACCGTCTTTCGAAACCACGCTGGATTGACTGATCGCCGTCCCGTCTGCCAAACTGCCTGCCAGCGTAATGTTCCCCAAGTCGTCGATAAATGTTGAGCTCAACATTTATCGACGAAATTGGCTACGTCGAGGTCGAACCGGTCCAAGTCGGCCTGTTCTTTACCCTGATGCATCAGCGCCACAAGAAAAACCCCACCCTCCTGACTTCCAATCTGGGCTTTGCCGAATGGGGTTCCTTTCTCAAAAACGATCATCTGACCGCCGCCCTCATCGACCGGCTCACCGAGAACAGCCATGTCATCAACATGAAAGGCTGCGTCAGTCTGCGCTCCAAACTGGCCGCCGAACCATGACCTTCTGGCAGCGGCGGCAACAAGCCGATTATCTCCGGGCCCTTCCCTTGGAAACGATCCTGCCACTATGCGGCAGCCAACGGGATCCATACGACAAACACAAATGGCATACTCCGGAGGGAGTGCTCTCGGTCAACGGCGCCAAGTTCATAAACTGGAACGCCGGCGGGGGCGGCGGCGGTGCCATTGACTTGGTGATCCATTTGCGCCGCCTGGACTTCAAAGCGGCCGTCGATTGGCTGTCGCATCATTTTCCCGGATCGGTAACTCCACCACCCTTGGCGCCGACACCGCCACCCCAGTTCCATCTTCCTTCTCCCGATCCCAGCAAACTGGGTCGCGTTCAACAGTATCTGGTTCAGCAGCGCAAAATCGCCCCGGCACTGCTCGATCCGCTCATCCGGTCAGGCACCCTGTATCCCGACACCCGAGCCAACGCCGTTTTCCTGCTGCTTGGAAAAGAAAACATTCCGGTGGGAGCAGAGCTGCGCGGCACCACCGCGCGCCCGTGGCACGGCTTGGCCCCCGGGTCGCAAAAGGACCTCGGCTTCTTTGCCGTTCCGGCTGAGCCTCTCCCAGCCGCCGTGTCTGCCGGCCAGCCGGTCATCCTTTGTGAATCCGCCATCGATGCCATCAGTTGCTTTGCTCTCCATCCCCAATCCCGTTGTCTCTCCACCGCCGGCGCCCGGCCCAACCCAACTTGGCTCAAGCCCCTGCTGGATCAAGCGGCTCAGGTCTATTGCGGCTTTGATGCCGATCCCACCGGCGACCACATGGCCGACGCCATGATGGCTCGGCACCCAGGCATCCAACGCCTTCGCCCCTCCGCCCACGACTGGAACGATGCGCTCAAAGCAGGAGCATAACCGGTCCGTCACCCCGCCAACTGCCCGCCGTACCAAAAAAGCAAAGCCCCCCACTACTTGGAAAGAAGAAGCACTCCTCAGTGCTGTGAACCAGATGGGTCAATTTATCTGAGCAGAGGTGGGTCAATTTAGTTGAGCGCCATCGGCCCAATCAAATTTTTCCACCTGCACGCGAAAACCGCTTGAATCCGGGTCAAAGTGGTCAACGGTGGGTTGATCTCATCAGATTCCCACTTTTGCTCCGTCCGCAGTTCAACACCGACGAGTTCCGCCAGCTTGGCCTGGGTCCAGCCGGCCCGAGCCCGCAGGCGGCCGCGATTACGCGAGTGCCGGGTGCCCCTACCCCTTCTTGTCCAGGTTCTGGATCGCCCGTTTAAGCATCTCTCCGAGATTGATGTGCAACGCATCTGCAACCCGCAATAGCGAATCCATGGTCGGATTGTCGTGATAATTCTCCAGGCGGCTGACGGTGGATTGATTCAAGCCGGTCATGTAAGCAACTTGGTTTTTGGACAGCCTGAGCCGCATTCGTTCGGCGCTCATGAGGCGAACGACTTCGGCACAAATCGCGGCACGGCGTTCAGCTTTTGTCACGCCTGAATGACTACACGCTTTAACCCTTGACGATGGATATGCTTATAAGCATACTGCGCCCTGCTCAATCGCAGGGCCGGTCGGGACGGGTTGGGGAAAGGCTTTCGGTCCCTGGCAGCGGTCGGCCATTGTTTGGATCGCAGAAGGGGTTCCAGCTACAGGCTGAAACACTGAACGAACAAGGGATTTTTATGTTTTTGCGAAGACTTGGACAAGAGAGCAGGCAAATGTGCTCGCCGGGGCCTACTGCCCACAGGTTCTTGAAACAACGGATGGCCACTCGAAGCCGCCTTCGCAGGCGGGGCCGAGAAAAGCCCATTTCATGCCGGACGAGCAATCACAATACAGGCGGATTTATGATGCACCCATCAACTTCTCCCAGGAGCACCCAATCGCCTTTTGGAGCCGCATGGCGGTGGTCACCAGCACGTTCAACTCCCCGGCTTCAATGCTCTGCAATGTGCGGATGTTCAAGTCCGACTTTTCGGCAAGCCGTTCCTGGGTCAGGCCGGCTGCAACCCGCTCCCGGCGCACATTGGAGCCGAAAGCCTTCAACTGAGCCGCAAACTGTCGCTTTATTGGCACGGTGCATTGCACCGTTTTTCGTGCTTGACGAAAACGGTGTATTGCCCCGTAATCGGTGCAAGTTTTCAGTAGTGGATCGCAGAACGAAAGGCATTGGCATGAGCTTTTTTAATGTATTCATCGGGGATGGCAGAGGGCAATTGGCCATTCGAAGCCCCGTTGGCAGGAGGGAATTATGACGCACCCAGTCCATGACGACGGTCGCCATTCTGGTCCTAACCCGCATATTTCATAAGATTTCCTGTTTTTCGCATTTGGCACGCGTTCCGGAAGAAAAATCGGGCTGGACGGCGTTGGTTTTCTGGTTCCGACACCACTTGGGGCTGATTCCGCTTTGAGTCAAGCAAAAATACATCTTTGACCCGACACTCCTCCTTCAGGTGTCGTTTCCACCTCGCAGTTTTATATTGAGCGCACTTCCGTTCAGCCGCTGGCTGGCGCCAGATCCATCAGCCGCCGATGGCACAGCCGAAAAAGTTCCTGCAGCGGATAGGCGCTGCAAAATTGCACATACACCCGGCGCACGCTCACGCTTACTTGAGCCGCGATCTTCAAGAGCTTCAATCGCAGGCTTCCGACCGTCGCCTGCTCCAACTCCGTTCCCGCCAATCCTTGGGTGCGCACCCGTTCGAGCAATAGATAAGCAAAGACCGCTTCCCACAACCGGAATTGGTTGCTGGCCAAATGGTGCGTGCTCATCCGATCCGCGTGCAAATCCAGCACTTGCTGCTTGAGCACGTTCTCCATCTCGCCCCGCGCGCAGTAAGTCTCCTCGTAAAGCCGCGCCGGGGTGAAGCGCCCACGGTCTTTGTCGCCTTGGAACCCTCCCACCGGCAGGCTGGTCACCACAAAGCGCGGGTTTTCCCCACCGACCATGATCTCGGCCTTGCCAATCACTCGGCGCGCACGGCTCCAAGTCTTTTGCGTCTGATAGTCAAACTGGCTGAAGACCCGCACCGTCGCGCCACTGAGACAATGACGGATGCGCGCTTCCACCAGCGCCGGCTCCAAGTGCTTCACCACCACGGTGTTGGGGGCCAAACCCAGGCAATAGTAAACCCTCCACTGCCCTTCGCACCAGGCCATGATCTCCTCCCGACAAAAACCGCTGTCCCCCCGCACAATAATCCGCGCCTTGCGGCAACGCTGGCGAAGGGCCGCCACTATTTTCTTGAGCGCCGGGACCGCCTCGTGGGCGGCCTCGTGCTCAGCCGTGCGCAGTTGCGCCCATAATGGAAAGTCGCCCACAAAGGCGTAGAGCGGCAGATAACAATAGTCATCATAATAGGCGTTGAAATGCCGGCCCTCTTGCAGACCGTGCAGCCGATGTCCCATGGCGTCCAAATCCAGCACTACTTCCTTGGCGCTTTTGGGCAGGCAGCGCGCTCCCATTTTCAGCAGGCAGGCTTCGATCTTGGCCGGATCGTGCGGAATCTTGTGGCAGCGGTCGTTCTTGTTGTTGGACAACTCCATGCGGTTGAGGGTGCTGGGGGCCGCCAGCGCGATGCCCCGGTCCGCCGGGTTGACGCGGTCCTCTCCCAGCGGATCCTCTTTGCCGCAGGCGGTGGCCAACAGGGGGTCCAACCGCAGGCGCTGGTGATCGTTGAGGTCTTCGTATCCTTGGGCCAGTCCAAAGAGGCGCTGGGCCAGCAGTTGCTGCACGGAATGGTCCACCCAAACTTGATTGCGCCCGTCGTTAAAGCATTGGGCCAAGCTCTGGGTCAACCCAACATGGGCGTCGGCTTGGCGCAGCAGCAACGCGCCGCCATCGGTGGAAAGGAAGCCGCCGGAAAAGTCAGCCACGACTTGGCGCGGCCCCAAATCGGTGAAAAGAAGGGGTTCGCGCTCCGGGCAAAGAGGCATTTTATCGTTTGACATTGTAATACTCTACAGAGTACTCTTAAGGATGCAAGCAAAATATGCCATAAAAGTACAAGTTATTCGCACCAAGAACCAAGCCCCGCGCTTCCATGTGAACGTGCCGCTGCCGTTGGTGGCCGCCATCGGCCTGGAGGCCGGAGAGGAGGTGGAGTGGGAACTGCTGGACCGTGGCGAGTTGCACCTGGTCCGGCTTCAGCCCTCGCCGTCCAAAGGTCATCAGCGTTCCGCGCGGGAGCGTTAGCATCGCAACACCCTGTTAAAATCGTCAGGAGTCAAGGCCCTCACAAAACCTCTTGCACATCAGGCATTTGCAGAAGCTTTTGACCCAATCCCGCAAGGCCCTATGAAATATGCGGGCTAACGATCACCCTCCGCTAGACCATGGCGTTCCAAGCCTTCTCGAAAGTCTTGCCGAAGGCGATCTCTTTGACGACGGCGGGCATGGCTCCATCGTGGGAACGCCGTCATCCGACGCAAAAGACTGGGTGCCCCAAACCACGGACTTCACCTGCGCGGTTGTTTCGCAGGAGATGATTTTGCATGAGTTCGGCGTCGATGTCAGCGAGGCGCAATTGGTCCATGAGGCGGATGAGCATGGCTGGCTCTCCGACCATGGCACGTCGCCCGAGGACCTGGGGAGATTATTAAGCCTGCACGATGTTGCATATCATATCAACACCCATGGGTCGGTTGAGGACATCACGAATGAACTGGCCCACGGCCATAAGATCATTGTGGGGGTTTTCGCCGACGAGCTGTGGCAACAAAACCCGCTCGGAACCGGCCTCCGCGAATTGATGGGGCTTGATGGCGCCAACCACGCCATCGTCCTGACCGGGTTGGATATGTCCGACCCGGCCAATCCCAAGGTGTACGTGAACGATCCCGGCGATCCGCAGGGAGAAGGCAAAGCCTATCCATTAAATCAGTTTTTGGAGGCGTGGCACGGTTCTGGCGATATGTACGTGGCGACAGATTCCGCCCCGGCCAGTTTAGCCAGTCACGCGCTCTTTGGCGCGAATTACCATCCTGAACTTGGAGCTTACATGGACCCCGAGTTTTGGAAATCATTTCTCAAGCCTTTCGTGGCGGTTGGACTTGATTATGTGGTGACCCACCGTGATAAAATATGGCCGGGAAATCAGCCATCCAATAACGTCGTTTCCTCGGAAAACCAAACATCTGAAGAGAGGGGATTATTCTGAAGGATATTACCAACGAAGGCGAAATGGATGCGGCACTTGCGGCCAAGGGCTTTGTTCGATGGCTTGCGCCGGAAATGGCTCGTGAGCTTGGATTGGACGGCAATATCGCGCCGCTGTCGGCGGACGATCTCGTTTCCCTCAAGGCCGAAGGCTGGCTGACGCGCGATGAAATTCTAAAGGTTTATGCCTACAGCCATGCAGCGGCGATCATGGAACGGTCGTTGGGGCCTAAAGTGCAGCAGTTGCGGCTGAAGGCCGAAATCCCGGAGGAATTTGAACAAATGTGTGTCCGGACGCTTCCGGTCGCGCTCCGAGCCTGCGGCCCTTCATTAACGCTGGTCACGGTGTTTCGGAAGCCGCCCACCCCATTGGCGCAAGCCATCAGCCAAGTCCTTCGCGGCTACCTGTCAAGACCCAACCCGACACGGTGCCGGCGTCTTGCTGGCGTGCGCTCGATTGTATTTGAGCATCCTTCAGACCGCGCCGCCCTAGCTGCTTTGAAAGCTGTGCCGGGCGTAGGGCTGTTGACCAACAAGGCGGTTGATTTTTTCAACAAATCGGACGCGATGGCTTTATTGGGCGGCGCCATTCTGGCGACTCCGCAGTCGCTGCCGGTGATTTACAAAATCCTGGAGGAAGCATGTGAGATCCTGGACGTGTCGCCCATTCCGGCGCTTTATGTGAAATTCGGGCCGCTGGAATCGTACACCCTGGGAGCAAAGGAACCCTACATCGTTTTGGCTTCCATTGCGGTCTCGCTTTTCACTCGTGAGGAATTGCTTTTCGTGCTCGGTCATGAGCTGGGCCACATTAAAGCGGGGCATGTCCCCTATCACACACTGGCCAAGACCGTGAAGGATGGCGCGGCTGTGGCTTCCAACATCACGTTGGGATTGTCGCAATTGGCGTTTGACGCAACCCTCTCCCCGCTTTTGGGATTCTGGTCGCGCCGTTCGGAATTCACCGCTGACCGCGCCGGTTTTCTGGTCTGCCAGGATCAGGAAGCGGCATTGCGGGCCTTGATGAAGCTCTCCGGCTATCCACCGACGTTTTATAAAGAGATGCATACCCGGAGCATCGTCGCCCAAGCCGACCGTTTTCGCAATCAACTCGCGCATCATGCGGCGGAAAGATTTTTCACAGTGTCGAACCTTTGGAGCGCATCCCACCCTTACACGGTCTCAAGGGCCTATGAGTTGCGGGAGCGGCAATCGGAGACCATTACAGATTCTAGTGATTAATTGCATAAATTAACGATAGTATTTCGGATTTGCGAACCTTTCACTTCGCGCTTCCGCCACTTGAAGGGCTTGGCGTGTTTGGCGTAAGCCGCCACAAACTCCTCAATCGCCTGGCGCAGGTCGGCAGTGCTCTTGGCGCTCAAGCCGCGCAACGCTTTGCGAGACAAAATGCCAAACCAAATCTCCACCTGATTCAACCAACTGGCCGACGTGGGGGTGAAGTGAAAGTGGACATACGGGTGCTTGGCCAGCCAAGCGTCGCACTTCTTATGCGTGCAGTAGTTGTCCAGAATCACGTGCAATTCCTGATCGGAGGGGTATTCCGCGACCACCTGATCCATGAACTGCAGGAACTGCTCCCGCTTTTTGAGTTGCGTAATGGCCGTTTTGACCTCTCCGCTGGCCACCTTGAGCGCCGCGAACAAATTGAGCGTGCCGTGGCGCTTATAAGTGCTCTTGTAAGCGCGCACGATCTTTCCGTTGTCGGTTTCCACGTAACCGGTCTTGCGCTCCAAGGCTTGGATGCTGGGCTTTTCATCGACCGAAATGACCAGCGCCTTCTCGGGTGGATTGAGATACAAACCGACGATGTCCGCCGCTTTGGCGGCGAATTCTTTGTCGGTGCTGACGCACCATGAACGTTGCCGCTGCAGACAGATCCCCTCCTGACGCAGCACGCGCCAGACGGCATGGACCGAACCTCCCAGCGCCGCGGCCACCGCCGGACCGTCCCAGCAAGCTTGGCCTGCGGGCGGCGACTGCTCCAAAAGAGCCAGCACTCGGTTGCGGAAGTCCACGCCATAAACGCGCTTGGCTCCGGGGCGAGGGGCGTCGTGCAATCCAGCCAACCCGCTTTGCACAAATCGCTGCCGCCACTTGATGACGGTGTTGGCACGGGTGCGGCAAGCCCGAGCGGTCTCCTTGACGCGTTGGCCAGCCAGCAAGCCCAGGATGATCTGAGCTCGTTCTACCATCTGTTTCGATTCGGTCCGACTCCCGGCCAACCGTTCGAGTTCCTGCCGGTCCTCCGGACCACAACTAATTGTGGGCGCATGTCTTGCCATGCGCGGAATATACAATATATCGCGTATCTTTGCAAGTAAGCACTAGTACTTGGTCCTAACCGTTAATTTAATCGTCGGTGTTTTGGTTTTTCCAAATGCGGTTCCGTAGTCAAATCAAGGTGCGATTCCATGCTCACTTGAAAAAACTCCCCCCTGCGATGCTTCACGCGCTTTAAGGATTAACCAGGCGGAAGAACAGAACGCCCGTTGCCGGAGTGACGGTAATGCTGTTCGTGCCGCTAGGCGAGTTGGTGGTGACGGAATAACTACTCGTCGCCCATCCCGGCGCCGCCGCCAAATTGCTGCTCTGTTGCAAGATATAATTGCCTGTGTTTGGCCAGGAGACAACGACGCTCTTGCCTGATTGCGTGATGGACAGATTCGGCGTGCCGGCGGCCGGCAACACATAAATGAGGCTCCAGAAGCCGCCACTCAATGAATAACTGCCGCCGTTCATAGCCCCGCTAGCGTCCGGCTGGCCAATCGTGCCGGTGATGGAATAAACGCTGCCGCCGTTGGTCCCCGCGCTGGTCCCTCCTCCACCAGCGACTTTAAGCCAATCAATGGAATAGGTTTGCGCGCGGACGGCCGGCGCCAGCAGCAGAGCGAAGGGAAGTATTTTCTTTATGGTAATCATAATTATTTGTCGCGTTCAGCGAACTAATTGCCGATGGTGGCGGGACCGCCGACTGCCCTGATGGTCATTGGTTCTGAAATCGTCAGTTTTTCTGGAGAGGAACCAGCCGTCTCGATGTAAATGGTGTCGATGTCAACGCCGCCGCCGGCGATAACCGCATTTACACCCTGGGTTATGGTGGCAAATGGAAAAGTGTAGCTGCCGTTCTGCTCATAGGCAGTCGGGTAGTTAAAATCAACCCAAACGGGCGATTTAAAGATGAGTCCTGGCGAACTGATGCCGTTGGCAATAACCGCTATTAAATATGAGTCAGGAATCAGATACTGAGGCAGAACAAATTCGGTGGTTTCCGGTGTATTGCCGGTCATGACTCCCGTGCTGCTCCAATTATAGGTTCGGCCATAATCAATGTGACCGGTGCCATCGCTCACGTTTTCGAAGGCCACCAGCGGATAATTGCTGTCCATCTGCGCGTCGTCGCCGAAAGCCGCGCCCTGGGAGATGCCAGTCAGTCCCGTGCCGGTCAGGTGAAAGGAGCCGTCCGTGTTTGGAGTGACGCTGCTGATGAAGGGCACGCCGGAAGCCACAGGAGAGCCATCAGGCTCGTAAATGTAGAGTTGACTGCCAAAACTGGAGTAAAAAAGATTATTCTGCTCGAAATGACAGTAAAGCACGTTTCCATCGGGCAGAACCAGCATCGTGCTTTGGTAGGTATCAATGTTGTCGGTCAGTCCGGTCGGTCCGTCCACTTGAGTAAACGAACCGTTGGGGCCCTGCGAAAGATCGGTATAGTCATACTCAAAAAAGCTCGCCGGGCTGTTGATAACAAGACTCCCATTATTAACATAATAAGGTTGGCCGACAGAACAAAGGATTTTGCCGTTCGGCATCATGGCTGCGGGGGCATCGGCCGAAACCAACCCCTGGGGAATATCCGGTCCCGCCACCCAACTGCCATGATTGGGCCCGCCGAGGGGCGAAGGTGTGTAAATCGCCGTGTGTCCAGTGCCACCCAAGAAAAACGCCTTCCCGTTTGGCAGTAGAAAGGCAGGTCCGGTTTCGCCGACAAGGTTCGCCGCCCCGAGATTGACCCACAAACTCACCGGCAGATTCGCATCCGGCACCCATTGGGGTGGATTAAGCGAAGGAACGTAGCGCTCCGAGAATAAACTGTCGTGGTCAAGTGTCAAAATGCTGCCGTCGGGCAGCGTGACCCAGCTTGCTTCCGCTTGCCAGTTTACCGTCGGCGGGCCCGCAGACCAGGAATTGGCCAATGGGTTATAGATCAATGTTCCATTATTCACACTGGGAGAAACGGGCGCAACCATCACGTTGCCGTTGGGAAGGAGCATGGATTCGGCGTCAACGATGCCTTGGGACTTGCCGGTAATTGGAGAGTTTGCGTTTGGATTCAACAAGGAAGTCGGCGGATTTATCACCGTCCAGGAGCCGGAACCCGGATTGACCAGAGGATTATATATTTCGGCCGTGGCTCCTCCGCTGCCGTACTCGCCTCCCGCCACAAATACACTCCCATTTTGAAGCACTTGCGAAGAGAAAAAAAGTCGGGAGTAATTTGCTGAAGTTCGTCGCGCCCACTCGCCGTCTTGATAATGGCCATAGTGATCGGGGGTCAGGGAATACCAATCATTGCCGATCGCGTCTGAAGAGGAAGTGGGATTGTTGGCCGCCATGATCGTGCCATCGGGCAGCAACAGCATTGACCCGACGGAATCTGGCGCCGTGTTCATTAGCGCAACCCATGTGCCGCCGGCAACGGCTTGCCCGGGGTTCAGTGAGGCCCACGAAGCCAGCGCCGCCAAACACCACCCTGCCATCCTGGGCCCGGCTAAAGCTTGAGTTTTCATCAGGTTTCCTCGTTTAAGTTTTTATTGCAAGGTGACCAAAACCAGAACCATGCCCTGACCATCCTTCAGACCTGTCATGGCCTTGCCCAGGATGGCTCCCTGGGCTTTGGCGTGATCGCTTACTCTCATGGCGCACCCTGGAGTGGCGGACGAAGTCAACAAATCTCCCGGCTTAATGGCTCCGTACGAGGCATCAGCTTGAACATAAACACGGCCCGTCAGCGCCACGTTTTTGCCGCCTTCGAGCAAACCCTTTTGTTGCATCTGGATTCCCGGATGGATGCCGTTGGCGCCGCTCACGACCCCCGCTACGCAGGTGTCGTAGGGCCGGTCACTCCGTTTCAATTGGCCGGGATTCGCCTCATCAATCACCACGACCGAGCCTTCTGGAATATCCTTTTCCCCAGGCGCTATCTGAAACGGTTCCGCCAGGTCCGAGCCGCCTTCGATGGTGATTGAGCTGCAGTCGATGTGCATCGGCGCTAACGTGGCCAGATTTACGAAATCGACCGCAGTCACCTCAGTGTTGAAACTGCCGATATCGACGGTGCCCCCGATGGAGCCAAAATAAGTTTTTTCACCGTCAGGCCCATCTACAATCAGGTAGTTGCCATTGACCTCAAGCGCGGCTTGCGGCGTGGCGGTGTTGATGCCGACATTGCCATTATTGTTGATCGCCAGGCCATAGCCTCCGCCGGTGTGGAAAAGAGCGCCGCCGGTGGCGAGCACATCGAACCGGTTGGGTCCGGGGCCGCTGAACGTGGAGGAGCCGTCACTCCAGACGAAACTGTCATCGTATGGAGCTTGCGCATTGTTCCCGGCGGCGAAGCTGGCGGTGCCGGTGGCGATGTTATTGTAGCCGCCCGGAACCGTGCCGCCGTAGCCAGCGGTGTTGCCGTAGCCGCCGCCGATGGTCCCAAAATCGCCGTTGACGTAGTTGGTATAGCTGTAGAAACCGTCGCCAGTTTGGAGCGCGTAGCCGCCGCCGGCAATGGTGCCGCCCAAAACGCCATTCGAGATGGCATTGTTCCAACATCCACCAGTGACGTTGATGCTTTCAGAAGAAGTGAGGAATGGGAAACCGGTGTCCCTCTCGGAATAGTCCAGCCGCAGGCTGCGGATGCCATTCACATGAAACTCAAGCCCGTTTGTATCTGTTGTTCCCAGGAAGAAACCATTGGCCGGATTGGCCCCGGTATTGCCCGTGAGCTGCCACGAGTTAGAGGAGGAACCTCCTCCTCCTCCGCCACCGGGCACCACCGGCACCCCGTCAATCGTCATGCCCGCGCCGCCGGTCAGAAAACGCACGCCGCCTGTGGCGCGCACGTTGAACTGGTTGTTCGCCGTGGAAGCAAACGGGGCCGATGTGGAGTCATCCGCCCAGACAAAAGCGCCGTTATTAACGGCGTGGGCCGCGTTGCCAGCCGCAAAACTGTCGATTCCACCCGCCAGATTGCCATTGCCACCGGGCACCGTGGACGCGAACCCGCTGGCGATATTGCCAACACCGCCAAGGATGGCCGAAAAAGAAGCTCCGGCATTGTTATTTTGGCCGCCGGCCACGGTCGCATAAGAGGAGGCTGTGTTTCCCAGCCCGCCCGCCACTGTGGCGGCCCCGCCGCTGGCATTATTGCCCGCATAACTGTTCCCATCAAATCCGCCGCCTCCGACGACTGCGCCCGCGCCCGAGGCGGCATTCTCCGTGCCGCCGGAAATGGTCGCTTCGTTGCCGCTGGCCACGTTGTCATAACCCCCACCCACCGCCGCGCCGTTGGCGCTGGCTGAGTTTAACTGGCCCCCGCTCACGGTGGAATAGTCAGCGGTGACCGAGTTATCGTAGCCGCCTCCGATTACCCCGCAGTAAGCGCTGGTTGCGGTGCTGTAAAATCCGCCCCCGATCGTGGTGGCCTGGGACCCGGGGACCGTGGTGGACTGCCCAGCCACCACGTTGGCAGAAGTGTCAAGAAGCAGCGCCTGCCCCCCGTTGACGTATAACTCCAGCGCCTTGGCGTCGGTGGTGCCCAGAAAATCAATGCCCGGAACTGTCCCGGCATTGCCGGTCAGGCTCCAGGAGGTTCCACCGCCGCCGCCACCGCCACCGCTGGTTGACACGGCCTGGCCGTCAATCTTCAAGCCTGCGCCCCCCGTCACGAAGTTCACGCCGCCCATCGCGCGCACGCTGAACTGGTTGTTGTTCGTGGACGCAAACGTGCCGCCGGAATTGTCCGCCCACACGAAAGAGCCTGCATTGGTGGCCTGCGCGCCATTGCCGGCCGCAAAACCGAAGACGCCGGATACAAGGTTGTTAAACCCGCCGGGTATAGCGCCACCTTCCCCATTGACAGTATTGAAGAAACCGCCGCCAATGGCGCTGTCGGACCCCCCAATCGAGTTTCCTTGCCCGCCGGCAATCACTGATTCGGGGCCGGAATTAATCGTATTGTTAAATCCGCCCGCGATGGTGGAATAATTCGCATACACGTTGTCGTAAGCCCCGGAATATCCGCCGAAAGCAACGATTCCTTCTCCGCCAATCGTCGCGCCCGCAAACGGGCCGATCGTCAGATTGAGGGCGTTGTTGGCGGTCGGAGTCAAGGTAAGGCCCTGCACACCGTTGACGCGCAATTGCAACGCCGCATTGTCGGTCGTGCCCAGGAAATCTGTTCCTGGAGACGTGCCCGCGTTGCCGGTCAAACTCCAACCGGAACCGCCTGAAGCGGGATTTGTCCAAACCATGCTGCCGCCGATAAAGGTGAGCACTTGGCCGTTGGCAGGCGCCGCCGGTGTGTTCAACTGCCCCACCGATACGCCATTGGAGACGACACTGTTGGCCGCGCCGGAGCTTTCGCTGTAAATGGCGTAAGGCGTCGGCCCAATTTGCTGCCGCGGTGTTAGTGTAGTGAAACCGCTTCCGCCATTGGTCCTCACGGCCAATTGCAGCCAATTGGAGGCGCCGGTGAACACGCTCGGTCCAAAATCAATCGTGGTGGTGAACAGTCCGTTGCTCACGAGCGTGGCCAGGTTTGTGACCGGCCCGGCTACAGCCCCGCCGCCGCTGTTGGTGTCGAACAAGGCGAAGGTCAGGTCGAAATTGCCGTTGACCGGCGTGCTGTTATCGTTCAACCGGCCTTGATAGGTGAAGGCTGTTCCCTGGGCGAGCGCCGGTTGGACCGGCACTGCCAAGGCCAGGAGCATGGGAATCGGGATCAGACGTTTGAGCCAAGCGCTTGTAATACTGTTAATCATGGTAATCATAGTATTTGTGGTATTATGGGAAGAATTCATGCAAACCATCGTGGGTGCCTCTTTCGGCTGATCTTCGTTCTCCACAGGTGAACAATTTCATTCATCGATTATCAATGCGAGATTTCAGGGCAAAAGGCGCAAAAAATCTTACGAATTAAAAATTGAGAACAAGAGTGCAGGTCAATCACTCCCGTCGTTGCGCAAGATCAGGCTGCCGACAAGGCCTTGATCAATGGATTGATGGACTGATGCGAACGGCAGCCAATCATTGTTGATGTCGTCCCACTTTACTTGGTGAAGCCGATGCCACGGCTTTCTGCCAGAGATCAATTGGAGCAAATGTCACTCATTTCTGGGCCGGATTGTTGGTCAGATTGTTGGAGAGGGGTTCGGCTTGGCTGGCTGGGTTCTATTCCATTTCAAGGCTGATGTTGCGCGCATCCGCGGATTGCTCGACTGGCGGGTACGGCGGCATGTCCCAGTCCAGGTGCATTGCTTTCAAGTCCTGGCGGATCAAACGCAGGTCCCAGATTTGCACTTGCAGGTCTTGCTGCATGACGGCCAAATGGCTGCCATCGGGACTGAATTGGAATGCTCCAAGCGAGGTTGAGTCGGGCGCCTCCAAGGTAGCCAGAGGCTTTTCCGTCAAGGTCTCCAAAAGCTGGATTTTGTTTCCATCCATGGTCCGCGCCATCACCTGGCCATCCGGGCTGAAGGCAGTGAAGTTCCATTCGGGGATGTCGCAGCCGGGTCTGGGTGGACCTTTCGGGCGCCAGGATCCGACCTCCCAAAGTTGATATTCTCTCGTGCTGGTCGCCAGCCAGCGACCGTCCGGACTAAAGGCGGCCAAGGCCCTGCCCGGCATAGTCAGCGTCCGTACTAAGTCGCCGGAACGGGCGTCCCAAATCTTCACGGTCTTCGTATGCCAGGAAGCGGTCGTAACCCAGCGGCCATCCGGGCTGATGGCGATGCGATCCGCCAGAGGAGGGTCCGGGCGCAGCACAACCGGCTTTGTGGACGGGTTCTTTAAATCGAGGACGAGGGCCTCCCCTTCGGCTGCGTGCTCGAATGCGAAGTGTCGGCCGTCGCGGCTAAGGGCGCCTTGGTAATTACTTGGCGCATCGTAAAGCGGCTGGGGCTTCCCCAGCCGGTAGGCACGGGAGGCTGAATCGCCAATTCGTTCCAGCGCAATCCTGCGCACACCTTCCATCCAATCCATGATGATCATGCCTTGGCCGTCCGGTTGAAAAACGTGGGTATCACATCTTAGCGAAAGGGAGGCGAGTTGCTTGCCGGAGAAAGCATTCCAAAAGCGCATCGTGTCGCCGGAATTAGCAACGAGGATGCGTCCGTCGGCGCTAAAATCGGGGACTGTAAAGCCAGACCTATTCGGACGCGGGAGGAAAAGCAGACGGAATTCCCGGCTGTCGGCCACTTCCAGCGAGCCAAAATGGGACACATACTGCCAGCCCAATAATTGCCGGTCATCCTGGCTGAATTGGAGTTGCCAGGAGCCTCCAGGATGTCTGGCGATCTGGCGGCCGTTGTCTGTATTCCACAAACGAATCAGACCGTCCCAGCTAGAATTGGCGAGCAGGTTTCCGGCATGGTTAAACGCGACCGAATTGATTTGCGCAATGGGTCCTTCAAGTGCGGACAGTCGCTGCCCGGTCTCGGCATTCCAAATGTAGATATGCCAATCCCGACACCCAGTCGCCAGGCGCTTTCCGTCCGGACTCCAGGCCGTGCAGCTCACGCCGGGGGGACACGCCATAGTGGCGACTTTAAGGCCCGATTCAACTTCACGGATTTCCACCACCGGATCCGACTCGCTGGCACAGGCCAATCGGGTGTTTCCGGGACTCAGAATCAGGGTATCAAATATCCTGGCACCGGGAAGGCGTTTGACTTCCTTGCCTGAACCAAGCGCATAAATGGAAAGCGTCCCGTCCAGGTGACATCTGGCAAACAAGCGGCTGTCCGAGCTGAAATTGCCCGCCAGATTGCCCTCCAATTCGGCGATCCTGCCTGTCGGATCGCCGCTGGGCAATTCCTTGAGCACAGCCCTTTGAAGTTCTAAATCCCAAACCCAATCACTGTATTTCTCACCCTCACCCTTATAAACCACCCTCAAAAACCGTGAGTCAGGGCTCAACTGACGAATCCTGCGCACCCTAAAACCGGGAGCCTGCAAGACTGCCAACACGGCATCGTCCGTCACGGCGCGAATCGTAATGCTCCCGTCTTTCTCTCCCACCGCATACTTTTCCAGGTTGAAATCATAACCGACCAGATCCTCGGCGACATGTGCCTTGAGGATGGCCTCTCTGGAGACACGCAGGTCGGACACCGCCAGGCTGGCAATGGCTTCATTGCGAACCGCGATGTCCGGGCGGATCTCCGCCGCCTTGCGCACCGCGTCCAAGCTGGCGAAGCGCCGGCCGGCGTGGCCGCTCGACCTCAGCGCGCGGGCTTCGGACAGGTAGGAAGCCCTGAGTTTTTCCGTGGCGTCATCCTTCGCACGCCGAATCTGCTGGTCGGCGCGCTTCATGCGAACCACCGCCACGCTCGCAACACCCAAACCGACGATGAGCGCGGCGATTACAAGAATGGCAGAAATGAAAACCAGCTTGTGACGTCGAACCATTTTCTGCAACCTGTAGTAACTGCTCGGTGGGCGGGCCACGACCGGTTCGTCGCTCATGTGGCGCTGGATGTCCATCGCCAATCCGTTGGCCGTCTCGTAACGACGCGAGCGGTCCTTTTCCAGGCACTTCATGACGATCCAATCCAGATCGCCCCGGAGTTGGTGGAGCAGCTTCGAGGTATCGGTCGATCGACGTTTGGCCGTGGTGGTCAAGTCTCCGCCTTGGAGCGTCGCGAACCGGGTGCTTGGGCGAACCGGTTCCTTTTCGCGGATGGTCTTGCGCATCGCGTCCAGGCCGGAGGCCAACAGTTCCTTGGCGTCGAACGGTGTGCCGCCCACCAGCAACTCATAGAGCAAGACGCCCAGGCTGTAGATGTCGCTGCGTGTGTCAATATCCAGACCGCTCATCTCTGCCTGTTCAGGGCTCATGTAGGCTGGCGTGCCCATAAACTGATGCAACTGCGTATAAATCGTCTCGTCGGTCAGCCGGCCTTCCGTCGCCTTGGCAATGCCGAAATCAATCACCTTGGGCACGGGCACCCCATCGTGCAGCGTGACCATGATGTTGGAGGGCTTGATGTCGCGGTGGATGATGCCCTTCTGGTGCGCGTGCTGGACAGCGCGGCACACCTGGATCACAAGGTCCAGGCGCTCCTTGGTGTTGAGTTGATTCTGATCGCAGTATTCGGTGATTTTAATTCCACGCACCAATTCCATCACAAAGTAAGGGCGTCCGTTCTCCGTGGTTCCCGCATCGAACACCTTGGCAATGTTGGGGTGATCCATCATGGCCAGGGCCTGGCGTTCGGCTTCGAAGCGGGCGACGACCTGCTTGGTATCCATCCCCAGCTTGATGACCTTGAGGGCGACGCGGCGGCGCACCGGTTCGTTCTGTTGGGCGACATAGACGACCCCGCAGCCGCCCTCGCCCACTTTCTCTAAGAGCTTGTAGCGGCCGATAGTTTGGCCCACGGCCTGGTCGTCCGGGTTGACGGCCGGGGCGAGCTTGCTGGTCTTGCCGGGTTCCATGCCAGGCTTGGGCGCTTGAAGATGAACAAGCCCCTTGGCTTTGGCTGGAACTGGCGCTGGACTCTCGAAAAAGTCGCCGGCTTCTTCACTGGCTTGGAGGAGTTCTTCCATTCGCTGACGCAAGGCAGCGTCGCCAGCGCAAGCTTTGTCAAGGTACGCGGCACGCTTCTCGCTGGGCAACTGGCGCGCCGTATTGAATACGTCCGCCGCACGATCCTGAGAGTCAGGCATAACTTCGTGTCCCACTATCCGCTTTCCAATGTGAAAAACCAAAGTAAAAGGGTCCAAACTCCTTTTACGCAATCAACGGCCGGAAGGCCCGGATAGGCGCGGATGCGATAGAACTCACTCATCGTTTAACAATGCGAGATATTTGGGCAAAAGGCGCAAAAATATTACGAAGAACAAAACGAGAACAATCAATCGACCGGCCGGCATCGGAGTAAAAACTGGCGGATGCCTGTTCCCAACCGTATGAGTCCCAGTCGAACTGCGGTTTAGGGGAGTTGCGCCTTGATCTCGTGATAAAGCCACGCGCGGGCATAGGCCCAGTAATTATCGGCCGTGCGGGGAGAAATACCGAGAGCTTCAGCCGCTTCCTCCAGGGTCATCCCGACGAAATAGCGCAGCTTGACCAATTCAGCTTCAGCTTTGTTTCGAACGGCAAGTTTATCGAGGGCCTCGTTCACGGCCAGGAGTTTGTCTTCGGGATACGGCGCGACGACTTCTGATGCACATTCGAACTCGACGCGGTGCTGGCCGCCGCCATGACTCAAGGCCTTTTTGCTGAGGGCCCTGTCAATAAGGATGCGACGCATGGCCTCCGCTGCGGCGGAAAAGAAATGAGCGCGATTGGCAAAAGGCGGATTCTCTTTTCCGGCCAGGCGCAGCCATGCTTCATGGACCAACGCAGTGGGTTGCAGAGTGTGGTTGGGCGCTTCATAGGCCATTTTCGACGCCGCCAGCTTGCGCAACTCGTCATAAACGAGCGGCAGAAGTTCATCGGCGGCTTTGGGGTCACCGTGTTCGATGGCCTCAATAATGCGGGTAAAATCGCTCATTCACGGTACGAGTATTCCATTCTTCGGAATTTCGCCAGAAATTATTGCCGAACCAGATCAACCTTTGGAAGCGTCGCAATACCGCGGTCAGAGCCGACCAGGGAGATGGCCGCCGCCACGTTCGCCGAGCAACTGGCGCGTTCCGGCAGGGTAGTCGCGAAGCTCATAAACTGTTTGTCTTTTCCGAAGGTGGTTGGACGCTTCAGAGCATAGCTTCGCAAAGTGCAATGCCGACTTTCACTTTGCCCGGTATTGATCGACGTTTACAATTCATGCCGCCCGATGTCGGCAAAACGTCGGCAAATGCGAAATGTGTTTGTAAGAATAGTTGCAAGTTATTTAAGTATAATTAGTTACATTAATTATGATTATGGTTTTTGAAACCAAATCACGTTGGCTTCTTCGAAGCGAAGCAGGTTAGGTGCCATAAAACCAGGTGTATATGGTTTCAAAAACCACAATCTATTTCAATGTAAACTCTTATACATAAATCACTTGTGCTTGTTTTTGAAATCATGATTGGCATTTGCCGACAGTTTGCCGACACTTGACGGCATAAAAAGCGAGCGCGGTCCAAAGGCAGGTGCGGCGATTGGTAGCGCCACGAAGGACGCCAATTGTATTCAACGGTGACCTGCGCTTGCAGGTTAGCCCACGCACGGATCACCTTTTCACGATGGGTTATAGGCCGGGGGTGCAGCGGAGCCGAGAGAAAAAGAATGCCGGAGCCGTTGGAAGTTATCGTTCGCAAAAAATAATGTCGCCACCCAGGCCGTCGGATTCGCATAGGGAGAGAACAGTTAGGTCAGGGCCAACTCGAATGACAGTGCTGGGATTGGGCGGCAGTCACCATATTCTCACTTTATTCTCACCCCTCGCGGGTCACGATTAGCGATGGAAACCACTGAAATCAAAGAGGCTCAAGGCACATTACGCTCCCAATTCTGTTCCTTCTATTCGCACTTTTATTCCCATTTTGTGAGATTTGGGAATATGTGAATTTCACAAGTTATTGAAGATCAATATGATAAGTGATATTTGGGCGGGTGAAGGGAATCGAACCCACCACTGTTCTTCCGCGCCTTGCGTAACCTCGTAAGGCCGTGCAACTTGCACAACTCCATTTTTTTGTGTTAGCGCACGAAAGCGCACGTCGCTGCAATTTTTTTGCACTAATTGGCACTGAGAAATCCAGCCGGCTGCCAGTGGCGATCGGCGGCGGCAGCGATTCTCTCGCGGAACCGTTTCTTGGCATTGGCCTCCGACATTTGGAGCAGGGTGGGAACCGCGCCACTGGCCCACACTCCCTGCCATTTTGGCGCAAGCCGGCAAGAACGACATCCCCTTTCACTTCAAGAGCTATGTCTGTAGCATTCCTTTGATTTCTTCCATCTCGGCTTGCGTCTTGGCAAGAAGGCGGGGGAGGTCGTTAACACTGAGTTGGAGGGCGTCCAGGGCGGGAGCCGGAGATGTCAAAAGGCCGGTGTCGGCCAAATGCCCGTCGAAAAGTTGATGCGCGATCAAGTCCCCGAGCTGGACGGCGGCTGTCAGCCGCACAAAAGGCGGCGCGGCCTCAAGTTGGTGATGATTAGCCACGGCGGCGACGACTTCGGGCGGCAAATTCCAGCGGCGCATCAATTTGCCGCCCACATCGGCATGGTTCGTTCCAAAGGTGCAGCGTTCCAATACGCTCAACGCGCCTTTGTTGTTAGCCTTCTGAAGCAATCTGGCGTAAGCCTCGCGCTCCACCGAAGCCAGCACGAGCTTGCCAATGTCGTGCAATAACCCCGCCGTAAAAGCCACCGCATTCTCCTGCCCGGCCTCGTCCGCCACCGCGGAAGCCGCCACGGCGGCCGCCACGGAATGCCGCCATAACTCATCCACGTTCACGCCCGCTTCCGCTCCCTCCATGGATTTTGCCCTGGCGCCAAAGAATGACGCCACCAGGCAATAAACCTGGTAAAACCCAATTCTGGAAACGGCCTCGAAAATGTCGCCGGGCGGCTGTTCGCCGGCGAAACAGGCGCTGTTGCAGGTCCGCAGAATCTGGACCGTCAAGGCAGGCTCGTAACTGATCAGTTTCACAACCTGGTCAACATCATGGTTCTGGTCCCGGAAAAGCGTCAACAATTCGGTCACGACCGTCGGGGCCGGAGGCAGACTCGGAGCGTCATTCAAGTAGCGTTCGGCTGGATAAAGAATCAACTGACGCTCTTGATCAATCTTGCTTGGTGGCCTCCAGGCAGTCTGTGTCGTTGGATTGGCGGAGTTCATTGGAATGAATTGCAGAGCGCTCTGAGCCGGTACGCAACGGCGGCGGCCGTCCAAACTCGTCGCCCCAATTTGCCCAAGCCATCGTGGCTCGTTTCAGCGCGCATATTAACTTGCTTGCTCACTAAAATATTTGTTTACCGGCCCATGATCGTCATGGCCTCTGAACCTTATCGGCATGCGGGAGGAAAAGCTTAACGCGCGAGGGGCGCATTTCATTCCGTTGGGTTCCCCCCCCATCCCACTCCTAATGTTTGGCAGGCGAGCACAGAGCCTCAACAATCCCAAGGAGGCGGTTACCTGTCTTGGGGGCTATTCGGTCGGTAAAATGGACAGCCGCAGCTTAACTCCTGCCATCGTTAAGCCGATACAGAGCAGGAACGGCATGTAATGTACTTAACATCCGATACATCCGTTCAAACAAGACTGTACAGCGATACGAACATTTGCAAAAGACGGCTCACTCCGACTCTTTTGCCAGCGAAACTGGATGATGCATGACTGCTAAAACGGGCATTCATTGCCTCGTTGCATTAGCAATGATGGCCACGGCGCGAATCGCTCAAGCGAGCGTTTCGGCCAGCCTGTCCACGGTCAGCGCCAGCGCAACGTCTTTGGCGGCGGACGCTGTGACCAGCACGAGTATCACGGTCACGCTTAATGATGGCAGCGGCACCCCGGTTTCTGGAAAGACCGTCACCTTGGCAAAGAGTGGGGGAAGCTCGACAATTTCGGCGGCCAACGGTCCCTCAGGGACGAACGGGGTGGTGAGTTTCACAGTCGTTGACGGTGTCGGTGAAACGACCACCTACACCGCGACGGACACGACCGACAGCATCGTCCTACTCCAAACCGCGACCGTCACGTTCACTTCTGTGCCGTGGTATAACCCGGGTTGGCGTTATCGCATGACGATTCAGATAAACGCCGCCAATGTTTCGGGGACGCTCACCAACTTTCCGGTGCTGATCAGCCTTACGAACAATTCGTTGCAGCAGTATGCGCAGACCAACGGCAACGACCTTGTCTTCACGGCCGGCGACGGCACAACCAAACTGGCGCATGAAATCGAGACCTATACAAGTTCCAACGGTCTGCTCGTTGCATGGGTGAACGCGCCGCTCGTGTCATCGGCGGCGAACACCAACATTTACCTCTATTACAACAATCCTGCCGCCGCCAACCAGCAGAATGCCGCCAATGTTTGGGACTCCAATTTCAAAGGGGTCTGGCATTTGCAGCAGACTTCCGGCAATTTCACGGACTCAACCGCTTACGGAAATACGGGCGCCGACGATGTCTCGAGCACAAACAAGGGCGGCCAAATAGGCAAAGGTCAGGGCTTCAACGGCACCAGTGATTACATTTCTGTGGCGAACAGCGCCAGTCTGGCAATAACTCAACAGATCACATTAAGCGCCTGGGTTAACTATGCGGCATTTCCAAGCAACAACACGGCGGACATCGTCGGCAAAGATTACGACGGCAGCAAAGATGCCTATTTTTTGCGCACACAATGCCCTTCGAATTCTGTCACTCTGTCCGTGGGTTCGTATTCCAACGCAGGCAGTACGAACTACCAAGCCATTTGGCCGATTTCCGGGTGGAATACGAACGAGTGGCATCATGTGGCGGGGCTTTACGACGGGTCGAACTGGACGCTATACTTCGATGGCGCGCAGCAGGCCACCTCCGCGCAAGGGACAGGGGCGTTGTCAAACGCCCAGCCGGTGACCATCGGGGCGTTTGATGTCAGCGGAACATTCTCCAGGTATTCCAAGGCGACCATTGATGAAGTGCGCATCTCCAGTGCCGCTCGGTCCGCGAATTGGATCGCCACGGAATACAACAACCAAAACTCGCCTGCGTCATTTTACACTCTGGGTGCTGCTCAAGTGCATCCGGCCACAACCAATTTCCTCCATTTCAATACGACCACTTTGGCTGCCAACACCGGTCCGGTGAATCCCGCGAACGGGGCCACGTCATTTAGTGGGGCCGGACTGGCCATCGGAGACATGGTCGTGTTTGACGGGATGGTTATTGACACGAATCCCGGGACCAACGATGCGTGGGGTGCGGTGGAACTCAATCAAAAAAGCGGCGGTTTTTATGGGGTGACCCTGACACAGCTAGGAGTGCTGGCGCGATATACTCCAGTTGTGAATAATTACTGCCAACTTTGGACAAATAGCGCCGCCGCCGGGAATTTCCCGGTGGGGCCCGGGGTAAATGCGGCCAATCGCGTGCGCATCGAACTCACGGCGACGGCGGCGGGTTCGACCACCAACATGAGTTGGGCGGCAATGATGGACCAAGGCTTGACCGGGTCGTTCACCACGACGCAAACAGGGTCCAACGCCATCTTTACCAATAACGCCATTGGTTTGACATTTGGCTCCTATGTGGATCCTTCAATATTTGGCGACTACAGCATCCCGCTGATTGCCAGCCAGCCGACAAATCAGACAGTAACAATCGCCAGCAACGTTACCTTCACGGTGTCGGCATTTGGCGCTGGGCCGTTGTATTATCAATGGTATTTCAACAACATTGCGGTCAGCGGTGCGACCTCAGCCGGTTACAGCCTCACCAACGCGATGGCAACGAACGCGGGCAGCTATACGGTGATCATCACCAATTATAGCGGCAGCGTGACTAGCAGCGTTGCCGCCCTTACTGTGAGCAAGGTATTGGCAACTGTTACACTTGGCAGTTTAAGTCAGATATATAATGGTTCAGCGCACGCCGCCACGGCCAGCACAACTCCGGGCGAGTTGACCGTGAACCTGACCTACAACGGTTCCTCCAGCGCTCCCACCAACGCGGGCAGTTACTCGGTGATCGGCACAATCAATGACTCTTACTATCAAGGCAGCGCAACCAACACGCTCGTGATTTCTGGAGTGGCGGTGACGGTTGCTTCCGGCATCACTGCCAACAACAAGGTTTATGACAGCACCACCCCGGCCACTCTCACTTCGAACTCGGTCGTTTTGGCGGGCGTCCTCTCCGGAGACACAGCCAATGTGAGATTGTCCACCAACGGCTACAGCGCGAACTTTGCCACCGCCAGCGTCGGCACGGGAATCGGGGTGACGGTGAGCGGGCTGACCCTGACCGGCAGCGCCTCCGCCAATTACACCCTGGCCCAGCCCGCCGGGCTGACCGCCAACATCACGGCGGCAGGGGTCACCATCGCTTCCGGTATTACGGCCAACGACAGGGTTTACGACACCACCACCACGGCCACCCTGGCTTCGAACTCAGTTGTGCTGGCGGGCGTTCTTTCCGGGGACACGGCCAGTGTCAAGTTGTCCACCAACGGCTACGCCGCTACGTTCGCCTCTCCCAACGTGGCCAATGGGTTGGCGGTGACCGTCAGCGGCTTGACCTTGACTGGAGCCAAAGCCGGGAATTACTCCCTGACGCAACCGGTTCTTAACGCCGACATCGAAAGCGCCTTCGAAGCGGCCGTGCTGGCCAAATCACCTTACCTCTTTTACGAGTTCAACGAAACCTCCGGCACGACGGCCTACGACTCCAGCGGCAATGGCTACAATGGCACTTATACAAACAGTCCAGTGATGGGGGGCGCCGGGGACAACCCCTCTGGAGGCGGGGCGATGGCGGTGACGTTCAACGGCACCAACCAGTACCTGACCACGCCTTCGACCTTGAGTTTTGGTTCGAGTCTGGGCACTTCGACCTGCGAGTTCGTGTTTAAGAGCACGACGACCAACCTCGCCAATCTGATGGGTGGGGAGAACACCGGCTCCGGGGATAACTATCAATTTGGGTTGAATAGCAGCGCTACAGGGAGCCTGTTGGCCAACTCATTCCGGTTCATGGTCAGGGATGACGCGGGCAGTAACATAAGGTGGGCCTTTGTGAATGCCAATCTGTTGAACGGCCAGTATCACCATGTGGTTCTGACATTTAGTTCCACCGCCGGCACGACTGGAAACACACTCTTGGGAGCCACCGCGTATGTGGACGGCGCAGCCCAAACGCTGACCGACGCGGTCTCCGGATCCCCCACTACGTTCAACGCATTTGCGCAACCGATCGCGTTCGCGGCGGATGACAATCGCGGCGCGCCGCTAAACTACGCCGCCTGCACGATTGCCGGGGTCGCGCTTTACACGACCGTGCTTTCGGCCGCGCAAGTCACATCCAACTATAACGCCCTTATCGGCATTGCCACCGCCAGTACGCTTGCCTCCAGCCTGAATTCATCCATCTATGGCAATTCTGTGAGTTTCACCAACACTGTCAGTCCGGCCCCGCCGAATGGGGAGACGGTTACTTTCTTCACGAATGGAACCAGCATTGGCACTGCCAACCTCGCCGGCGGCGTGGCGGTCCTGACCGTAACCAACCTGCCCTACAGCGCGACCCCTTTTGTGGTTACCGCCAATTATCCTGGCGATGGCAACTTCGGGGTCAGCACAGGCACCTTGGCTGGGGGGCAGACGGTGCAGAAGGCGACCTTGACCTATGCTGCGAATTCGGCGAGCCAGGCCTATGGTTCGGCCAACACGAATTTCAGCGGGAGCGTGTCGGGCTTTGTCAATGGCGACACCCTGGCCGGCGCCGCCACGGGGTCGGCGTTGTTTACCAGCGCGACCACCGCAAGCAGCGCCCCGGGCGTTTATGCCATCACAGGATCCGGGCTTGTCGCGGCCAACTATGTCTTCACCCAGGCTCCGGGCAATGCCAATGCGCTCACGCTAACCACAGCTCAGGTGACCATCAGTTCCGGGATCACCGTTAACAGCAAGGTCTATGACACCACCACCACGGCCACCCTGACGTCCAACTCAGTCGTCCTTGCGGGCGTGCTCTCCGGGGACACGTCCAACGTCAAGTTGTCCACCAACGGTTACACCGCAAACTTTGCCAGCGCCAGCGCCGGCACCGGCATCGGGGTGACGGTGAGCGGCCTGACCCTGACCGGCAGCGCCGCCGCCAACTACACCCTGACCCAGCCCGCCGGGCTGACCGCCAACATCACGGCGGCGGGAGTCACGATTTCATCCGGCATTGCGGCCAACAATAAGGTCTATGACACCACCACCATAGCCACGCTCACTTCCAACTCAGTCGTCCTTGCGGGCGTGCTCTCCGGGGACACGTCCAACGTCAAGTTGTCCACCAACGGTTACACCGCAAACTTTGCCAGCGCCAGCGCC
>Ga0224555_1001635_pt1 | contig 29983 bp, 12 predicted proteins | sample 714S23034metaG_FD_180687 | JGI IMG/M metagenome (GOLD analysis project Ga0224555, IMG submission 180687) | Peat soil microbial communities from Stordalen Mire, Sweden - 717 S2 30-34 | ecosystem: Environmental > Terrestrial > Soil > Wetlands > Peat | place: Sweden: Norrbotten County, Stordalen...
AAAGAGGTACTATTGAAAGAGAAATGGATAAAATAGATACTAAAATGTCTATGCTACCAGCTATGCAAGAAAGAATGAAACCTGAAAGTAATGATAAACAAGCTGCTTATGGTAAAATACTTTATAAGGGGGATGATGATTTAACAAATGTAGCAAAACAACAAGATGGGTATGTTCCTTTAAATCCTAATAATAAAGATGATAATAGTCCTGTTAGTATTACAGCTTATGATGCTCAACATACTCCTACTGATGCTGATTTAATAACAGAGAATAATCAAAGTATAAATGACCCTATGTATAATTATAAGACATTTGCTGCTACTAATTATAGTATGAATAATACTAAAGCCCAACCCACTAATCCAGCAATTCCTTCTAGTCCTAGTAATCCTAATGGTTATACTAATAATACTTCATCTAATTCAGATAATACTTCATCTAATTCAGATAATACTTGGAGTAAACTTGCTAATTTAACTCCATTTATAGGAGATATAGCTAATCAAGGTTTAATTAATCAATTGAAAGGTAAAGCACTTCCTTTACCTAATATGGAACAGATACCTACTTTAAATAAGAATTTAGATATAAGCCAATCTGAGAAGAATATAAAAGATAATCAAACTACTATGAATAGAAGTATTAGAGAAGGTACTAGTAGTGGTAATGTTGCTTCTGCTAGAACTAGAGCTAATATGTTAGATAGTGATGATAAACTTGGTGCTTTATATCAAAGTCAAGTAAACTTTAAAAATGAAAGAGAAATGGCACAATCTCAATTAAATACTGAAGTTAATAATAGAAATTTAGGTAAAATGGATACTTATAATATGAATGAAGATGCTAGAATAAGGGATATTATAAGTAAAGAATCTCAATTATATAATAAAGTTGGAGAACAAGCTTCAAACTTAGTAAATAGACAAGATAAAATAAATTTAGAAAATAAGCAATTAAATGTATATAAAGAAACTGCTTATGACCCAGAGAGAGTTAATATGTTAAATTTATGGAACAACCTTACTAATACTGGTACTAAATTAGATAAAGAGAGTTTCTGGAATGAATATAGTAAAAAATATCCTAATGCAAGAAGAGATAGATTTGAACTTGATTGGAGTAGTGGAGATTTTAAATAATTAATACAATATACTATGCCATATTTTGGAGAATTATATTATAATGATGTTAAAAGAGAAGGTTCTGTTGAACCTGTAGAAGCATATAAGGAAATGGTTTCTACATTTAATCAGAGATACGCTCAAACTAAAGATACAAAAGATAAACTTGATATGATGTATGATAATTTAGAGGTAGACCCTTTAAATAAACCTGTATTAGACGCATCTAAAGATAGAATTAATGGTATCTTAAAACAAGTTACTGATACAGGTATGTATGATTTAGGTGCTGATGCTGTATCTAGTGCTATCAAGGATTATAGTAAAGATAAAATGCTACATTATGCTGTATCTGATTGGGAAGCTTATAATAAAAATAAGTCTGAAATAATGTCATCTAAAGAACCTGATGATTATAAAGCATGGCAAAATAGAGAATTAGAGATGAATAGGAAACCATTAACTAAAGATGATAAGACTGGTATGATAAATAATAGATTTAGTCCAATAGCACCTAGAGAACATATTGATGTACCTAAGAGAATACTAGATGTAATGGAGAAATTAAAAGGTTTCTATACAGAATCTCCAAGTGGTCTTATTAGATTTTCTGATTCTCTTGGTAAAGGAAAAGGAATAGACCCTAATCTAACACAATTTTTAGGTCAATATACAACTAAACAATGGAAATTATCATCTTTAACAGATGCTATTGAACAATATGTATATAAGCAGCCAGAGGTTCAAGACCAGTTAAGATTTGAGACATTAAATAAATTATATGATGTTGAATATAAAAGAAGTGAAGAAAATGGTATACCTAAGTATAATCCTAAATCAACAGTAGATAATTTTGGAAGTACTGAAGTAGGTATAACTGCAAAGGATTTTGTCACTATTAATCCTAACAAATATAATATGTTAGGAGATGAATATATTACAACTTATGATGCTAAAGGTAAACCTGAATATACCAATAGTGGAGTTAATATTAAAGGATTAGATGCCAAATCTAAAGAGGCAAAGTATTATGATGAATTAGCTTCACAGTATAAAGTGGATATACAGAATTATGCTATACCTTTTGCTATTAAGCAAACAAGCATGAAAGTTGTTGAAGATAGAGTTAGAGAAAAAGAATTAGAATTTAATGAAGGTCTTAATCAAATTAAGCAAGTAAATAAGATGGATTTAGATAGCAAAGATTATAAATATAGTAATGTACCTACTAGTAAGTTTATACCTGATAAATTTGAGAAAGCAGCAGGTGTAACTTCTGTTATAAAAGTGATGGCACAATCTTCTAATGCAGAAGCAGCTAATCAAAAATTAATAAATAATCTTAGTGATAAAAATAGTGATATTTATAAATCTGTGTTTAATACAACTTTAGAAGGAACTCCTACTGAAAAAGAGAGTAAACTCAAGAGTATAATAAGTATTATTTCTTCAATACAAAATGGTGATGATAATCCTATAAATAATAATACTTTACCTAATGGTACAAAACTTAGTAAAAAAGAAGCTGATTGGTTTGGTGAACAAGTTATGACACATCAGAATAATCTATTTATAAAGAAGGAAGCAGATGATTTATTAACTAGGGCTAGTCAAGAAGCTGGTATGACTGATAAACTTGGTTATGGTAGTTCTAAATCTGATAAAGATGCTGTATCTAAGGTTATAGAAAGAATGGCTAAAGATTATAATCCTACTTATACAGTTAATAACTTTGTTTCTGGTACACCTGAGCAGAAAGCAATACTAAAAGGATTTGATGCAGATTTAACTAAAAGTTTAGAGATAACAAGTAAAAATGGGAGACAAGAATTTAGAGATAGGATATGGGATAATGAAGGTAATGAAGTACATCCTGGTACATTAGTTACAGTTCTTGATAAAACTAAAGCTAATAAAGATAAACCAGGAGGATACGAAACAAAACAAGTACCTATGATGGATGTAGTTAATACAGTACATAATAGTGGAAGTATAGGATGGTCTCTTAGAACTATGAATGATGGTACTATACATAATGGATTAGCTATTACTTTAGAAGATTTATACTCTGTAAATACTAATCCTCGTACTGTAGATAAAAATCCTAATGTAAGTGGTAGTACTGCTTCTATAGCACAAGACCTTGTTAGGGATAATGCTAAATATAGAACATTTTATATAGAAGGTGGTTCTGCTTATGACAGAAATATAGTAAAGATGACTAAAGGATTTGCTCCAGCTACAGTAGGTATTATGAGACAAATCGCTATGGTTAGTGCTCCTGAGAATGGTCTTGGTGAAGTTAGTGTACCTTCTGCAACATCTGATACAAAAAATATAATAATTAGAAATCCTCAAACTTTAAGTGAAAAAGGTAGTAAAGAATCTCCTGGTGCTACATGGGTATTAGAATATGATTTTACTGATAAAAATGGTGTAACTACGCATAAGACTGATAGATTTTATGTAAATGGTAATGAAAATAATAACTATCAAGGACTAATTAATACATTACATGTACTAGAAAAAGGTGAACCTATGAAGGCATCTAATGATGGCTATGTAACAAAATCTTGGAATAAAGATGTTGAAATAGAAGAAAAATAATGTTAATTTAAATATAATAAATATGACTAATGATTTGATTAGTAATACTGCCGAAGGGAATGACAGTATTCCAAAAAAAGGTACAACAAATAAATATATTAATTCTAGTGGTGAGGTGGTAATACCTTCTAACCCTAATAATCCTAGTTTCAGTAAAGGTGGTTCTGAAACTAGTGTTGTTTTAGATGATAAAGGTAACTATGTTAATCAATCTCCTACAATAGTTCCTCCTGCAAATAAAACTTTTGATGATATAAAGTCTAATAATGTAGGTAATGAACCTGGATTTTGGAAACAATTAGAAAATGAAGGTAAACAGAGTATTGCTTATGTTACTGGAGATTTATATAAACTTGTTAATAGACTTATATATCCTATTGTTGAAGATATAGCTAGACCTAGAACTTTTACAGATAAAGAAGCTAGAGAAAATCCTCTAACTAAAGATGCTGTATTAAGTGATGATGATAGGCGTAAGATGGGATACTCTGAAAAGGATATAAAAGATTTTAAAAAGCAAGATGAAGCTATTCATAAAACACAAATGGATTTTGATAAAAATGCTAGAGAAGGTAATAATATAGTAAAAGCATTTTTTCCAGATACTAAGAATAGGTTTATCAATGATGTAGATTTAATGGCTACTTATTTATCTGGGCATGATAGTAAAATAGGTGGTATTAAAAGTAATATAGAACAAGACCTTCCTGTTCCTAATCAATGGATAGCTAAACCAGCAGGTATATTTAAAGGTGTAGCTGGTATGGCAGCACAAGGTATAGTTATAGCTGCTGCACTTAAAACATCTGGTGCTTTAGCTGCACGTTTATTGTATGGTATTGAATTTCCAGAAGCTGCAAGTTTAGCGGAAAGTTTAGGTAATAGTAGTTTAGGTGTTCCTTTTGCTATGTCTTATGGGATGAGTGGATATTCTGCTGATGAGACATTTGATAAAGTCAGAGAATCTAAAATAAAATATTATACTAACAGAGGATATGATAATAAAAGAGCTATATTCTTAGCAGAGCAAGATGCTACTAAAGCTGCTAATTTAAATATGAGAATAGAGACATTAGGTAATGGGTTATTATTTGCTGTACCTATAGGTGCTTTATTACAAAAAACTAAAGCTTTTGGCTTACCAGAAGATTTAATAAAATCATTAGAAGGTAAAGGTGAAGTTAAAGGATTACAAGAATTAGAAGAAACATATAGTAAGTTAAATAGAGAATTATTAGAGAACAATGGTGAAGGTTGGTTAAAGAAAACAAGTAAGATATTAGGTAGAGCTGGACAAGATGCTTGGATGTTTGGAGCTATGCACCCTGTAACTATAGGTTCTGAGATAGCAGGAGAACATATATATGGTACTAGAAAATATGGAGATTATACTACTAAAGATAATACATTTGATATATTAAAATTATATCAGGAAGAAAAAGATAATGTACTTAGTGGATTTGGTATGGGAGTTGTTATGAGTCTATTTGGTCATGTGCCATTTTTATATAAGGAATCTATATTTGATGAAGTAAAGAACGATAAAGGTGAAACTATAGGATATACTCCAAAAGCTAAAGTAGACAATAAAGGTAAAGTTGTTACAGATTATTTAGGTAATACTATATTTGATACTAAGAGGAGAATTGTATCTAAAGAAAAACTATTAAAATTAGAAAGAAATAGGATTAATACTATAGCTATTGAAGGAGCTAAACAAGACGTTATAACATTAAAAGATGCTTATAATAGATATATAAAGAATATAGTTGATATTGATAATAGTGGTAGTGAGAAAGATAAGAAGGCACATGAAGAAGTAGAACGTGCTAAAGAGGATATGCAAAATGCACAAATGCAATTCTCTATAAGAAATGGTTTAGATAAGTACTTATCTGATGGGCTTGAAGCATACACAAAACAACATAAAGAAGATAAAGAACTACAACAGATTTTATCAGATAAAATAAAGGACATTAAAGATAAAAGAGATATATGGGATAAATTAGTTAATGATTATAATTGGACTTATGAAGAGAGAATGACTAATGTCCTTGATGTATTATATAATATCAAATTAAATAGATTTAGTGCTGAAAAGAGATTAACTGAAATTAAGGATAATATAAATAAACTTGATAATAAAATTAATGATACTACTAGTACAATAGATACAGAGAGTTATAAATCTTTAATTGACTTACAGGATAAATTAATTGCTGCTCAAATTTTAGTTAAGAATTATGATGAAGAGTTTACAGGTTATATATATGATGGTAGAATACTAGCTGATAAAGATAAGATAGCTAAAGCTGAATCAAAAGCCCAAGTTGATTATACTAATGCTATGAATGGTATCATATCTAGAGTTGGAGAAAAATATACAGAACAATACTTAACTAAAGTAGATGATAATGATAAAGAAATAAAGTCTTTATCTGGTAAAGATGATGATGTATCTAAATCTAGAATTAAGGAATTAAAAGAAATTAATGAAAGATTAAATAAAGAATATGATGAAAAGGTAGACAAAGAAGTTAATTCTATTCTTAAAGCTGCTGAAACTCATTATTCATTAGATAATAGAAGAGAAAAACAATATCTTTTAAATAAACAGTTATTTAATGAATCTTTAGTAGATAGTTATAATACAGCTTTTAATAAGATTACTTCAAATAAAGGTCGTATAGATTTTATGAAGGATTTTTATAAATCCATCAAGATTTTGGAGAGACAAGAAAGGACTGCTAAAAGAGATGATTTTAAAAGAATGATTAATAGTATTAATGATTTACCTACTCTATTAGAAGTTAAGGATAAATATGACAAGTTAGATGATAAAGAATTTAGTAAACTTATTGAAAATAGAATAGATGAAATAAGAACTAATATTAAAAATAATTTATTAAAGTCCACTGATGTCCAAACTGTATCAACTGTACAAACCCCTGATTCAGAAATTATCATTCAACCAGAGCAAACAGGTGAAGCGACAGAGGCAGAAAGAATTGCTACTGAAAAGCAGGATAATAAGCAAGCTAATTTAGTTGCTCCCATAGTTCTTAATAAATCTGATAAAGCACGTGATATACAATCTAGCCTAAATGTTGAAGGACATAATACAGGTTCACAATATAATACTAATAATAGTGGTAGTCAAAAATTAAGTAAAAATGCTTCATCTATATATAAAGCTCTTAATGAACTCCATAATAAAAATACTAACTTTAGTTTAAATTGGGATTATTTAACAGATAGAATAAAAAATGTAGCAGATGAAGAGACTGCTAAATTATTTAAAGCTGTTAAGAATATCGGTGATTTAAAAGAATTACTTAAAGATAATAAAGCAAGGAATTTATTTATAGATAGATTATCTATTCAAATAGATAATAAGAATCATCCTCCTTATTTAGCTAGATATAGTTATTATAAATTCAATGATACAGATAAAGGTGGTACTGATATTGGTGAATATGCGTTAACGGATGGGTTAATTAATAAATATATTGCCAACCTCCCTATAAAAGAAATAATAGAAGATATTAAATCTTTAACTAAAACTTATACTAATAATAATAGAGCTTTAGAAGGTACTAAGGATATAGAAGATAGTAAAACTAAGGCTACTATATTAAAAATATTAAATAAAATATTTAATGATAAATTTGAAGATAAAGATTTACTAAGTAATACTGCTGATAGACTAAAAGTAGATGTTTATAGCTATAATAATATGCTAGAGCATTTATATAAACTACTTACATTTAGTCTTGGGACTAATGGAAAGACAGTTGACCAATTAACTAAAGAAGATATAACAACTTCTTTAGATGGTTGGTTAAATACTTTAGATAATGACTTCAAAGGTACACAAGCTGTAATACAAGATTTTATAGAGCAAATTAATAATGGTAATGATACTGACCCTATTAGTAAATTAACTAAGAAAACTAGGACTACAGTTACTGCTATGGGTAATTTAATTACTACTGACAAACCTCATCCTATAAAAGATATATTTCCAAAATATGAAAGTAATGGTAGATGGGTAATAAAAAATGTAGAAGATAGTAAAACTGGTAAATCTTCAAAAAAGATTGTATTTGAGAGTGATTTTAATGCTAAGCATCAATGGGTTACTATAAATCATAAAATGCCTCCTATTAATGAAGCTGAATATAAGATTATATGGGATAATATAGATAAGGCACTAACTAAGATTAAAGAGGGTAAAAAGGATATAAGAAAAGAAGTAAATGCAATAGAACAGTTAATATGGTATAGTTTTCCTGATAATACAACAGATAGAAAAAAGATTAACTTTACAATTAATAGTAATGCTAAACCTAATACTGGTATTCATGCTGAAGATATAGATGTTCTTGAGTTTGAACATTATATTGATATTACAAAAAGTGAATACGTAAAGGTTATATTAGATAGTAAAAATAAAGAATATAGTATTATAGTTGATGATAAGCCATTTGCTAAAGCAACTACTAATGATGAATTAGAAAAAATATTAAAACCTTTATTAGAAAATAAACAAAGAAATATAAATAAGAATAGATATGAGTATTCTGATAAAGAAGGTAAGTACATGCCTGTTTCAAAAGAAACTACTAAAGTAAAAGATGAAAATGGTAAGGATACAGATGAAACTGAATTAAACAAAGAAGGTAATGAATTAATAAAATCAGGTAGAATACAATGTTATAATGGTAAACTTGTTAGTAATGATAATGAATATTTAGGTAATAATGTTATAAGAGGAACTCAACCTGCTACAATAACTTCATCAAGTGATATAGAAAAAGAAGGTGATAATATAGAAAAAGAGAAATCTCTATCATTATTTCCTCCAAAGGGGGAATCTTCTAAATCTCAAGATTTACCTACTAGTGAAGATAAGATTGCAAATAATAAATCTATAGTTAATACTGAGTTATCTAATGTAATAGATAAATCTATTGAAGCTGATAGGTATGGTCTTCTTACTAATTATTTAGATAAATTAGTAAACAAAGATTATAATAGTAAAGAAGAAGTTACTAGTAACCTAGATTTATTAAATGATACTTTAATTAATTTACTTAAAAAGAAAATACCTGAGGGGTATAGAGAAGTTGCCCCTAATGAAATAATACCTGCTGGAGATTATGATACTCATATGGATTTAACCTCTGAAAGAACTATTACTAATGCTCCTAGAACTTCTAAATCTAAACCTATAGTAAAAGATAAAAATGAATATATAATAAATAATTTAAATGCTGCTATAGCTGTATTAGAATCTGAATTAGATGAATTTAAAGAAGTTGAACCTATAGTTACTCCTACTAGAGTGGAAACTATGCCCAGAGCTAATATTATTACAGAACCTGATAAATATCAATGGAAATCTTTTGCTCATTCTGATATTAATGATGAAGATAAACTCAAAGGTGTAGTTGATAATGAATCTGTACAAAAAAAAATAGCTCAAATTAGAAATGGTGAAAGACCTCCTATACAACTTGAAGTAGACGAAAGTGGTAAACTTATAAAAAATAATAATGAAACTTATACTACTGTTATAGGTCATCATACTTTAGCTGCTTATGATAAATTAATAGAAACTGGAGAATATAAAGAAGAGATACCTTATAATACATCTACTAGACGTTCTGGTGAATCAGATAAAGTTTATGCTGAAAGAGTAGATAGAATAAAAGGTACTGAATATAAAGGTATTGGTGATGATAATATTTTATTTCAAAAGGTTACTCCTACTTTACTTGATGAATCTCTTGCTATTAAATATGAAGAAGGATTTGATAATAATAATCAATTATCTTTTGATAACTCTAATGATGCTGAGAATAAACTAAAAGAACTTAATAATAAATATAAATATCAAAAGTTTGAATTAGGTAATGATAATGTTAAATATATGTTTAAGGCAGTTAATGCCATGTATAAAGAAGGTTTCCCTAAATATGATATATCTAAGAATAAAGGTGAAGCATTCTTTAATGCACTTAAAAATAGTGGAGTAAAAAAAGAACAAATAGATTTAGTTAGGGAAGTAGTTAAAGGATATAATAATTTAACTGGTAAAGAAGTTGCTGAATTATTAGATAAAGATTTTAAGAAAGATATAGTAATCAAAAGAGGTTTATCTGATGATAAAACTATTCCTCAATCAATTTCTAATTTTAATATAGATGGAGATAGATATTATATACAAGATTTAACATTTGATGAAGCTACAAATAATATTGATGAAGCTGCCTTAGCATATATTACTAGAGGACGTACTGATGAAGAGATTGATGAATTATATAGAGTTAAATATTATAAAAATGGTCAAGAGATTAATAAAGAAGATTATGAGAATATATATAACTCTCTTCCAGATAATATTGTTACATCATCTAAAGTTTATCAATATTTATCTGCTAAAGGTGGTACTAATTATCAAGAATGGGATATTAGAGTGCCTGGAGTAGAACCTAGTATTAAATCTCATGCTAATTTTGCTAATAAGAATAGTATTGGATGGTTTAGAGCTGATGAAAAAAGTAATGGTTTCATAAAAGATGATGGCAATAAAATAGAAACTGGTACTCATGAGTATTATAGTAAAAATGGTAAATATTATATAAGGGAAAAAGGTTCTGATTTTATTGAAAAAGAAGTTTCAAGTGATGTTTATAATCATGCAGTTGAAATAGCAAGAGATTACTATAAAACTGAAACTAAAGACCTTAGAGTACAAGAAGTACAATCTGATTTATTTCAGAAAAGTAGAGGTAGGGATAGTTTAGTATATATTAAAAGACCTAAAGGAAAAAATGATTCTCATTGGTCATATGAGGTAGATATACTTGACTATCAGCATGAGGTAGATATACATGACCATCCGTATATTGATGAGAGTGAGGAAGAATATCAAACTAGATTAGATAATTGGGAACAAGGAAAGCCTAATAATGCTAATAGATTTCTTCAATTACTTAATAAAGATAATAATTGGGTTACATTTTTTATTAAATCTATAATGCAGAAGGCAGCTAATAAAGGATATGAAAATATAATGTTCCCAATGGGTGAAACTGCTGCAAGAATACAAGGACATCAAATTATAGCTGATGAAATAATTGCTTTAGATATAATTTTAGATAAATGGAAATCTGCTAAAATAGAAAAAATAGATAAAGGTATAGATGATGATTTTCCTACTAGTTTACAAGCTACTTATAGAGTTATTACTAAAAATGGAGAAATTCTTAGTGAATATAATGATATAGAATCTGCTCAAAAAAAGATAGATTATAGAATTGAAAATTTAGAAAAACAAAAATCTGACCTTAAAACTCAAGGTATTGAGAAACTTGCTCCAACAGAAGCTTATTATGGTAAAACTATTAAAAATATATTAACCAAATTATATGGTGATAGGCTTACTGAATTTACTGATGAATATGGTAATAGTTGGAACAAAATATCACTTAAAAATATAGATAAAGAATCTATATTATTTAGTAAAGTTAATAATTCTATAGAACATAAAGGACTTAAAGAAGGTGTTACAGTAGATTATAAAGGTAATCCTATATTACCTGCTTATAAAGATGCTCCTGAAGCAATAAAAGGTATATTAAATATGCTTGGAGAGAAGATGGGTTATAAATTTAATTTACTTGATGTTGCAGATAAATTCAAAGGTAGATTTGGTAAAGAAGTTGATATTAATACTAGATATGCTAGTTATGATACTCCTTTCCATGAATATTTACATCCACTTGTACGTGCTTTAAAGACTAAGAATACTCCTGCTTATCTTAATTTAATAAATGAGATTAATGATACTTTAATTAATAATTCAGGATTATTATCTAATATATTATCTGATAAAGATTACAGCACTGATGGTAAATCACTAACTGATGCTGGTTATGAAGAAGCTATAGTTGAAGTAAGTGGTAGAAAAGCAGTTGATATATTACAAGATAGAAATGTTAAACAATCTCTTAAAGAGGCTATATTAGCTTTCTGGAATGAAATTAAAGAAACTATTAAAAGTATAGTTCCTAATAGAGTTGGATTAGATTACTTTGGGCCTAAAACTACTATAAGTGATTTAGCTAAGTTTATGTTAGACCCTAATATAGAACTTGATAGAAATGAATATGATAGTGTTAAACCTTTTGTAGGGTATAGTCAAGTTAAACAAGAAGATAAATTTGCTACAGGATTTAATGGAATTGAAGAAAAGGCTGCTATTGAATTAATAAATCATACTATAGACCAACTTACACAAGGAGATACTAAAAAAGATAAAGATAAACGAAGTAAGTATAGTCTTAAAGATAGAGTTACTAATCAATTTAGAAATTGGAGTCAACCAAATAATGTTAATGTAGGTAATATATATCCTCGTACAGATGCTCAACAAGCATTTCATGCTAAAGTTGTTGATGCTATAACTGCACATGATATTAAAGATGAATCTACTACTAAAAATAGTATATGGACTAAAGCTCAGATAGCTTTAAATAGAGACTATAAGATTAATATAGATGATGATGAAAAAGAGACTAATAAAAGAGAAACAGAAGGTAAGGGATTTCAAGAAGATAACCATATTATTAATATAAATAATAGTGTAAATATTAGAGTTAAGAATTTTCTAAGAAATCTTCCTTTAACCAATATGAAAGGAGAATACGAAATAAATGATATTACAGGATTACCTAAATTTACTAATTATAGTGATATATTTAATACATTATCTGATGGTGCTAATGGAATATTAAGGTCTAGTACTGTACAAGATATGTTTTATAAATTAAATAAATTGTCTTCAAGTAATCCTACTGTAAAAGAAATAATTAAGCGTCTCAACGGGGATAATAAGGATTTAGTTGCTGCATTTTTTACCTCATTTAGTCAATCTTTAAGAGATGAATTAGGAATACATTTTACAAAAATATTTAGTAATGATGGTTCTTATAAAATAATAGCTAAAGTACAACATTCTTATAAAGATATATCACATCAATTAGTAGATAGTTGGTATGAGCAATTAGGTCAAAAAATGAATACTTTAGAAGAGAAAGTAAGAAAAGATTTAGAAAGTGGATTAACAACTAAAGGAAAATATGACCCTATTAAAAAGAGTAATATTGGAGAAGGATTACTTCATAATTTAGAAGGTGGTCTTACTACTAAAGATACAGCAGGTACTACTAAATATAATGAAGATATTACCTCTGATAAATTAGATAAAGTAATTAATATTGTTAGTAAACAATATAAGGAATTTGGTATTAGAATAACCCCTGATGAAATATCTAATTTTATGAATACTCAAGAAGCTCCTGTAGAAGCTTTTTATAAAATATTTGTTGTGCCATTAAGATTTATAGCTGGATATTTAGGTAGTAAACTTGATAAAGAAGGTAAAGTTGGGAAGGATAGAACTATAGGAGATAGAGTTAACAAATTAGCTGAGGCAGTATATCCATTTAGAATGGTTAGTTATCAAGCCAGTTATCTAGATTTTAAAGGTAAGTTAAAATATCCTATTAGTCCTCCATCCTCATTAACTAATGAATTTGATAAATTTAATAATAGTAATCCTGAAATACAGAAAGCTGTTAGAGCTAAATTGATATTATATAAGCATATTCCTGGAATATCTTTTTGTAATTGGTTCTCTAAGGATATAGAAAAAACTATAAAAGATTTTACTAAACTTAGAATATATCCTGTTGAAGGTATGAAGTTTGGTATAGATAGTAAAGATAATAGCGAAATGACTAACTCTGACCGTTATCTATATGATTTATATTCATATCTTATACCTATTGATAATAGTCATATAAGTAGAACTCCATTAGTTACGCAAGGTGATAGTGGTCAAAGATATGGACTTGCTGCTCCTATAATTTATACATCTGAGAGAGATTATCTTAATGGTAAGCTTAAACAGAACTCTCCATTATATAATGGAATTATGAATACAGTTAGACAAGAACTTGCTAGAATGTTACAAGCTAAACATCAAATGTTTGAACAACAAGAAGATGGTAAGTATAAATTAAAAGATGATTTAACAGGTCTTGTAAAGAATTATCATTATATTGAAGATAAAAAAACTAAGAATCCTACATATATTGACAAAGATGATAATGCTATAGGTAGAGTATTTAAGTTTCATAATATACCTGAATTAAATAATCTTAGTAAAGATTTATTCTCTCAAGGTATGATAGTTGATGGGATAGATTTCTTAATTGATGATAGTAAAAGAGATAGGAAGAATGAATCACAAAATAAAACAGTCAAAGAAATAACAGATATTGTAGATAAGTTTATAGACAATATAATTAATACTGAACTTCCTAAGTATGCTCCATTTGAAAAGATGAGTGAGGGTATATGGACTGATAGTAAAAATCCTATAGCAGGAGGTGTATGGAAACAAGTTATAACTGAATTTGGAGTAAATAGTTATATTAATAATGTTGAAACAGGTAACTTATTTCTTGGAACAGATGCTGAATATGCTACTTCTGAAGATAAAGCTAAAAGAGCTAAGGAATTATTAGCTCCTAGAAGTAACTTCTCTGGATTACACATGGGAGATGGTTATAAGAATATAACACTCCATGACATAATGGGTAAATCTAATATAATAGATGATTTAGAGAAAGCATTAAGAAAACAAGGAATTAGTGATAGAAAGATAAATGAAGCACTTCAAACATACAGAGATGGTACTACTGAATCTGATGGTCAAGAATTAGTATCTAATGATTTCTATATTAAATATCTACTTGAAAAAGGTGTTAATCTTAATGGTTATATAGAAAAAAGTAAAGATGGAGTATATAAGTTTATACACATGGATGAATATGATGCTCCTCAATTAGGAGTACAAAAAAGTTATACTTATGATAGAATATATAATCCAGATTTAAATCAAATATTTAGTACTCAACTCAAGAGTGCTATTTATAGACTAGATGATTATTATGCAAATGAAGGTAGTCTATTAGCTGAAATTAGAAAGGCAATAGAAGATGCTAGAATAGATAAAGTATCTTATAATTCTGCTGTTAAAGTTGGTGCACATGGTGTAGGTTCAGTTATAAATAGTAAGTTTACTGGTGAAATTACAGATATTCCTACTTCTGCTACTGGTAGTCAGGTTGAAATACCTGACCATTCATGGAAAGCTAAGATAAGAGTCAGTAAGCAAATTAAGGCTATGATTATTAATCATCTTATACTTACCGAAACATATAATCATAATGGAAATAATATTAGTGGTACTGAATTATTTACTAGGTTCAATAATGCTCAATATAATATAATAAAGGGAGAATCTGATAAATTAAAAGGTGAATTAAATGACCCTAATGAATTAGCTAAGATACTAAATTCTTCTAGTTCTAAATTTGGTACTAATATAAATATTCAATTACTTTTTAAAACTAATGAGAATGGTGAACTTCCTATGGGACTTAATTGGCCTTCTATTACTAATAAAGTAGCTCAAGATTTAATGGCTCTATTTGATAATAGAATTACTAATTATAAAATAAATGGTGGACAGTTTACTATAGTTAGTAATGCTGGAAGAGGAGGTAAATCTGTTAAAAGTTACTATGATGAGAAAAAAGGAATAGTACATGAAATAGCTATTAGTGCTTGGGGAGATGAATGTTATAAATCTGATGAAAATGGAAAATTAATATTCGTAAATGGTGAACCTGTATTGAAACTTGCTAATGAACTTACAGAAGAACAACAATCTATGTTTGGGTATAGAACTCCATTTTCAGATTTACATAGTGGAGGTGTATTTAAAGTAGTTGAAATATTACCTAAATCATCTGGAGGTATATGTATAATTCCTCCTCATGCTATGACTGCTATGGGTAGTGATAATGATAGTGATAAATTATATATTCATATTCATAATACTGATGCTAAACCAGGTTCTCAAGAAGCAGATGAGAATGAATTAGTAAGTATATGGAAAACTATATATTCTCATCCTTCTACATTATATGCTCAAGTTAAGCCTGTATTATATAAAGAATCTATGGATGCAGCAAGTAAAGTCAGAGATATAGTAGACCCTACTGGAATTGAATCATATAGTACACTTAATGAGCAACACAGATTTACAGATAAACATAGTAGTGGAAAAGAACTTATATCACATATTGCTGGTGAAATACCTACTATAGATGCTCTAAGTTTTATTGGAGGAGAATTATCTGAGGGTGTAACTCAAAAATATAGTTTAAAAGATTTAGAAGATAGAAGAGGACTTAAATTAGAGGATTTAGAAAAAAGGGGTATTATTACAAAAGATGATAAAAATCCTGATATAGTTTATATTAATCATAAAAAAGTAAGTACTGCTGAACTTGGTCAACTTTTAGATGCTATGACAGATATTTCCAAACTTGAAGATATACCTGTTAATTATAATAAATTTACTGATAGTATCGTTCATAGCTCTGTTCTTTTAAATGGTGATTATGATTATGCTTGGAATCTTATAGCTCAAAATAGTATTAGAGATATAACTAAAGTGCATACTGATAATTCATTATTAACTAGTTCAGAAGTAGATAAGAAGTTTGCAGTGGCTTATATAAGAAACAAATATGCTAAATTACTATATCAAACTCAGAAAGAAATAGACCCAACCTCATTTGACCCAACTTTATTTAAAGACTATGATGTAGTAAAAATTGATGAGAATATAGCTAATAAAAACTATACTTATAATATATTTAACAAATCTAATATAAAACTTATAGGTAAATATTACGATAAAGATAGTCCTGAATATTATACTGTCCCTGAAATGAATACTATTCTTAAAAATGGTACTAAAATAGATGAATTATCTCCTGAACAAAAAGTTATATATTATGCTCAACAATTAAATTTAATTAATAGATATGAGGAATTAACTAAGGTTGGTAAAGACCTTCTTAGTGCTTCTCAGAAATTAAATAGTTATAAAGCTGGTGCTGGAGATAATGTATCATTTAATAGAGATTATATAGATAATATACTTAAAACTAATGGTAATATAATCATAAATGGTAAACCTTTTGAATATGCTGTATTTCCTAATTTATTTGGATTTAATAAAGAATCTGTATATCCTAATTTAGAGCATTATGTAAAATATGTTAATCAAGCTGCTATAGATATACTTGCTAAACATTTTACTATTGAAAGTAATCAAGTTCATTTCCTTATTAATAAGATATATAATGATTTAAATATATTTAATCAAAGTGCTAAAGATAGATTATATAGAAAATTTATTAATATGCTTATTAATCATCTACTAGAAGAACATGATTGGTTTAAACCTAATCGAGAAGAAACGATTAAGAATTTAGGAGTTGGTAAGATTGAAATTAATAAACCTTCTAAAAATATATCATTTGATACATTTAAAGATTTAAGTTTTGGTGAGAAAATAGAAGCTCAAAAAATAAGGCTTGATTTAAACCCTTTATCTAAGCATGTACTTAATTATTTAGATACTAAGTTATCTCCTTATGATATTGATAAAAATGAATTTCATTATGTAGATTTTAAGAATACTCATAATGAGATTGATTTAGATAATGATTTGATTAATAGTTTCCAAGCTATGAATCATAGAGGTAGTGTTAATATGTCTATAGATGAAGAATTTGAAAATGAATTATTTGATAGTGCTGTTAAATATGCTAAAGATACATTTGGGTTTGCTTATGGAAATAATAGTTTTGCTAAATTAGTACCTATTGAAGCTTTAATTAATGCAGAAGTTGGGGATGTGCTTAATAACGCAAATAAAGATATACACAATGGAACTATATCATTGCCTAAGGAATTAACTGATATATTTATAAGAGGTAATATAAATAATATACCAGAAGCTAGAGCTATGTTTCATAATAATGAACTTGATTGGGGTACTCCAAGATGGGATAGTAATCCTAATACTCCTATGATATTTTATAATATTGATAAATTTACTAAACACATAGATAATTCTATTAAGAATAGTATGTATATTAAAGTACGTAATGATAAAACTAAATCATATACTATATTTAAAAGGTATCATACTAATAGGGATATTAAATATATGATATTTTATCCTGTTGAAACTAAAGGTAAATGGAATGTTCAAGAAATTACTAATGAACCTACTATGTTTGATAGTAATAAAGTTGGTGCAACAGAACAACAATTTAAAGACCAAATTAATGAATCTTATTTTACTATAGAAGATTATAGTAGAGATGAAAGGTTCTTAGATAAATATTTAGAAAAAAAGATGCTAAGAAGTATAGCTAGTGGTAAACTTAATAGAACTGAAGAGAATATAGAGAATCCCCCTTTGGAGGAAAATAAGGATAATATTAAAACAGAACCTAAAGAATCTCCTACTATTAAATTAGCTAATAGGGATATTAAAGTTGATGATTTAAAAGATTTTATTACTCATTTTGATAAAGATAATGATGATGAATTAGGAGATTATTATAATAGTGATATTGCTCAAGTTATTATTACAGCTTATGATAAAAATGAAGATAGATGGAATAAAGAGCATCCTAATCAGAAATTCCCATATAATAATGAAAAAGAATATGTGGAAGATGCTCTTAAATCATATAGTGATTTTGAAGTATTTCAGAATGAAATTTTTAAGTCTGAATTGAAACTATTAGACGTACCTGATATTAATGTTAAACCTTCTGGTGAACAATTTAGATTTGAACAAAGAGCTAATATTTTACCAGAGGATTCTGCTGATAGGTTCTCAAAGAAGATGAAGTATTTGAATAGTATATGGGCTAAGCATGGAGTTAATGTACCATTTATTGAAGATAGAAATATATCAGGTCATGCAGAAGTTGAAGGTAAAGATGGTAAATATGTAATTAAATATAATCCTACTGATATTAGAAAAGATAGTGCATTTCATGAATATGGGCATGTATTATTACATTTATTAGGTGGATTAGATAATGAATTTATTAGAACTGGAGTTGAACAACTTAGAGGAACTAAATTGTGGGATGATATATCTGCAATATATGCTGATAAAGATGATGATGCTAGGCAATTAGAAATATTGAATACTGCTATTGGAATAGATGCTAATGAATTGTTTGAAGAGAAAGAGAAAGTTGGTAAGTTTAGGTTTTGGGTTAATAGACTATTTGATAGATTTGCTGATTTATTACATAAAGTAACAGGTGGAATGTTTGGGAAAGAACAGACTGTAGCTAGAGAATTAGCATTAGATTTATTAAAGGGTAGACTTAGAAGTACTAGAAATGGTAAATTAGTTGATTTCTTTGCTGAACATAAAAAGAATATAGATGAAATAGATGATGATTCAGATAAATATAAAAATGCTATAGAACGAGGAACAGAGGAAGATGGGCTATATATAAATACTAAAACAGGTAAACGATATGAGAGAGTATCTAAGGTATTAGAGGAATATCAAGATAAATTTGATATATCCCTTGCTAAGAATGAAGTTGGTAAACCTTATGCTAAGGAACTTAAACTCAATACAACAGAAGATGTAGTTAAGTTTTGGGATTATCTTAGAGATGGTGTAGGTACTGGTATTCATAATAAAATACATAGTTATATTAAAAATGGAACTAAATCTGATTTACCTATTCAATTAACTGATTGGATTGATAATTTAAAGAAAACAGGTAAATTATATTCTGAGCTAAGAATAGTTGAAGATAATCATGGTAAAGGTAGTGTAGATGGTATGGGGGGTTCATTAGATTTACTTCATATTAATAAGTCTGGTAAACATACTATATATGATTTTAAGACTAAACGTGAAGGTAAGTTTAATTGGTTTAATTATGAAGGGGATAAATCTGAATTTAAAGGTGAATTAAATAGTTTTTTAAAAGGTATCAAACAGTCAACTTCTAATGAATATGCTGTTAGATTAGCCACATATAATTACATACTTAATGAAAATCTAGTAAATCCTGTAGAAGCTGAGTTAAAAATAATTCCTATTACAGTTGATATAACCAGAAATGATAAAGGTGAATTTCAATACAATAATGTTCAATTTGGAGCTACAGTAGGTCTTGGAGATAAAGAAGAGTTTAAGACTGAAATTAAACTTCCTAATTATGTAAATAATATGCACGATTTCTTCTTACGAGGAGATAATGTAAAAGATGCTATTAAAGTTAAAAAAGATGCTATAGATAGAAAAGCTATAACTACTGCTGATGTAATTAAACATACCAATAGTGTAAAAGCTTTAAGTGAATTACATGAGAATATTGTTAAAAATACAAAAAGAAAAAGTAATCTTTCTAATACACTTAAAGAAGTAACTGCTAATACTAGTGAACTTGTGTTTTTTCTAAAACATCCTGAATCATTTGATATTGCATCTTATGAAGAGGTTGAATTAATGAAGAGTTTTGGTAAAACTTATGAAGCTATTGGAAAAAGTATAGATGATACTTTAACTAATATAGGTGATATGCTTGAAAACTATAGAGGATTTAAATTACAGAATCTTTCTAAAGCTGAATATAATGATATGTTTAAGACAATATATGAAGCTAAAACTTTAGCTAATATTTATGAGGCTATAGATAATATAGATGATTTACCTGGAGAAGATACTGAAGCACTAACTGATGTACAAAAAGAAATAGTTAGTTTAATTAAGAGTATTAATTCTAAAAAGGAAGATATAAAGATACTTAATCGTAAGGTTGATTTACTTGAGAATAAAACATTTGCTGATGCCTTTGCTACAAATCTTACTAATCCTATATTTGAAGGTAAAGATTTGGATGAATTAGTAGAGTTTTTAAATGACTTTCGGCATGTTGATGAATCTTCTATTCAGGGTTGGGCTAATTCTATTAATAATTCTAATGAACCTTTTTTAACTTATGTTGGTCAGAGATATAGAGATATGAAGCTTAATACTGATACTAAAATTAGAGAAGTTCGTACTATAATTGTAAATAAATTTCAAGATTATTTAAAAAGTAAAGGTGCATTTGAAAAACTATTAGATAAAGAGCATTGGAAGAACTTTACTAAAGTTATAAGTAAAGATATATTTACAAGAGGAGATGTACGTAGGCATTGGAAAGAACTTACTAAATTTATAGATAAAGATAGAATGTTTATTAGAGAGCATGATTACAATAAATACAATGAAGCTAAGGAGAAAGAGATAGGTGAGATAAAAGATAGATTTAGTAAAGAATATGATAAATCTTATAAAGAAGGTGATTTATCTTTATCTGACATGGAAGATAAAGAGGGATGGGTAAGTAGAATGAGTAAATTTGAAATAGCTAAATGGTATGAAGATAATACAAAAAATGTAGATTATAAAATAGAAAAAGCTAGAACTATATATCAATCTGAACATTTAACTACGGAAGCTTTTGACAAATGGAAAGCTGAAAACTTTATTAAAGGTGGTAAATATTATACTGTAGGTGGTGAATTTAGTACTCCATCCGATAGATTTAAAAATCCTGAGTTTGATAAATTTGATGATAAAGATAAGGAAATGCTTAAATTTATGATAGATACTGTGAATGAATACAGTGAAGGTCATCAAAAGAAAGGGCTTATTCCTTCATATAGAACTACTAGACTTAAAGTTAAAGGTAAAGATGGTAAAGATGATGATAAGATAGGTCGTGATATTAATGGTGATGTAGCATATAATTTAAACATGGAAGGTTTAGGATTTATGAATACTGTACCTAGAATATATATACCCAAATATGGTGAAGGAATTAATCCTAAAACTAAAGAATATAATATAGGAGAGAGTAATGAAGAATATGAAATTAGAGCTTTAGAAGAAATAAATAATTATGGGCATAGTTTCAAATCACTTAAAGAAGTTGAATTAGAAAATAGGAAGATTGATAAAGAGAATAAAGAACATATGTCTGATGGTCTTGAGAATAATTTAATTAATATACTATTAGACTTTACAGCAGGAGGGATTAAATATAATGCTAAAGCTGATTTAGAAGATGAATTGAAACTTGTAGGAGCTATGATTAGGAGTAAGACTTTTGAGAATAGTAAAAAGGAAGATATAACTGGTGATGCTTCTAAGGCAAATAAACATTTTGAGAATTTTATGAAGATGGTGTTCTATGAGGATTTTTATAGTGAAGCAGCTAAAAGTAAATGGGTTAAGTATCTTCAAGGTCTTACTACTAATTTAGGATTATTATTTAATTATCTAGGTCAAGCTAAATATATGATACTTGCTCCTATTAGAAAGTTTGAATTAACTCAAAGTAAAGAAATAGGTAATCGTAAAGATTCTTATAAAGCATATTGGTTTTATATGAAAGGTTTGAAGAGTTACTTTACAGACCCAATTAATATGAGTGGAAAGTCTACTACTATACAGCAAGCTCTTATAAAGAAGTCAGGAGTTATGCTTACTAGTATTGATAAGGCTGTTGCTTATAAAACTGGTATATTTGCTAAATTAGGTAAAGCTATTGGATGGCATATGGTTAATAAGGCTGGATTTGCTGTATTACATAGTACTGTACATTTTAATCAGGTAAATGTATTATTTGAAATGATGTATAGTCATAGAATTGTTGAGCATAAGATTATTGATAAATCTGGTAATAAAGTTACTTACAAAGTTGAGGCATTAATTGATTATTTAGAAGATAGACTTCCTAAAGAAGGTACTATCATAGACCCTAAAGAATATAAGAAACTTAAAGAAAAATATACTAAAGAGTTTGAACAAAATCCTAATCTTATATCTTCATTTGAACTTAGAAATGGTGAAGCAGAACTTAAAAAAGGTGTTAAATTAGATGATAAAGCATTAAGTGCTTTCTTTAATAAAGTTAGAGCTATTAATGGTACATTTCATGGTATATATAATGTAGAAGATAAAGGGGCATTTGAAGGTACTCTAGGTGGTATGCTTTCTATGATATTCCATCGTTGGATTAAGCCTGGTTATGATAGACGATTTGGAGCTACAGGTAAAGCTTGGGATTTAAATAAAAAAGGTTATTATGATGAGGCTTTACAAACCATGAATAAAGGAGACCGTACTGCATTTTTCAAAGGTATGATGAATGTTTTAACAGTACCTTTCTCCGAAGAATCTAAAAATAAGTTTGGCGGAGAGGAAAGGGATGTATTAGGGACTATAAATGCTATAGTTAAAGGTTATGGAGATTATGTAAATCATGCTACATTACATTGGGCAAATACAAGTTTGAGAGATAGAGCTTCTATTATACGTAGTGTAACTGCTTTTGCAGGAATGGCTATTATATGGTCTCTTAGTGCTGAATTATATAGATTAATGAAAGATAGTAAATATAAGCATAATTATGCCTTAAACACTTGTCTTTATTTACTTAACTCTTTAAAAGATATTGAAATGGCTTATGTTCCTATATATGGTTTGCTAGTTGATAGTAATCCTATGGGGGCTAGTGGTTTTGCTTCAGTTCGTACAATTAAACTAATATATACTTTAGGAGCAGATGCTTTACATTGCTATAGGCATGATAAGAAAGAATATTTTCAATCAGGTAAACATAAACATCAACGTAAGTTTGGAGTACATCTTATGAATGCAATTCCTATATCTAATAATATAAATAGAGATATTAGTAACTATATTGATACATATAAGCTACATCCTTACTTTTGGGAACAAGATAAATAAGCATTATATACTATATATAAAAATAATATTTATGACTTCATTAGAAGGGCAAGGTAATAAGCTATACTAATTAGTTAGTATAGTATTGATATAGGTGAGAACTCTTAACCTAAGCAATCTGGTGAAGCCCGTTTCTAAATATCAAATAAAAAAAAGGAAGATTATTTATAAATCTTCCTTTTTTATTAATAGTATTAACACTATAGTCTATTTATATTCTATTAATTACAGCTTTAGACCAATCAATAGTTTCACAATCAAAATCCCTAGCATTTTGCATATCTTCTTCTATATCATCATAATCAATATCTCTAACAACTTTAAGAAAAGCTTCTTCCCCTGATTCAGCATAAACATCATAACTATAATAACCTGTTTGTTGAACTAATCTATTAACTGGTACAATTATTTTATAATTTGCCATATATTTTATTTAAATATTATATCTAATAATTCTCTATAATGTGTTATAACTTCATCAAAGTCTTTCTTAAATATAGGAACACCAAAGTTAATAATAGTAATGTTACCCCAACTGTATTTACCATTACATGAACATATATAGTATTTTACTAACGTCACATTATCCCAATCAACTTTCCAATCTCCATTTAAATCATCAGCTATGAATTGTAATACTTGCATAGCTTCATATTTAGATAGACCATTGATACCATAATGCTGTAACCTAAATTGGGTATTAGTATCACAATTATAACGAGTTATAAGTTTATTTATGTAATCAGTTATAGGAGGTGGTTTAATCACAAATTCAAGAATATTCTCATTTCTAATTAAACTACTTATATTATTAGGAACACTTATTATTATTGTATTTTTAGAAAAAGAAGCTTTACATCCTTCTGGTAGATTTATTATATCTTTACTCATATTTGTTTAATTTAAATTATATCATATTTTCCTCCAAAGGGGGAATCTTCTAAATACTAATAGAGCCTATTTCTAGGCTCTATTATCTATTTAATTACAAAATTTATTTTACAATTTGCACCTCTACTGCTTTTGCTTCAGTTATAGTAGGTTGACTACTTTGAGGACTATTAACTAATTTAGTTCCATTAACTTTATCGCTATGACCAAATCCACCATTACCTCTAGCTGTACTATTTAATAATTTACCATTAACCCATACAATCTTATTAGTTTTAGCAATAGCTAATTGAGCTATTTTCATACCATGAGTTATACTAATAGTATTTCTATTGTCAGAGTTGTATAATAGTACACAGACTTCTCCACGATAATCACAGTCTATAGTTCCAGTTCCATTAAGAACCATTAAACCAAGTTTTAGACTATTACCACTTCTTGATTTAATTGTAGCATGAAAACCTGGAGTAACTTCAATAAATATACCTGTTGGTATTTTTGCTCTACCATTAGGTAATATCTCAATTACATCATGCTTACCATCAGCATCTTCTTTAATTTCTACACCATCACCTTTCTCATGCCAATCATAGAAATCTATAGGTCTCATTGGTAAATTAGCTTGTAAATCACAAGCAGCACTACCTTCCGTAGCATACATCGGATTAGGATTTTCACTTTTATTTACAATTCTTATATCCATGTTAGTTTATTTATATTTATTTATAATTAGTTACTTTTATTCACACCGAAAGGTAATGTATTACCAAATTCGATTGCAATACTTTCTATAATTTCTTGAAATCTATCATCATCTATATATAATATCTTATCTTTACCTGAATATCTCATTTTGATTTTATTATATACATCTCCAAATTTATCATTTATAAATTGTTGTACTTTCTTTTTCATTACAAGATGTTAAATCATTTTTTAATTTATACTTACCATTTTAATCTTTCATATAATAGTGCTTTTAATAGTATATAATAGTTAATTATATCTCCTATTTTTTCATCTATTAAAGCCTTATCGGTTAAGTTACTACTATCTGTATGAGGAATAGTTACATAATTATATTTTTTAATACTATTTAATATATCATCAAGTGATGTTTCATGCTTTAATAGAAATCCTTTTAATACTTCTTCAGGAGAAACAACTAGTCTTCTAGCACCTTCTTTAAAATTATGAAGTCTATCTTCTTCAGTAGCATATTCTTTAGCTTTATTAGTTAAAGTAGACTTAATAGCAATACAACAGTCATCTACTATTTTATCAAAATCTATATTATTCATATTACCAATTTAAATTATTACGTTTAACAAAATCATCTATTTGAGCCTCATATATATAATGACAACCAGCTTTAATATACCAATCTCCATAAATTATAGTAGGTACTTTATCAAAGCGACTATGTGTTTCATTACCAATATATTCTATTTTATACACACCAATCATAATAGATTTACCATTAGGCTTCCAAATAGTATTAGTTTTAATACATTGCTTAAATTTAAGATAAAGTAATCTAGCATGTTCAAGAGGAACTGTAGCACCTTTAGTAGTTTCAACTAAAATAACATGTTTTTCTGTAGGTATTCTACCAACTCCTTTAACAATTTTTGTAATTCCTACAAAATCATATTCTTTAGTCTTTAGTATTCTAAGATGGACAGGTACACTCCATAAATTACCAATATTTTCTCCTTTAAGCCAAAATTCAAGTTTAACTAATTGGTCTTTCTTTTCTACTTCATCTCTTTCTCTCTGTTTTTCAGCTTGTAATCTTAATCTTTCAACTTCTTCATCTTTTTTAGCTGTTTCCCATGCTATTCTTTTATTTACATCATTGTAAATATCTAATCTTCTTTGATTAGGTAACTTACATTTACCGTACATCCATTTAAATAACCAGTTTTTTCTATCTAATATCTCTTTTTGTTTTTTAGATAAATGAATATTTAACCAATATTTAGGAGTATTATTAATAGTAGTACTAAAACTATGAGAAATCCATCCATTATATTCTTCCCAATGTACAGAATATTTATAATATTTAACATCTAATAAATCTTTAGGAATATGAAGTATCTTAGCAATATTATAATAGTCTTTTATATATCTATTAATACATTCTAAAGACCTATTATCATATAGTTTTTTACCATCTATATTTCTTAATAATATAGTCCAAGATTCAACAATACGTTCTATATAATTATTGATTATATATTTAAAAGTATCATTTTTTATATCTTGAGAGCTATTTTCATTACATAAGCTAGAATTATTGGGTATAACAATAAGTTTCCATTTATCTGAAAAAGAGAATTTAATCCGATTAGAATCTAGACTTCTACCCATACCCCATCCATTATTATATATATTTTTAATAAGAACTATTTTCTTCTTATAACTATATATTTGGGCTACTGCTTGCTTATGATAATATAGAGTATCTCCATCATAATAAGCTACTCTATTTTTTTCTTTAATTTCTCCTTTACTATTCTTTATCTGATTAGCAAAATGATGTAATATATCATACATAGTAGGAGGTTTCTTCTTTTTTTTAATTTCTTTCATATTATTTATAATATAATGATTCTTTATTAGTATTTATAATAGAAGCTAATTCAAAACCTTTATCTGATTTATTATAAGCATCCCCAAATAGCATAGAATCCGCTCTTTTACTAAAAGCTTCATGATTATCAATTCCTATATATTGTTTAGAATTACTAAGATAATTAGTAAGACCATTATATGCTCCATATAAAGTTCCTCTTATCTTATCTTGTCCAACTCCTCCATAATATGAATTAAAAGCAGTTTTAATTATGTTCTTACCTTTAGTAGATATAGTATCAGATAGCATTAAATCTTGTTGTTGAATAAGATAATCCTCAGTGTTAAGTAGAACTTTAGCTAAATATATAATTACATCAATATCAGTCATAAGAGTTTTAGTCCAATTAGTAAACATTGTTTCTAATTCTTTAGATAATAGATTAGATATACCCATTACTTTAGCAGCATTTTCAAGTTGAATATAAGTATCTTTACTATGTCTTATACTAATTCTTGAGCTTTTACTACATAATGCTGCATTTAAAGTATTAGAACATACTACTCTAACTGGAGTAAATAATATTTGAACACTTCTAGTTCCATCATGTGTATTAGTTAATAGAAGATACTTTTCAATATCATCTCCATTAACTCTAATATAATCTGGAAGTTTAGCACTAATAAATATAGTTCTACCATCATATAATGCACCTGCTGAGGTGTAGATAGCTTCACCTTTACCAACTATACTATCAAAGAACTTAAAAGCATCTATGTTCTGTAGAACTTGATATGTATTACCAACAACTCCAAACCCATTATTTGTATCATCTCTGACTGTAACAAAATTATTATCTAATGTTCTATTGACAGAAGGACTACTATATAATACAGGTCGTTTACTAACTTTAAAATCTAATTGAGCTTCAATTATAGCTTCTTTAGAAGTAGCTTTATTAGTTAATACCTGTCCAAGACCATGCCAAGCAGGTTCTTGAACTACCATTACAGAATATTTACCTGTTTTACTATTGAAATTTATATTTGCACTCATTTTAATATTTCTTTATTAATTTTATAATATTCATTATAGTATTTTCTTGATAATTCTATTTGGTCTTTAGTAAGGAAAGACTTATCAAATGTTCCTTGATTACCATCTTCTTTTTTAGGATTATAGATATTATAATCTTTAGTACCTTCATATAAAGCAAGAGGATTAATATTGATATGATGAAATTTATCTTTATTACTATGAAGCCAATTAAGAGTTTGTTCATAACTCCTAATAGTCATTAAAGGATGACCTAATATAATATTAGGAATAATCTTAACATCTTCAATATAAAGAGTATAAATAGCTTTATTAATACTAATAATATCTTGTATTTTATTCATAGCTCTAAGAATATCATTATCATAACACTCTATTCCTAATTCTATATATTTTATTTTACAGTTCCTATAATTAAGACGATATATTTTATTTAAGACATTATATACATTAGTTTGAACTATAAATTTGCTATTAAAGAAACTACTGCTAAGGATTGAATAATTATTACAATCCCCCCAAGATTTATCATCAATATAGACTAATTCAAATTTAAGATTCTTAAAAGTTAAATATTGTTCTTTTATATCTTTTGTAGGAACTTGCATAATATTATTATGTTCTATATTAGCACAAAAAGTACAATTACCTTCACAACCATAACTCATAGTAAGTCTTGGAACAGTCCATTCATTCTTAAATAAAGAATAATCAAGACCATATTTGTAGTCAACTACTAAAAGCTTAGCTAAATCTTCTAATGAATTACAAACTCTAACTCTATTATTAATTCTATAATAATCTAATCTAATATAAGTTCCAACAATTACATCTATATTAGTTTTACTAGAAATAAAATCAACTAAATCTCGTACGTATTGTTGATTAGCACTCATACAACTAAATAGAATAATATCTGGATTAGTATTTATAATATGAGTAACTGTTCTATTAAGGTCTTTAGCTATATAAAGTGATTTATCAAATTCATTATCTGGAAGAAAATAGCATACTCTTGGAATCCATAAAGGGATTTCATAGTATTCTTTATTAAAATAATAACCATCTTTACGACCATTCTTATAAATAAGGTTATTATTCTTAACTACTAATTTATCATTATCCTTATTAATAATGGTGTTACCTATGTGTATAAATAAAATCTTTAATTTATTCATTATTTTTTATAGAATTATTATAATTTTTTATATTTTTATCACTATAGTGCTTATTAATATCTGCTATATAAGATGTCTTATATTTATCTAAAAGTAAGCATAAGTTATTTCTAATAGTTATGCTTGCACTATTATTAGATTCAGCTATAGAATTCATTAATTGTTCACTTTTATCAGATAATTTAATATTTATACTGAGAAGTTCTTTATCTTCATCATCCATATGTAGTTCATCATCTAGAATATAATTATTTAGAAAATTAACTATAGTTTCAACTACATCATCTATTTCAACAACTATCATATTTTTTTAATTATTAAATTTAGCATCTTTGATATTCTTCTTTTAATAGTATATTTCCTTTATCATCTTTTAAAGTAACAGACTTATAAGATACCATCTGAAGAATAGGAATTAGAGTTGCTAATTCGTATTTAGTATATGTACCTATTTCAGTATTACCATCTTTATTAATAGCCTCCATAGTAATTATTCCCTGATAATTATATATAAGGCTATTATTAGAATTTATTTGAGGAGAAATACTATATTTCTTCATTATTAGGTTTATCATCATCATCTATATAGAGTTCATCTGTTTTTTCTAAAGTTATATCATCAACTTCTTCTACAGATTCATTTATTGGGGTATTCCCTTTACCATTATTATAAAGATATTTTTCATACCACCATTTAGGTATATCAATAGTACCATCTCCATTATCTCTCATAATAGATTTACCTATCCAATTA